>Ga0272443_10004265_pt1 | contig 15810 bp, 13 predicted proteins | sample SSMAcet12_FD_193581 | JGI IMG/M metagenome (GOLD analysis project Ga0272443, IMG submission 193581) | Marine sediment archaeal communities from Little Sippewissett salt marsh, Falmouth, MA, United States - SSM-Acet-12 | ecosystem: Environmental > Aquatic > Marine > Wetlands > Sediment ...
AGGGCAGATAATTTACCCAAACAAGAGTTAAAAGCTTCCTTATGAGTGAATAACATAGATTGATAATTGAGTATGAAAATTACCCACAGGAAAATGGTGGGGGATGCCATTGAAAAACTGGGCCAGCATTCTGTCCCAGTTGATGATTTATTTTGAGGATTCTGTTTCTGATTGGGGAAGAATTTTAATTTAATGAGCGGCTTTTTACACAAAGATCTTGACATCCCCTACATTTCACTTTATCTTTCTTACTATTCTTCCGGGCATACCCATTACAAGACTATTTTTTTCGATATTCTTTGTTACTATTGTTCCTGAAGCAATAATACAATTTTCACCAATCAATGTATTTGGTAAAATACTTGCAGAAGCTCCTATTAAAACATTATTTTCAATTATTGGCCCTTTTACTAATTCTTCTTTATACCCCCTCGAACCCATATTATTATCGTTAGTGGTTGAGACTAAAACACTTATAAATACATTATCACCGATTTTCATATTTCCTGTTATATGTGTATTATCCATTATTTTAGTTTTATTTCCTATTATGGTATTATAATTCACTGTCACACATCTTGAAATAATACAGTTATCGCCAATAACGCACCCTTCTCGAATAGATGCATTATCTCCTATTAAAGTCTCCTTACCAATGAAAACATTTGTATATATAACAACATGTGGAGAAATTACACTTCCCTTTCCGATAACCACTTCTTTAAATTGCTCGAGAGGCTTTCTTGCGTTAGCACTCGTTCCCTTCGGGATCCTTCCAATTACGGCCCCTTCCATTATTTCAACATCATCTTCTAGAATAACTCCTGGATAAATAACAACGAAATCTTTTATTATTACATTATCTCCTATTCTCACATTCTCCTTAATTATAGCGGTTGATGAAATCCTCTTCATAATATCACTCCTTACAAAATGGCGTTATCTTCTTCTTTTGCCTTTTACGCAGGATAAATTTTTTTATTTTAATTGCTCATCAAGTGACTTTAAGATGATAATACTGCTTTAACTACTTTATGTTAGAATCAAAAAAATACTCAATCAATTTCATATTAACCTTATAAGTTTCACAAGAAGGAGCTAACGATTTTTTTACTACATCTGCATCAAAAAAACAACTTTCTAATTTTAATAGTTTTGCCATAGTCGAAAAAAGGTAAAAATGATAATTTTTTGGTATGATATTAAGTAGCAGTGTATCTTTTGGACAATAAATTATATTTGTAAAAGCTGCACCTGTTGAACCTGCAATAATAATCGCTTCAGAGAACATTTTAACTTGTTCTTCAAAAGACATGCGTTCAGGAAAAATAATTTCAAATTTTTTTTCACTGAAATATTCTACTACTTTTTTTTCATTACTCAATCTAGTATGATCAAGATTTTTTCTAGAGATAAATAATTTTTTTGACCCTATTTTCTTATTAGTGTCTATTCCAAAGTAGTCGAATACCGTTTCCCTTATAAATGATAAAGCTCTTTTTGAAATCAAAAAATCATTAATACAAGTTGAAGTTTTAACATTTATTGGCATATGTGAGCTGTATGAAGGATAAATAAGTCTTCCTACCTTATATAATAAAGATTTTTTTATAGGTATAACTTTACGATTTTTCTTATTCATTATATTTAACAGATCTAAATATTGGGGTATTTTTAAAATTGAGTCATCGACTAACAACGGAATGTCCGCATATTCAGCCTTTTTGTCAATATACTCTAACCTTGATAATAATTCCACGGTCAAGTGAAAATAATTCCACGGTGCAAAGCCAATAAGAGATATTCCTTCAGAAATTTGTTCTTTACTTTCTTGATATTCAATTATAGCTCTTTCATTATTTATATGTTTAATAGAACCAAAGGCTAGATCCAGCCTCATTTTAAGATCATTTTTTGCCATATCATTGAGTAATTTTCTATCTGTCAATACTGCTGTATTTTCTCCAACAATACCCACATCCAACATTTCAGCTATATATATATCTTTTGAATGACATTTGTGAATCTTTTCTTGCTTAAAATGCACTGATTTGTTTTCGAAAGTGATATAGGAAGGTTCGACTACTTCAACTTCTTGAGCTTTCTCGACAATTTGATAATTAAAATTTTTGTCTTTGCATAATTCTTTAATACTATCTACTTTGTAAATATATATCGGCAATGTATTTTTTAAGCGCTTTGAAAATATCAGTCTGAAAAAAAAACTCTCTAAGAAAAATTTTCTGAGATGATTTCTAACTTTATAAAAACGGTGTATTTTTTTATATTTTTTTGATTCGAAATCTTTTGATAATTTTTTATCTAATAATCTTTGTAAAGCTCTTTTGATTAATTTTAATGGGTAAACGAATGAATCTAATATTTTAAACATTTATTTTACTCCAAAACCATTTATTTTTTTTACAATATATTCCATTTCACTTTCACTTAGAACAGAACTAATCGGAAGACTCAAAATTTCTTTATGAATCATTTCAGTTATAGGGTAACTTTGCATATTCAATTCAGCATAGGCTTCCTGTTTATGTGGGGGAATTGGATAGTGGATAACATGACCAATTCTATTTTGTTCTAAGAAAAGTTGCAATTCTTTTCTTTTCTTACATCTTATTGCAAAAACATGCCAGACATGAGAAAATTTTTCTCTATATTCAGGAAGAATTATTGCTCTATTTTTAATATTTCTCAAATAATAATTCGCTGCTTCTCGTCTTTTCTCGTTTTCTTTATCAATTTTTTGTAATTTTTGTCGTAAAAACGCTGCCTGTATTTCATCTAATCTGCTGTTAACACCTTTAAACTTGTTTTCATATTTTAAATTTGAACCATAATTTCTCAATGATTTTGTTATATTTGACAATGCTTCATTATTAGTTGTAATAGCCCCAGCATCTCCAAGAGCTCCAAGATTTTTCCCGGGATAAAAGCTAAACCCACTTGCATCTGCTAAACTCCCAGTTCTTCTACCTTTATACAAAGCACCTTGCGCTTGAGCACAATCGTCAATCAGCAATAAATGATTTTTTTTGGCAATCTCTGATATTTGTTCCATAGATGCACATTGACCATAAAGATGAACTGGTAAAATGGCTTTAGTTTTCTTTGTGATTTTTTCTTCTATTTTATTTGGATCAATATTATAAGTTGAAATATCTGGTTCTACCAATATCGGAGTTAAATTTGCTTTGGAAATTGCAATTATTGTTGCAATAAAAGTGTTTGCTGGAACGATTACTTCATCTTCATTTTTCAATAAACCAAGTTTTTTATATCCTTCCAAAATGAGGATAAGAGCATCTAACCCATTTCCTACTCCAATACAATACTTCACTCCACAATATTCAGCAAATTCCTTTTCGAATAATTTGACTTGATTACCTAAAATAAACCATCCGCTTTTAAAAGTATCATCAAATGCTTTTTCAAGTTGAGGGTAGTATTCATAATTAACCTTTTTTAGGTCTAAAAATGGAATCCCTTTATTCTTTTCCTGTTTAACATAATCAAAAAAATCATCAGGATGAATAGCGATTTTTGATTCATCTATCAGGTTCTCATTTGTTGTAATCAGTAAAGCTCCGATAGACATAGCTGAAAGTTCAAGTAAATGACTTTCAAAATCCTTTTTTGCTATTTTATTGTGAAAATCAATATATGATGGCGTTTTTGCAATTTTCAATCGCTGTATAAGTTCTTTTAGAATTTTATTTCTTCCCGGATTATTTTTATTGATTAAATATTCTATTTTAGAGATTGATGATGTTGAAATATAACCTAAACGATTACTCAAGAGATATTCAAGAATAGTTAGATAATGCTCTTTTGTTTCTTCTTTTTCTAAAACAGCATCAATAACAAACTGAGTATCTAAAAGATATAAGTTTTTCATACTTTAAGTACTTCCTTTATTGACAAAGCTCTTAATCTATTTTCCTTTCTGAATTCTTTTATTTTCTTTTTAAGTGTAATATTATCAGGTTTTTGCTTTTCTTTGTTTTTTTCAGAATTCCTTTTAGCTGGCTTCCAATACCCCACGTTATACATTTTTAGATAATCATTATAATCCCTAATATAATCACTTTCATTGTAATATTCTGATGCAGCAACACAAAGGACTGAATTTTCCTTAATCCAAAACATATCTCTCCAGATTCCACTTCCAACATAAAGTATTTTTTCTGGTGAGTTTAAAATATATTTTGTCTTTTTTTTACCGTTATATAATATGATCTCTATTTCACCATATGGACACCATAAAGCTTGCTCTAGCTTTATGTGTGCATGCATTCCTCGTTTTACGCCTTTTGGAACTTGATATATATAATATATTCTTTTTATTTTAAAAGGAATTTCTTTTTCTGCCTCAAAGATAGAGAGAAATCCAATATCCTTTTGTCCTATTTTCTTTAGGTCTGAATAGTTTTTCTTTTTTTCATAATCTTCATCTTTGTACATTCTACACCCCTATAAGAAGAATTCCGGTTTCAGTTTGAAAAACCCTGTTTTTTCTAAAAATTTGATTAGATAATATCTATGATATTTCATTACGGATTTAAAAGAATACTTACTTTTATTTTTAGAAATATCATACTCTGCGAGTTTTAAATCATAAATTTTTTTATTATTTAAATGTGGTAATATTTCATTTTTTATGACTCTTAAATTATCTTCATAATAAGCTTGATCAACAAATTGAGAAGTACTTATACCTCCTTGCCGGTGTTTAACAGAAATCTTATCCAAATAATATATTTTCTCCCGATTTCTTGATAATTTCAAATACATGGGGTAGTCTTCAAGCAATTTATACCTTTCATCATAATAACCGTATTTCTGAAATAATTTTCTTGATGAAAAAGTACAACTACCAGAAAGAAAATTAGCCCAACATAATCTTGGAAATAAATTTTCAGGTGATAATTTAAGAAATCGAATATCTTTTTTCTTAGGTAAAACCGCTACTTCTTTATCATCTTTAGTTATTAATTGCCTTCTGGTTGTACAAATGAGGGCATCACTATTTTGTTTAAAAAAAGTAACTATCTTACTAATAACGGAATTATCAAAAAACTCATCATCTCCAGCTAAACCAATATAATAATCTCCTTTTGAAATTGCGATACATTTATTTAAGTTCTTTACAGTACCAAGATTTTCTTCATGATGGATGATCTTTATATCAACTATATTTTTTGGTTTATTTTTTAATAATGATACTATATATTTTGGATTATAATTTGTAGAACCATCATCAGAAATAATTAATTCTATTTTTGGGTAATCTTGAGCAAAAATAGAATTAATCGATTTTTTTAAGAAACAGAAATTTTGATAAGTTAAGACTATTGTTGTTACTAAAGGAAATATTGCCAAAATGATACTCCATTTTTTTTCAAAGTAGCGTTCTACTATCTACCAAAAGTATTGTGGCTTATATTATGTAACATAAACAACACATTAAAGCCTTTTTATGAGAACTGGTTTTGTTTGCTTCAAAGAACAAATTGTTGCAACCTTCACACTAAAAATTATATAAGCTTTTTCTTAATGTTTTCAAAATCAGCATCGAGCTATCAACTTTCACCATATGTTTAATACCATTTTCTTTATTTTTTCTGTTTTTTTGGTTTTGAATGGTAGATAGCATCATATAAATAATTATATCACTAATAAACCATTCTACAAATTTCAAAGGCATTTTTGAGTAATAATATAACAAAGCCATAAATTCGGACACTATAACTAAAAAACAAGCTGTCCTGAAGTGGTAAAAAACCGAGAGTATTTTAAGTAAATTTGACTTTTTTCTGAAAATAATAGATATTTATACTCTTTCTCATAAAAAAGGATATAATGGAATATTGGTTCTAAATTGACGAACAAAATCAGCGAAAAAAAATCTAACAAATTGTAGGAGAATCGCTAAAGGTATGTCTTTAAACAAAAAATTATCTGTAATCATCCCCAATTACAACGGGTTAAATTACTTAAAAAAATTTCTCCCCTCAGTTATTGAACAGGATTACCAGGAAAAGGAAATTATAATCGTTGATAACGGCTCCGATGATGGAAGCAAGCATTTGATTAGGAAATATAATAATGAGATTATTTTAATTGAATTAGACCAAAATTATGGTTTCAGCCAGGCGGTTAATGAAGGAATAAAACACGCAAGAGGCGAATACGTTATCCTTTTGAACAATGATATCAATCTAACACGTGAATTTTTAACCACTTTATTTCAATCTATCAGTCAAAAAAGAAATGCTTTTTCTGTTCAGTCTAAAATGTTAAAATACAAAGACAAAACTATGATTGATGATGCCGGTAATAATCTGAGCATACTAGGATGGACAAAAAAGCGGGGAACCGGTAAATCCGCACGTTTTTGTGATAAACCAGCCAAAATATTCAGTAGTTGCGCAGGGGCAGCCATTTACAAAAAATCTCTTTTTGATGAAATCGGCTATTTTGATGAGTCCTTTTTTGCTTATCTTGAAGATGTAGATATCGGTTATCGATCAAGAATATACGGATATGAAAACTGGTATTGTCCCGATGCGGTTTGTTCTCATGTGGGAAGCGGAACTACCGGTAGTCGTTATAACTCCTTTAAAGTAAGATTATCAGCCAGAAACAACGTTTATTTGGTGTATAAAAACATGCCTCTGATTCAACTCATTTTAAATTCTCCTTTTATTTTGGTCGGTTGTTTCATTAAATGGTTTTTCTTCGTTCTGAAAGGTTATGGAAAAGAATATCGAAAAGGATTTTGGGAAGGATTAACATCGTTAGAAAAGATCAAAAAGATTTCTTTTAAACGCAAACATCTGATCAATTATTTGAAAATTGAATGGTTGTTGTTAAAAAACACATTCACTTATTTTTTTTAAGTTTAAAAAGGAAGTGGCAATGGCATTTGAAAAACAAGTTCCCGGGAGTGTTCTGCGAAAGTCCGTAGATTTATCCATTATTATTGTTAGTTATAATACAAAGGAATTGACCAAACAAACCTTGGATTCAATTTATCAAAATATCTCAAGGGATCTTATATACGAAATCTTTGTTGTTGATAATCATTCCCGGGATGGTACGATTGAGATGATTCAACTTGATTATCCTGAGGTAAAGTTTATCGTTAATGATGAAAACCTGGGTTTTTCAAAAGCCAATAATTTGGCATTAAAAAAGGCTCAGGGATCATTTGTTTTATTACTGAATTCGGATACGGTGGTTATTGATGATTGTCTGGAAAAATCAGCGGAGTATCTTCGAAATCATCCGGATACGGGCGCTTTAGGGTGTAAAGTGATGCTTGAAAACAACACTTTGGATCATGCATGCAAGCGGGGATTTCCAACACCTGCTGCTTCCCTTTTTTATCTGCTGAAATTGGACAAACTGTTTCCAAATTCCAAAAGATTTGGGGCATACGATTTAACTTATCTTTCTGAAGATGAGGTTCATGAAGTGGACTCCCTCATGGGCGCATTTATGATGGTTCGAAAAGAAGTGATGGAAGAAGTAGGCTTATTGGATGAGGATTTTTTCATGTATAGCGAGGATATCGACTGGTGTTACCGAATTAAAAAAAAAGGATGGAAGATTATCTATTACCCTGAAGCTAAGATCATTCATTACAAAGGTGGTAGCAGTAAAAAGAAGAGGGGGAAACTGATCGTTGAGTTTCACAAATCTATGTGGCTTTTTTTTAAAAAGCATTATCGGAAAGACTCGAATTTTCTGGTTGTGGCTTTTGTTTTTTTGGGTATTTTTTTAAAAATGATTGTTTCTCTATTTGTCAATTTACTTAAAAAAGGGGTAAATAATCATGATTAAAGAAAATCAGCGTTTTTTTAACGGCTTGCTTGTCCTATTAGATTGTTTATCCCTGATTGTTTCTTTACTTTTAGCCTGGTGGTTAAGGTTTCACAGTGGTTTAATCCCCGTCGAAGAAAATTACCTAAGCTTGAACGAATACATTCTCCCGGTTGCCATCTTTCTTCCCCTTTATATTCTCCTGTACAATGTTTTTCATTTATACCAGCCCCACCGTTTTAAAAACTACTTGGAAGAACTGGGAAATATCATTAAATCCAATGCCTTGGGAATCTTTATTCTGACGACTGCGCTCTTTGTTTTTAGAACCATTGACTACTCCAGGTATCTACTGCTTCTGTTTGCCATATTCAGTACAGTGATTGTCATCTCTGAACGCATGTTATTACGATTAGCATTAAGACGGTTAAGAAGAAAAGGCTTTAACTTGAAACATATCTTGATTGTTGGATTCAGTGATTCCACCATCAGTTTTGTTGAAAAGGTTAGAAAAAACCCGCATTGGGGCTATGATATAGTAGGTGTATTGGATGATCAACTAAAGGAAAAACGGCAAGGGGATATCAAGATATCTGGTCAAATCTCAGACCTCGAAAACTATCTTGAAAATAAAGAAATTGATGAGGTGTTTATCACCTTACCCGGAGATGAGTACAATAAACTCCAATATATCATCAATACCACCGAAAAGCACGGTGTCAAAAGCCAAATTATCCCTGATTTCTATCAGTGGATACCTGCCAGACCCTTCATTGAGGAAATTGATGGTCTTCCCATTATTTACACCCGTTTTATTCCTTTGGATAACCCAATCAATAAAATCATCAAAAGATTGACAGATATTATCCTTTCTTTCATATTGATTATTTTGTTTTCCCCGGTGATGATTATTATTGCCTTAATGGTAAAATTCACATCACCCGGTCCCATTTTTTTTAAACAGGAAAGAGTTGGATTAAATAAAAATACATTTACCATGTTGAAATTCCGATCAATGCGTGTCCAAAAGCATCAAGAGGAAAAGTCAAAGTGGACAACAAAAGAGGATACCAGAAAGACGAAATTCGGTTCTTTTATTCGAAAAAGCAGTTTGGATGAATTACCCCAATTTTTTAATGTTTTTGTAGGGCAAATGAGTCTCGTGGGGCCACGCCCTGAAAGACCTTTTTTTGTCGAGCAGTTTAAAGCAGAAATCCCAAAATACATGATCAAGCATCAGGTAAAGCCCGGCATAACCGGATGGGCACAAGTTAATGGTTTTAGAGGAGACACATCAATAAAAAGGCGAATTGAACATGATATTTATTATATTGAAAATTGGAATTACCTCTTGGATATTAAAATTCTTTTCTTAACCCTTATTAAGGGCTTCAAAGATGAAAATGCATATTGAATGATTGACTGCTATCAAATTGACTTTCGCAGCATTTATGTTTTTCACAATTAGTGCAATTGTTAATCCAAAGATTATGAGATAAACCGCATCCGGTTATTTTCACCAAGATTTTACTTACATATAATCTTATTTTAATAAATATAATTCAATATTTATAGGTGTCGTAAATAAAAGATGGTAGAATATACTATGAGTAAGAGTATAATCCCTATCAAACAACGTCTATGCAATTAAAGTTTTACTCCTGTTTTCCGATAACAAACCATTAGAATGGTATGCTAATTTTAATTGGCGAAGCTAATAAATTATTTTAAACCTTATGGAGGTCGAGATTATGAGAAGAAGAAGCGGTTTTACCCTTATCGAAATGATGATCGTTCTCGCGATCATAGCAGCGTTGGCAGCGACACTTGTTCCGATAGCGATGAATGCTTTAAATCAGGCGAAAGTAACTGGGAATTTGACGGATTTGGAAAGTATTCGAATGGCTCAGATGCAATATTATTACAAAAACGGAAATGTTGCATCAACAGCCGATGAATTAGCGAATTATCTAACTTGGACAAATCTGCAAGGTACAAATGTAGGGGGATCATCAGGATATGTATTTGACACCAGTTCCGGTGCTCAAGCCATTATAACATTTGATCTTGGTAGCGAACCTTTAGGAAGAGCCTTTATGGCACAGTGGACTAATCTTGGTGGAACTGACGAATCTGCTGAAGCATATGCAGTACGTAGTAATGATGGAGAAATAACAGTCTATTATAATTTTAGATAAAAAAAGCCCCTTTTGGGGCTTTTTTTTTAAGGAGTTTTTCAGTGTTTTTTTTAGTTACTTTAGTAATTCCGCTTTTTTATATCCCGTTTTTAACCGATAATTACAGAGTATCAAAATTCTTTCTTTTTTTTATTCTCCTCTTTTTTTATATTTTTTTTCACTCAAAAAAACAATTATTGATTAAAAAAAACTTTTTTGTTATTTTTGGCTTATTCATTCCCCTATTGTGTATGTACTTTAGTTTCTTCGATTCATGGTTTCTATTTTTTCAGCTACTCTCCGCCATCTTTCTATTACTGATATTCAATGTCGGAAATCAAACAAAAAGATTGATTTTTTACGTTTCGATTTCAGCATTTCTGGTATCAATCATTGGTTTGTTGAACTATTATGGTTATTCTCTGATTTTTCAAAATATTCAAACTCAGTTTAAACGGGATATCATTAAATCAACCATAGGGCAAATGAATTATGTTTCCAATTTTCTTGCCTCAGTTTTACCGTTAATTCTTTTTGGTTATTTTAAGGAAAAGGGCAAGTTCAAGACAACATTTTACTGGATTAGTGGAACGTTCGCCGCGGTTGTCATTCTTTTATGTCAAACCCGTACCATCTTCTTGGGTTTGTTTTTGTCATTATTGTTTTTTCTTTTTTTCTATTTTCGCTCAATAAGAAGAGAAGTTCTTAAAATAAAACAAAAAAAGACCTTTTTTCTTTTGGTTTCCTTTGTCATTGCCTTAAGTTTTTTTATCTATCCTTTTGAATCTCAGTACAAAAAGATTTCCAATCTTGAGACAGCCCTTTCAAGAACAGTTCAAGTTGTTGACAAAAAGGATGAAGGCTCACCATACATGCGTGAATTGGAATGGAAGACCTCTTGGGAAATGTTTAAAGACAAGCCTCTGCTGGGGCATGGTTGGGGATCATTTAAACTCCTTTCAGCGGATTATCAGATGCGAATAACAAATAGCGATCCAAAGTACTACGGTTATTACCAAAAAGATTACGAATCTCATTCGGATTGGCTTCAGTTTCTGGCTGAAGGGGGCATTCTGCTTTTCTCTGTTTTTGCTTTTCTCGTCATCTGGATTGCCGTTAACGGGATTAAAAAAATTATGAAAGGCGATTTGTTTATTGCAGCTGTTTTCTGTGGCTGGCTGGTGATTCTTATTCACTCCTTTGTAGAATTTCCTTTCCATATGCAACCATCATTGGCCATGTTTGTTATTTTTTCAGCCATATTGTTGGAAGGAGTAAAAACATATACTCTCAAACCCTATTGGCGTTATGTATTCCTTTTACTTATGATTCCGGTTTTATACGTTGGAGGAAGGGCATATCTATCCGATGTTTTTTCAATCCAAAGCAAATTGAAATTAGCAAAAGTTGAATTTCTTCTGAAAGAATATGAGGAGGTTGAAAGCGTAACTTCGCAAATCCAGAATATTGATCACCGTACAGATTCTTTTGCAAACATCACCAGTCAGATATCAACCGCTATACTTAAGGATACCATGGATCTTATTTTCCTTTCGAAATATGGACTAGAGATGAACCCAGATGATACTTTTATAAATAGTTATCTTTCAGCAGGTGTTTCATTTTTGAGACATCTACCTAAAGAAAATCAGCAATTTATTTTGAGTTATTATGCCCCTTTTCCAAAATACCGAGGACCTACTAATTATGCTATTCAATACAGAAACCCACCAACCAGTCAATTATCCGTTCCGGAAAATTCAGAGTATTTTTCTCTTTTAACGATCAGCAAACTCTATTGTGAAATTAAAATGAATACAGTGAATATGCCGCTAGATCCCCTTGCAATGCGCGGAATTGGTAATATTACCAGAATTTCTATCAAACTGATGCAAGATGAAAAAGAACTATCAGATAACTATCAAACTGATGCAGATGCATTCAACGAGACCTTGGACCCATGGTATGAGTGGATGAAGTACAGTTACCGGTTAGCTTTAAAAATGAACGGAAGGGATTCATCCAACTGGAATTGTGTAGACCTTGAATTCTTAAACGCCCTTTTAGAAACAGAAGGTCCAAATAACGATTTCCAGGAAGAGTTTATTCAACGGCTTGAACACAGGCAGAAACTCATCGAATACGAAATTGATACAGATTTGCCTGATTTGTGGTATGATTTCATAGACGTGAATATTGAATTACTCACACCGGAATATCGAGAAAAGGCAGAAGAAATTTTGTCGCAGTTGTAGGAGAAGGGGAGTATTTGGCGGTGAAAGCATTGAAAAAAAGACAGGCATTTACATTAATAGAATTATTCATCGTTCTTGGGGTGATATCTGCTATTTCTGGAACACTCATTCCTATCGCTTTCAATACTTTAAACCAGGCAAAAGTGACAGATGTGGTTAATTACATCCGAGAGCTTTACATGGCTCAAATGGAGTATGTGGTAAGGGAAGGGGAGACAACCAATCTTGAGGGTCTGACACTTTATATGCCTTCCGATTGGATTGATGAGTATGGTGATTTGTTTACAAATTGGGCTACAGGGACAAACTCCGTTTCTTTTACCGTGGCTTTTGAAAATAAAGATAAATCTCGGGCGTTGTTAGCTATGCTCCAGGATACGAATGTTTGTACGTCTTGTTTTTGGGAAAGTGATGATACGAGTGTTTTGGTTTCATTTAAATATTGAAATCCGGGGGACAGGTTCCTGGATACATGGTTAAACAAGTTTAACCTTGAAGTATTTTCCTATGGAAAAACTTCACTTTTTCATAGGAAAAGTCTCCTTAATCAAGGATCCCGTCCGCATCTGTTTTAAACCTTATACGTGTAAGTAATTTAGGTGAGGAATTAATCATATTTTCGAAAGTGCTAATTTCTTGATTTTAATTGCATTCTTTATTGCAACTTTTACATCATTTTCATCAAATTCGATGTTATAAGGATAGCGAGTGACAACAGAATAAGGAGTTAAATTTAGGCATGCTTCTTCAATTGTTTTAAAATCTCTGTCATACTTTAAACAAGTTTTATAAAGAACCGTGAGATCATGTGTTTTTTTAACCGGTTCCTTCTTTAAGAAAAGAAAAGCTTTTAAATATTTCTCTGCACTTTGTTGACAGTGATAGCAAATGATCTCAATCGGGACTGGTATCATTTTCTTCAAAAAAATGGCTGATTCAAGGTCTTGATCAGCTTTTTCAAACCATCTTACATACTCATTCTGGTTATTTTTATCCAACAAAAACACCTTTTTCTTTAATTTCATGTTCAAATGTATAGGGGTTTTGTGCATGAGCGAAAAACTCGTTGCTATGAAAAACGATAATATCCAATGGTATATCAGTTTTGAACAATAATCTTTTTCTTATCCGGTCAATCAAGTCTTTTTTTCTCATCCTTTCATCCGTGATAACACAAACATCAAGGTCGCTATCAGCGGTCTGCTCACCTTTAGCATAAGAACCAAAGACATAGATCGCCTTTGTATTTATTTCTTTCTTGATCTCTTCAATTATTTTATCAATTTCTTCTTTGTGTATCATTTTTGAATGCTCCTTATAAGTTACATTTATATTATAGCATAGCATTTTGGTGAAATGTACTGCACTATTAAAAAATAGCAGCACAAACGACAAAAAAAAGAGATGATTTGAGGTGGAAATCTTCCTTTTTTTGCTAACTTTAAATTTAATTTCTCAAGTTAAGACCTTATTGGTAGAATTGTTTTTTCAAGGTTTTAAAAAAATTGAGCCCTCAAGTTTTTTTACTACAGTCAAAACACTTGAGGGCTCTCTAATAATCGTCTATTTGTTTGTTTATTTCCTTATTCTTCTTCTTTTATAATTTCAAACTGTAATTTGTCCTCGTCTGTGGGACCAAGTACTTGGACCACGCTGTATTCTTCAACTTTACCTTCCAGGAGCATGTCTGAGAGTGGCACTTCGATGTATTTTTCTATGGCACGTCTCATCGGGCGGGCTCCGAAGTTTTCGTCGTAGCCGACTTTTGCCAGGAATTGTTTGGCTTCTCCGCTGAGTTGTATCTTGATGTGTTTGTCTACAATTCTGGCATTGAGTCTATCGATCATGAGATCGGCGATTTCCATGACGTGTTCCTGACTCAGGTTCTTGAAAACGATGATGTTGTCCAGTCGGTTAATGATCTCGGGTTTGAAATATTTCTTCATCTCGTCCATGACGATCTTTTCTTTTTTCATCTCTTTGTTGGCATCTGCTCCAAATCCGACGGTTCTTGAACCTTCGATGAGCTTTTCCCCTCCGATGTTACTGGTAAGGATGATGATGGTGTTTCTGAAGTCCACGATATGGCCTTGGCCATCTGTAAGTCTTCCATCTTCCAACAATTGGAGCAGTACGTTGAAGACTTCACTATGAGCTTTTTCAATTTCATCTAATAAGACTACAGAGTAGGGTCGTCTTCTGACCGCTTCTGTTAATTGTCCGCCTTCTTCATAACCTACGTATCCGGGAGAGGCTCCCAAGAGTCTGGACACAGCAATTTTTTCAGTGTATTCGGACATGTCAATTCTGACCAACGCCTGTTCGCTACCAAAAAGTTTTTCTGCCAGTGTTTTGGCTAATTCAGTTTTTCCCACACCCGTGGGTCCAAGGAACAGGAATGAACCGGTGGGTCTTTTGGGATCTTTTAATCCTGATCTGGATCTTCTGATGGCTTGTGCTACGCTTTGAACAGCTTCTTCCTGGTTAATAATACTCTGGTGAATCAGGTTTTCCAAATTGAGTATTTTATCTTTTTCCGATCTCAACATCTTGGTGGTGGGAATTCCCGTCCATTTTTCAACCACTTCGGCAATAATAAATTCGTTCACAATCTTTGGCTTTTTGTCTTGCTCTTCTTTCCAGGCTTCGTATTGTTCCTCATAATCCTTTTTGAGCTTCTCCGTTTCAACTTTCAATCTGGCTGCGGCTTCATAGTCGCCTTTTTCTGCCTCTACAGTTATTTCTTCTTCTTTTTCTCTGTACGCCTTTTCCAATTCTGTAATCTGAATAGGGACATAAGTTGTTTCTATTTTGATTTTGGATGCAGCTTCGTCAATCAGGTCGATAGCCTTGTCCGGTAAAAATCTATCGGATATATATCGATCAGAAAGCTTGACTGCAGCTTCGATGGCACTTTGGTTGATACTGACCCCATGATGCTTTTCGAACACATCTCTCAATCCGGTCAGAATTTCTATGGCATCCTCAACAGAGGGTTCTTCAATCATGATTTTCTGGAAACGTCTGTCAAGTGCCTTATCTTTTTCGATATGCTTGCGGTATTCGTCCAATGTTGTAGCACCGATACAGCGCATTTCTCCCCTGGCTAATGCAGGTTTCATGAGATTAGCGGCATCCATGGATCCTTCAGTTGAGCCGGTTCCCACAACGGTATGCATCTCGTCTATAAAGAGGATGATTTCATCACCCTTTTTCTTGATGGCATCAATAACACCTTTCATGCGTTCCTCGAACTCACCCCGGAATTTGGTTCCAGCAATGAGGCGGCCCATATCCAAGGATAATATAGTCTTTCCCTTCAAGTATTCAGGGATGTTGCCCTCAACTATACGTTGCGCTAACCCCTCCGCAACGGCTGTTTTTCCCACACCAGAATCTCCAACGAGTACCGGATTGTTTTTTGTCTTTCTCCCAATGATCTGGATAACACGTCTGATCTCATCGTCCCTGCCGATGACTGGCATAAGTTTTTTTTCTTTTGCCATTTTGCACAAATCTGTCGTGAATTTTTGCAAGGG
>Ga0272443_10004266_pt1 | contig 15809 bp, 12 predicted proteins | sample SSMAcet12_FD_193581 | JGI IMG/M metagenome (GOLD analysis project Ga0272443, IMG submission 193581) | Marine sediment archaeal communities from Little Sippewissett salt marsh, Falmouth, MA, United States - SSM-Acet-12 | ecosystem: Environmental > Aquatic > Marine > Wetlands > Sediment ...
AGGTGCTCCTCGGTCTCGGCGTCGAAGAAGTGGGCCTTGCTCATGTCGATCATCAGCGGCTGGCTCTGGCCGACGCCGGCGCGCAGGCGCGGATCCACGCGGGCGACGAGCTGGCCGCCAGAGATCTTGACGTAGAGGAAGAGCTCGTTGCCCATGGGCTCGACGACGTCGATCTCCGTCTCGACGGCGTGGCCCGCGGCCTTCTGGGGCATGTAGTCCGGCGCGTAGATGTCCTCGGGACGGATGCCCAGCAGCACCGCCTTGCCGGCGTGGGGCGTCATGGACGCCGCGTCCTCGCCGGACAGGGGCAGGCTGCCCATCTCGCCCTCGAAGGCGAGGCCGCCGTTGGCGACGATGCGGCCGGGCAGGAAGTTCATGGCCGGCGAGCCGATGAACCCGGCCACGAAGCGGTTGGCCGGATGGTTGTACAGGTTCAGAGGCGTGTCCACCTGGTGGATGATCCCGTCCTTCATGACGGTGATCCGGTCGCCCATGGTCATGGCCTCGACCTGGTCGTGGGTGACGTAGATCATCGTCGCCTGGATGCGGTTGTGCAGGCGGCTGATCTCGGCGCGCATCTGCACGCGCAGCTTGGCGTCGAGGTTCGACAGGGGCTCGTCGAAGAGGAAGACCGAGGGCCGCCGCACGATGGCCCGGCCGACGGCCACGCGCTGGCGCTGCCCGCCCGAGAGGGCCTTGGGCTTGCGGTCCAGGTAGTCGGTGATGCCGAGGATGTCGGCCGCCTCCTCCACCCGCCCGCGGATCTCCGCCTTCGGGAACTTCCGGAGCTTCAGGCCGAAGGCCATGTTGTCGTAGACGGTCATGTGGGGGTAGAGGGCGTAGTTCTGGAAGACCATGGCGATGTCGCGGTCCTTGGGCAGGACGTCGTTCACCAGGCGGTCGCCGATGTAGATCTCGCCGCGCGTGACCTCCTCCAGGCCCGCCACCATGCGCAGCGTCGTCGACTTGCCGCAGCCCGAGGGCCCCACGAGGACCATGAACTCCTGGTCCACGATCTCGAGATCGATCTCCCGGGCCGCCACGACGTTCTTGTCGAAGATCTTCCAGACGTCCTTCAGGATCACCTTGGCCACGGCGTCCTCCTCCTGCTCCGTTCGTTGTAAGGCCGGCGCGGGAGCCTGTCAAGGCGGCCCCGCGGGCGGCCGCCACCGTCGGGGGCGCGGCGGCGGCGGCGCGGCGCGCGCGGCCGCCGCGGGCTGACGGGCGCTCGTCAGGCGCGGGCGCCGCGGCGAACCGGCCCGTCCGCGTAGCGCTTGAAGATCACGGCCATCTCGCGCAATCGGGAGTCCACGCGCGCGCCCAGGCTGCCCGGCGTCCAGGAGCCGTCCTTGCGCCGCCGCCCGGCGGGCAGGCCGGTGAGCAGCTCCAGGGCCTGGTCCACGGTCTTCACGGCGTGAACGTGGAAGTCGCCGCGCCGGGCGTCGGCCACGAGGTCCTTGTCGAGCTGCAGGTTCTTGACGTTGCTCGCCGGCAGGATCACGCCCTCGGCGCCGGTCAGGCCCCGGTCGCGGCAGACCTTCCAGAAGCCCTCCACCTTGGCGTTGGCGCCCCCCACCGGCTGCACGTCCCCGAACTGGTTCACCGAGCCGGTGACGGCCAGCGACTGCCGGATGGGCGCGCCCGCCAGGGCCGACAGCAGGACGCACAGCTCCGCGAGGCTGGCGCTGTCGCCGTCGACGCCGATGTAGTTCTGCTCGCAGGAGATCGACGCGTGCAGGTGCAGGGGCTTGTCCTGGGCGAAGCGGCCGCGCAGGAAGCCGGCGAGGATGAAGTGCCCCTTGTCGAAGGAGCTGCCGCTCAGGTCCGCCTCGCGCTCGAGGCTGAGGATGTCCCCCTCGCCCAGCGAGGTGCTGGCCGTCAGCTTGACGGGCAGGCCGTAGGCGTAGTCCCACTGCTCGAGGACGAAGAGGGCGTTGACCTGCCCCACGCTCTCGCCGCGCGTGCGGATGAGCAGGGTGCCTTCGCGCACGGCCTTGAGGGTGTGCTGCTCGGCCTGGCCCAGGCGCCGGGCGCGCTCGGCCAGCGCCCGGTCCACGTGGGAGACGCCGATGCTCTTGGCGCCCGCGGCCTTGGCGAAGTAGTCCGCCTCGATGAGCACGGCGACGATGTCGCTGAAGCGCGTGGACAGGCGGTCCTTGCGCCGCGCCAGGCGCACGCCGTACTCCAGCACCGCCGCCGCGGCGGCGTCGCTCACGGGCAGCAGGCCGTCCTGGCGCTGCACCTTGCGCAGGAAGGACAGGTAGCGGCGCATGTTGTCGCGGTTGCGCGGCATGTCCGTCTCGAAGTCCACCTTGACGTGGAAGACGCGCTGCAGGTCGGGGTCGTCCTGGAGCAGCGTGTTGTAGAGGACGGTCGAGCCCACCAGGATGACCTTCACGTCCAGGTCCACGGGATCGGGCTTCAGGGGCGTGATGACCATGCGGTTGGCCGGGTCGTAGCCCTGGATCTGGAGCTTGCGGTTGCGCAGGACGCGCTTGAGGGTGGGCCAGACGAGGCCCTCCTCCAGGAGGTCCTGGGCCATGATGACCAGGGTGCCGCCCTGAGCGCGCGCGAGGGAGCCGGCGCGGATCTGCCGGTGGTCGAAGCTGGCGCCGCCGCCGGGCAGGGGCCGGCGCTCGATGGTGCCGAAGAGGTTCTGGAAGGTGGGCGTCGACTCGATGATCACCGGCGCGCCCTTCTGCCGGGAGTTGTCGATGATGACGTTGACGGCGTAGCGGCAGAAGGGCTCCTCGGGCTCCTCATCGTCGTCATCCTCGTCCTCGCCGCGCACCCAGACCTCGTCGACGAAGGCCTTCTCGAGCTGGCCCAGCCACTCGCGGATGCGCTCGTCCTCGTAGGCTTCGCGCAGCATGTCGACCGTGTCGTGGATGAGGGGATGCACCGTCTCCTCCTCGAGGCGGAGCATCCGCTCCTCGTACTCCTCCTCGAGCTGGCGGTTGGCCCGCACCAGGGCCTGCAGCTCGTCGCGCAGGATGAGGTAGCGCTTCTCGATGCGGTCGCAGACCTTGGACGCCAGGCGCCCCTCGTCCACGAGCTGGCCCAGGTCGCCCACGTCCCATTCCTCGTCGTCGACGACGGCGCGCAGCTCCGGGCGCAGGTAGGGGCCGCTCTGTATCTGGACCAGGGCGAAGCCGCTCTTCTGGGCCTTCTCGGCGAAGGCCTTGACGGCCCCGCTCTGCTGGTTGCGGTAGTGGCGCTGCAGGCGACTGACGCGCTTCTGGTAGGTCTCGTCGCGGTAGATCTTGGGGATGTGTCGCCGCAGGCTGCCCACGAGGGTGTCGATGCGCCGCTGGAACTCGCGCCCCTTGCCCGCGGGGAAACGCAGCAGGATGGGCAGGTCGGGGCCCTCGAAGTTGAAGACGTAGCAGAGGTCCTCGGGCGTCTCGCCGCGGCCCTCGTAGTCCTCCAGCACGCGGCGGATGGTGGTGGTGCGCCCCGTGCCCTCGGTGCCCGTCACGAAGATGTGGTAGCCGGGCTGGCGGATGGCCAGGCCCATGCGCAGGGCGTCCAGGGCGCGGTCCTGGCCGATGATCTCCATGGCGGGCCGGTCCTTGGGACTGACGCGGGGCAGGCCGTCGGGATCGCAGGTCCAGCGGAGCTGCTCGGGGGTCAGGCTGCGCGGTGGCCGGGACTGGGTCATGCCGCCTCCTGGCTCGGGTCGGGGGCCGGGGTCATCGGCGCAGCCTACCACAAGCCAATCACTTACACAATGCGGGGGTGGATTTCACACGGCCGGGGCCGCCCTTCGCGGCCGCCCGTCGGCGGCCCACTGGAGATGGACCGGTCGGCCGGCGCCCGGCCCGCGGGGAACGGGCGGTGCATTCATCTTCTTCTGACGTTGCCGATTTTTTTCGAGAAAGCCCCTTGATGGCCTATGATGGTGGATGCTTTCTTGGCACCCACTGCGGACTGCATCCCGTCCGGCCCTGGTCGGGCCGTCCTGCGAGGAGATTTCTTGACCCGCCCCGTCCTCTCTCTCTGCCCCCCGCTCACCGCCGCCCGGCGACGTCCGGCGCTGACGGTGGTCGGGGCGTGGGTCCTGGGCCTGCTGGGCGCGGTCTTCCTCCTGGCCGAGCCCGCCCGCGCGGCGGCCTGGCCCCAGGACGCTCCCGCCTGCCAGCGGAACTTCGGCGACCTGTCCGCCGGCATCGTCCTGGGCGAGGCGCACGCGGTCACCTGGCAGCTCGCGGCCGACACGGGCCGCGACCTCTCGCGCTTCTTCGTGAGCGAGCAGTACCCGGCCTGGGTGGCCGTGACCGGCGTCGAGGCCGACGTGGACGGCGCGGAGGTCAGCGTCTATCACGAGGTCGGGGCCGAGGGCGAGGTCCTGCCCGGTCTGGTGCCCCACCGCTTCGTGTTCTGGGAGCCGGGCTCCGGCTGGCTGGACCTGACCCTGCAGCCCGGCGAGACCCTGACCGTGCGCTACACCGTCGCCAGCGACGAGGCGGGCACCTTCGCGCCGGAGCACGACGGCTGGTGCGGCCTGCTCGACGGGCAGGCGGGCGCCGGCGGCTGGGACGACGCCGTGCCCCTGCTCTGCTTCCACTCGACGCCGGTGGTGCTCGACGAGGTGTCCCTGCAGGACGGCGGCGGCTTCCTGCAGATCGCCTGGACCCTCCACGACGACGGCGAGGATCCCGTCGTCCGCCTGCAGCGCGGCGGCGGCCCCGATCCCTGGCTGTCCCAGCCCCTGCCGGGCGCCCAGTGGCAGGGCCCCGGCGCCTACGTCTGGAAGGACGGCACGGTCCAGCCCGGGCGCCTCTATCATTACTGGCTGGCCCTGCTGGACGCGGGCGGCCGCGTGCGGGAGTTCCTCGCCCTGGGCGCGGCCCAGCTCGACTCGCCCGGCACCCCCTGCCGGCTCCGGCCGGCCTATCCCAACCCCTTCAATCCGGTCACCATGCTGCGCTTCGCCCTGGACGCCGAGCGCCGCGTCGAGCTGGCCGTCCACGACGCGCGCGGCCGGCGCCTGCGCCGCCTGGCGGCGGGCACCTGGCCCGCGGGCGAGCACGCCCTCGTCTGGGACGGCCGCGACGAGCGCGGCCGCGAGCTGCCCAGCGGCGTCTACTTCGCGCGTCTCGCGGTGGAGCGCCGGCCGGCGCAGGTGATCCGCCTCACGCTGGTGCGCTGAGGCGCGCCGCCCTACGACCAGGGATCGATCCCCAGCAGGTGATAGGCCTCGGCGGCCAGGTAGAAGGATCCGGTGACGAGAACCGGCGCGTCCTCGCCGGCGGCCCGCAGGGCCGCGGCCAGGTCGGGCGCCGCGCGCCATCCCGGCAGGCCGTCCGCGCGGGGCGTCGCGGCCGGATCGCCCGGCGCCGTTCCGTCCGAATCCGCAGGGGCGCCGCCCGCCGCGCGCGCGAGCAGGTCGTCCGGGGCCAGGGCCCGCGGCTGGTTCGCGGCCGTCAGGACCACCCGCCGCGGACGGGCCGCCAGCAGGGCCAGCAGCTCGGGCACCTCCTTGTCCGCCATGCAGCCGAAGACCGTGACGCCGGCCTCGCCGGCCAGCGCGTCCCAGGCCGCCAGGGTGGCCGCCAGGGCCTCGGGGTTGTGGGCCCCGTCCAGGACCAGGGGCGGCGCCGCCTGCACCCTGTGGAAGCGGGCCGGCAGGGGCGTGGCGGCCAGGGCCGCGGCGGGGTCGCCGGGCAGCAGGCGCTCGCCGCGGCGGGCCTCCAGGTCGGCCAGGACGGCCAGGGCCAGGGCGGCGTTGCGGACCTGGATGGCGGGCAGGCCGGGCAGGGGATAGCGCCCGGCCAGGCGCGCGTCGGCGGGCGTGTCGATCACCAGGTCGCCGCCGTCGAGGCGGTGGGGCAGCGTCTCGTCCAGCAGGCGCAGCTCGAAGCCGATGCGCGCCGCCTCCCCGCGGGCCAGATCCACCAGGGCGGGATCGCGCAGGCCGACGTGGAAGGGCTTGCCCGGCCGGCCGATGGCCAGCTTCTCGCGGGCGATCTCGGCCAGTGTCCCGCCCAGGTAGCGCGTGTGCTCGCGGGAGATGGTGGTGAGCACGGCAAGGTCGGCCGGCGCCACCCGCGTCGAGTCCAGGCGGCCTCCGAGGCCCGTCTCCCAGAGCACCCAGTCCACGCCCGCGGCCTCGAAGTGGAGGAGGCCCATGAGCGTCAGGGTCTCGAAGAAGGTGGCCTCGCGCTCGCGGACGGCGTCCGCCACCCGCTCCGTCAGGGCCGCCACGCCGGCGTCGTCCAGGGAGCGGCCGTCCACGCGCAGGCGCTCGCCCACGTGCAGGACGTGGGGGCTGGTGAACAGGCCCGTGCGGCGCCCCGCCGCTCGGAGCAGGGATTCCAGGAAGGCGCAGACCGACCCCTTGCCGTTGCTGCCGGCCACGTGGATGAAGCGCAACCGCCGCTCGGGGTGGCCGAAGCGCTTCGCGAGGGCCTCGATGTTGGCCAGGCCCGGCTTCATGCCGAAGCGCGTCAGGGAGTAGAGGAAGCGCTCCGTCTCCGTCTCGGGGGGCAGGAGGGGGGACTCGGGGAAGGGAAAGCGCCGGCCGCCGCCGTCAGGCCGAGGCGTCATGGCCCTCCGGGCCGCCGCCCGTGGCCCGGCGCGGGGCCGCCTCGTCCCCGCCGAGTGTGGCCAGGCGCGGCCCGCCGTCCAGGCGGACGGCGCCGCCCGCGCGGCGCCCGCGCGCGGCCTCGCTGTAGGTGAGGAAGCCCAGCGCGCGGTCCAGGACGCGGCGCAGCTCGTGGCGGTCCACGACGCGATCCACCATGCCGTGCTCCAGCAGGAACTCAGCGGTCTGGAAGCCCTCGGGCAGCTCGGACTGGATGGTCTGCTGGATGACCCGCGGCCCGGCGAAGCCCACCAGGGCCCGCGGCTCGGCCAGGACCAGGTCGCCCAGCATGGCGAAGGAGGCCGTCACGCCGCCCGTGGTGGGATGGGTGAGAAGGGAGATGAAGGGCACGGCCGCGTCGCGCAGCCGGCCCAGCAGGGCGCTGGTCTTGGCCATCTGCATCAGGGAGAGGATGGACTCCTGCATGCGGGCGCCGCCCGACTGGCTGACGATGATCAGGGGCCGCCGCGCCGCGAGGCTGTCGCCGATGGCCCGCGCGACCTTCTCGCCCACCACCGAGCCCATGGATCCGCCCATGAAGCCGAAGTCCATGACGGCCACGGTCACCGGCCGCCCCTCCACCGCGCCCGTGCCCGTGATGACGGCGTCCTCGAGGCCCGTGGCCTTGCGGGCCTGGAGCAGCTTGTCGCGGTAGCGGTCCTTGCCGGAGCGGAACTCGAGGGGATCCTCGCTCAGGAGGCCGCGGTGGGTCTCGGCGAAGCTGCCCTCGTCCAGCAGGAAGCCCAGGAACTCGTGGGCGCCGACGCGGAAGTGGAAGCGGCACTTGGGGCAGACCCAGAGCTGCTTGACGAGCTCCTGGCGGAACAGGATCTCGCCGCAGCTGCTGCACTTGACCCACAGCTCGTCGGCGATCTCGCGCCGCGCGCCCTTGGGCTGGGCCTTGAGGCCCTTCTTCTCGCGTTGCCACCAGGTCATGCCACCGTCCTCGCGTGACCGGGAGTATAGGCGCGGCCCCCTCGGCGGGCAAGGCGCATCGGCGCCGTCCAGCGGGCGGGCGGCCGGCGCTAGGCGGGCAGCCGCCGCGCCAGGGCCGCCAGGAGCTGCGCGAAGTCCTCGGAGGCGCGGCGCCCCACGGCCACCACCTCCTCGTGGCTGACGGGCTCGCCGCCCTCCTCGACGATCTCGTTGGTGATGCAGCTCAGGGCCAGCAGCGGCATCTCCAAGCGCGACAGCAGCATGCACTCGGGGTAGGTGGACATGCTCGCGGCCTGCGCGCCCAGGCGGCGGCTCAGGCGCAGCTCGGCGCGGGTCTCGTAGGCCGGCCCCGGCGCGGCGTTGAGCACGCCCCGGTGGACGGTGACGCCGGCCTCGCCGGCCGCGGCCAGCAGGGCCTTTGCCAGGGCGGCGTCGAACAGGGGACGCCGGGGCGGCACGCGCGGCGCCGCGACGGGCGGCGCTCCGCGCAGCGGATCGTCGAGCTGCATGGAAAGGATGTCGCGCGCGAGCATGAAGTCGCCGGCGCGGTAGGACGGATCCATGCCGCCGGCGGCGTTGGTGACGATCATGCCGGCCAGGCCGAGGCCGGCCATGGCCGCCGCGGGCAGGAGCACGCGCGCGTCGGGCAGCCCCTCGTAGCGGTGGACGCGCCCCTGCAGGAAGAGGTAGGGCGCGCCCTCGGCCAGGGTCAGGCGCCCCGCGTGCCCCGCCACCGAGGCGGGCGGCAGGCCGAGGTCCGCGACGTCCAGGGACCAGCGCCGGCCGAAGCGGTCGGCGGCCGGCCCCAGGCCCGACCCGAGGATGACGCCCACCGTCCCGGCGGGCACGTCGAGGCGGGACCAGCGCGGCCGCAGGGACTCGAGGGCGTCCGCCAGCTCGGCGGGCAGCAGGTCGCGCAGGCGCTCGCGGGGCATCTCAGGGACCTCCGGCGGGATCGAGAAGGCGGGCCATGACGAGGGCGTCCTCGCCGTTGTCGGTGTAGTAGCCGCGGCGACGGTAGACGACGTCGAAGCCGCGCGACGCGTAGAGGCCCCGCGCCGCCGCGTTGGACTCGCGCACCTCGAGGCTCAGGGCGCGGTAGCCGGCTCCCAGGGCCTCGGCGATCATCCAGTCCAGCAGGAAGCCCCCCAGGCCGCGGCCCTGCATCGCCGGCGCCACGGCGAAGTTGAGCAGGTGCATCTCGTCCAGGACGATCCAGTTGAACATGTAGGCGGCCAGGTCCTCGTCCACGAAGGCCACGAGGTTCCAGGCGTGGTCGCGCGCCTCGGCCTCCTGCGCCAGGAGGCCGAGGCTCCAGGGCGCCGGGAAGCAGGCGCGCTCCAGGACCAGCACCCCCGGCACGTGCTCGGGCGCGTAGGGCTCGCCCTCCACGAGCCGGTCCTCGCCGGTCAGGCGGTCGTGGAAGAGGGCGGCGAAGCGGCGGCGGAGCGCCTTCATCGCACGCGTCCGCGCTTGGGGCGCGTCGTGGCCGGGCGCAGCAGGTAGCGCGGCTGGAGGGCGTCGACGGCCTCGCCGCGGAGCCCGCCACCGGCCTCGCGGGCCAGGCGGGCCAGGGCCGCGAGTTGCGCGGCCGGCTCCGGCTCGGGCAGCACGGGCAGGGGCGGCGCGCCCCGGAAGGTTCCCGGCGGCGGCTCGCCCACCAGGCGCGTTCCCGCGGCGGCGGCCTCCGCGCGGACGGCCAGACCCACGGCGTCCAGCAGTTCCTCCCAGACGGGCCACTCCGCGCCGGGAGGGAACAGGGCGGCCCAGATCTCCTCCCCGCGCGCGCGCCGGCACACCAGCACCGGCGCCGGCTCGCCGGGCAGCGCCAGCACCGGCAGGACCAGGCTCGGCAGGGGAACCACCTCGATCTCGCGACCGAAGGCCAGGCCCTTGGCCGTGGCCAGTCCCACGCGCAGGCCGGTGAAGCTGCCGGGCCCCACGGTGACGGCCACGCGCTCCAGGTCGGACCAGGGCCGGCCGGACTCCTCGCGCAGCTCGGCCAGGGAGCGGTGCAGGAAGGCCGTGTGCTCCCGCGGCGTCTCGGAGACGCGGGTCAGCAGGCGGCGGCCCGGCAGCTCGAGGGTCACGAGGCCGGCGCGGGCCGACACGTCCAGGCCGAGGATCACGGCGCCGCCTCCGGACCGGCGCCCGCCGCGCCGCCGCCTTCGGCCGCCGCGTCGCCGCCTTCGGCCGCCGCGTCGCCGCCTTCGGCCGCCGCGGGCGGCTCCGGCGCGCAGGCGTCGCCGGCGGACACCACCGCGATGAGGGCCTCGCACTGGCGCGGCGCCGCCCCCGCGATCTCCAGGCGGCGGGCCGCCTCGCCGTCGATCGTGATGCTCACGCGCAGCGCGCCCGCGGGCAGGAAGGGCGCCACGCGGTCCGCCCACTCCACGAGAACGACGCCGCCGGCCAGCCGCTCGTCGAAGAAGCCCAGCTCGGCCAGCTCCTCCTCGCCGCCCGCCAGCCGGTAGGCGTCGAAGTGGTAGACCGGCAGGCGGCCGGCGTACTCGTTGAGGAGGACGAAGCTGGGGCTGTCCACGGCGCGGGGCGGCACGCCCAGCGCCCCGGCGAAGGCGGCGACGAAGAGCGTCTTGCCGGCGCCCAGCTCGCCGGTCAGCGCGACCCAGTCCCCCGCCTGGGCCACCCGCCCCAGGGCGGCGGCGACGGCGGCCGTCTCCGCCGGACTGCCCGCGGCGACGCTCAGGCGCGCGGATCCAGGATCGCGCATGGGACGATCATCTCCTCGAGCGAGACGCCCCCGTGCTGGAAGCTGCCGAGGTAGCGCTGCTCGTACTCGTGGAAGTTCGTCGGGTAGACGAAGTAGTAGTTCTCCCGCGCCAGCAGGTAGTTCTTCGTGCGCCGCTCGGACGGGAGGCGGTACTCGCCCGGCTTGACGATCTTGATGGCCTGCTTGGTGTCGCAGCCGAGGTTGTCGCCGTACTTGTAGCGGATGCTGCTGGAGGTGTCGCGGTTGCCGTGGACCAGACTGGAGCGGCCGCAGAGCACCGAGCCGTGGTCGCTGGTGACGATGACCACCGCCCCCTGGCGGGCCAGCACCTTGAGGATGTCGAAGAGCGCCGAGTGGCGGAACCAGGAGCCCATGAGGCTGCGGAAGGCCGCCTCGTCGGGGGCGATCTCCTGCAGGATCTCCGACTGGCTGCGGCCGTGGGCCAGGATGTCCAGGAAGTTGAAGACCAGGGCCACCAGGGGGATGTTCTGGAAGCTGCCGATCTGCCGGTACAGCTCGTTGGCCTCGGAGATGTTGGAGACCTTGGCGTACTTGACGGTGCGGTCCCCCAGGCCCTTGCGGTCGAGCTGCTCGACGAGGAGCTCCTTCTCGTGGCGGTTGAGGCTGCCCTCGGTGCGCGGATCCTCGATCCACCACTCGGGGTGGCGCCGCGCGATGTCGCCGGGGTAGAGGCCCGCGAAGATGGCGTTGCGGGCGTAGGGCGTAGCCGTGGGCAGGATGGCGAAGTACTCCTCGCGGCGGATCTGGTAGTAGTCCTTGATGAGCTCCTCGACGACCATCCACTGGTCCAGGCGCATGCAGTCGATGATGACGAAGAAGACCTGGCGGCCGGCCTCCACGTAGGGCTTGAGCCAGTGGTCGAAGAGGTCGGGGCTGAGGCGGGGCCGGTCGGCGTCCGGCTCGCGGAGCCAGCGCGGGTATTCGCGCTCCATCCAGCGGCCGAAGGTGGCGTTCAGGTCGCGGCGCAGGTCCAGGTGGGTCTGCTCCAGCCCGGTGCCCTCGAAGCTGTCCAGCTTGAAGTCCCAGTCCACCAGGAAGCGGTTCACCTCGAGCCAGCGCCGCCAGTCCGCCTGGTCCATGCGCTCGTCGCTGATGGCCCCGTAGTCGGCGATGTAGTCGCGGGTGAGCTGGTTCTCCTGGACCTGGCGGCCCTCGAACAGGCGCTTGATGGCCGAGAAGATCTGGACCGGGTTCACCGGCTTGACGAGGAAGTCCTGCACGGAGTAGCCCATGGCGCGGTTCATGAGCTCCTCCTCCTCGCTCTTGGTGATCATGATGACGGGGATGTCCTGGCGGATGCCGCGCACCTCGATCAGGGTCTCGAGGCCGTTCTTGCCCGGCATCATCTCGTCCAGGAGGAGGACGTCGAAGGGCTCCTTCTCGAGCAGCGCCACGGCGTCGTCGCCGTTGGTCACGCCGGTGACCGCGTAGCCCTTCTCCTCGAGGAAGAGGATGTGCGGGCGGAGCAGGTCGATCTGGTCGTCGGCCCAGAGGACCCGCTGGCGTTCGGGAGCGCTCACGGCTCACCATCTCCTTCCCGGGCCGGCGCGGCCCGATGGCTCCCGCTCAGACGGGCAGCCGGACGACGAAGCAGGATCCGTAGCCGGGATGGCTGTCGAGCAGGAGCAGGCTGCCGTCGTGGTAGTCCTCGACGATGCGGCGGCTCAGCGTGAGGCCCAGGCCCCAGCCGGCGCTCTTGGTGGAGTAGCCCGGGCGGAAGATCCGCCGGCGCACCGAGGGGCTCATCCCCCGGCCGTTGTCGCGCACGTGGAGATCCACGGTCTGCTCGGTGGCATTGTAGCTCAGGGAAACTGTGATCAGCCCCTGTTCCTTGTCAATGGCGTCGATGGCGTTTCGGATCAGGTTCTCGACGACCCACTCGATCAGCTCCGCGTGGAAGCGCACCATGGGCACCTCGTCGTACTGCTCGCGGAGCTCCACCTGCTTGCGCCGGTGGGGCAGCCGCCGGCGGAGGTACTGGACGCTGCGCTCGGCGACGGGCCGCAGGTTGCCCCGCTTGAGGGTCGGCGCGCCGCCGATGTTGTTGAAGCGGGCCGAGACCTTCTGGAGCCGGTCCACGTCGCCGGCCATCTCCCGGAACGCCTCCTCGTAGGCCCGGCCAGTCTCGGGATTCCCGTCCGCGCCGTCCTCCAGCCGCGCCTGGCTGAGCTGGATCCAGCCCAGCAGGCTGGTCAGGGGCGTGCCCATCTGATGGGCGGTCTCCTTGGCCAGGCCCACCCAGATGGACTCCTGCTCGTAGCGCTTGACGAGGAAGAAGCCGAGGATGCCCACGATGAAGAAGAGCAGCAGCATGACGAGCTGGATGATGATGGCGCTGCCGAGGCGCCCGGCCAGGTCGCTCTGTCCCCAGGTCACGTAGCCCTGGATCTTCGACGGCGAGCCCGGGAAGTAGAACACCACCGACTGGCGCTGCTCGCGGAAGTCGCGGGCCATGCGGATCAGGCGGGCGATGTCCTCGCTGGGCGGGTTCGCCAGGTCGATGGCGCGCAGGTCCTCGAGCTGGTAGCCGCGGTCGAAGGGAATGCCCGGCACCTTCCAGAAGACCGGCCGGCCGTCGGTGTCCGTGATGATGAGCGGGAAGGGCGCCTCGACGGCGATCTGGTCGAGGATGGTGCGCAGGCGCGCGTAGAAGCGCTCGTCCTCCTCGAACTGCAGGGCCAGGGCCACCATCTCGCTGATGGCGCTGGCGCTGTAGTTGGACTCGGTGCGGGCGCGCTCGTTGAGGTGGCGGATGTAGAGCACCGCCACCAGCAGCACGATGAGGCTGGTCACCAGGATGTAGAGCTGGAGCAGCGACCGGATGCGCTCGCTCGTGAGGGAGAATCGCCTGGCCAGCGTGACCTCCTAGCGCTCCAGCAGCTCCCGGCCGCCCATGTAGGGGACCAGGGCCGCGGGCAGGCGCACCTTGCCCGTGGGGGTCTGTCCGTTCTCCAGCAGGGCCGCCACCAGGCGGGCCAGGGCGACGCCGCTGCCGTTGAGGGTGTGCACGAAGCGGGGCTTCTCGCCCTTGGTCGGGCGGAAGCGGATGTTGGCGCGGCGGGCCTGGAAGTCCTCGAAGTTGCTCACGCTGGAGATCTCCAGCCAGCGCCCGACGCCGGCGGACCAGATCTCCAGGTCGTAGCACTTGGCGGCGGCGAAGCTCAGGTCGCCGGTGGCGAGTGTCATGACGCGGTAGGGCAGCTCCAGGGCCCGCAGCACCTTCTCGGCCTCGGCCAGGAGGTCCTCCAGCTCGTCGTAGCTGTCCTCCGGGCGGACGAACTTGACCATCTCCACCTTGTCGAACTGGTGGACGCGCAGCAGGCCCCGCGTGTCCTTGCCGTGGGCCCCGGCCTCGCGGCGGAAGCAGGGCGTGTAGGCCTGGTAGTAGAGGGGCAGCCGCGCGCCGTCCAGGATCTCGCCGGCGAAGATGTTGGTGATGGGCACCTCGGCCGTGGGGATGAGCCAGAGGTCGTCCAGCTCCACGTGGTACATCTGCTCCGCCGACTTGGGGAGCTGGCCGGTGCCCGTGGCGGCGCCGCTGTTGACCATGAGCGGCGGCGCCAGCTCGACGTAGCCGGCCTCGGCGTGCAGGTCCAGCATCATGTTGACCAGGGCCCGCACCAGGCGCGCGCCCTGGCCGACGAAGAGGGGGAAGCCCGTGCCCGCCACGCGTGATCCGCGCGGCAGGTCGAGCAGGCCCAGCTCCTCGCCGATGTCCCAGTGGGGCTTCACTTCCCAGCCCGGGTCCGCGGCGACCTCGCCCCAGTCGCGCACGAAGACGGCGTCCTCCTCGCCGCCGGCCGGCACGGACGCGTGGGGCAGGTTGGGAATGCCGAGCTGGGCCTCGTGGAGGCGCTGCTCCAGATCCTGCCGCTCGCCGTCCAGCTCCTTGACCCGCGCCGAGAGGCGCTGGGCCTCGGCGATGGCCGCCGCCGCGTCCTCGCCCCGCCGCTTCATGTCGTTGATGGCCTGGCTGGCGCGGTTGCGCTCCGCCTTGAGCTCCTCGACCTCCTGGAGGATGCGCAGGTGCCGGCCGTCGAGGTCCAGGAAGGCGTCCACGTCGGCGGACTCGCGCTTGTCGGCGACGGCCTGGCGCACGCGGTCGGGGTTCTGACGGATGAACTTGCGGTCGAGCATGGTGCCTCCAGCGGAAGCGTCGGTGCGCGGGGAGCTTAGCAACGCCGGCGGGCGGCGCCAAGGGGGAAGGCGGATCAGTGGGTCGCTTCGCCGCCGGGATCGTCGTCCGCGTCGGCGGCGACGGCGGGGACCTCGACGAGGTCGAGCAGCTCCTCGTCGCCCAGGACCAGCAGCAGCTCGGCCAGGCGCGTGCCGATGAGCTCGGCGAACTCGCGCGGTCCCTGGATGGCGTCGCGGATGTAGGAGCCGGTGTCGGGCGTCGCCAGGACGCCCTCGATGATGCAGGTGTAGCTGTCGCAGGCGGCGTGCACGCCCAGGGGCAGCCCGGGATTGCCGCCCAGGCGGTCGAGGAAGGCCCGCTCGGCCACGGTCTCGAGGCGGCTGGTCTGGTCCTGCAGGGGAGCCACCAGCTCCACCAGCGCCTCCTCGCCGCGGCGGGCCAGGAAGCCCAGGCAGCCCTGCCCCGGCGCCGGCAGGAGGATCTCCTCGCGGACGATCTCCCGCGCCTCGCCCTGCAGGCCCAGCCGCTCCAGGCTCTCGGCGCTGACGATGAGCCCCGCCAGCTCCTGGCTCTCCATCTGCTGGAGGCGGCTGTCCACCGAGCCGTGCAGCTCGATGATCTCCAGGTCGTAGCGGTGCAGCAGGAGCTGCACCCGCTGCCGCGGATGGCTCACCCCCACGCGCGCGCCCTTGGGCAGCTCCTCGATGAGCTGGTAGTCCCGCGAGACGAAGGCGTCGAAGGGATTGATGCGCTCCGAGGCGCCGATGAGCTGGATGTCCTCCGGCAGGCGGACGGGGATCTCCTTGAGCAGGTGGACGACCAGGTCCACCTCGCGCCGGCGCAGGGCCTTCTCCAGCTCCTGGATGTAGGCCTCGGGGTCGTCGGCCGAGTGGCGCACGGCGGTCTCGTAGGGCACGACCTCGACGGCGAGCCCGGGATGCTCCTCGGCGAGGTCGGCCACGACCCTCTCGACGGCCAGCTCGGCGACCCGGCCCTTGCGTATGCCAACGCGCAGCGTCTTCATGCTCATCGGGGGTGATCCTAGAGCGGCACCCCAGGAGGGTCAAGCAAAGAGGACATCCGTGTCGGGCGGGGAAACCCCGGAACATGAAGAGAGGGCATCAGGGCCGGACGAGGCCTTCTCCGCATTATCCGGGAAAGCGCTCGCGGGGACGCGGCGGGTCTTCCTCCACGTGATCCGGGAAGGCGCCTGCGGGGACGCGGCGGGTCTTCCTCCACGTGATCCGGGAGGGTGTCTGTGGGGACGCGGCGGGGCTTTCCCCGAGCGAACTTCGAAGGGTGAGCGAGGGGGAAGGCCCCGCCGTGTCCCCGTGATCAGCTCCCCGGAACGCCTAGGACCGCCACGAACGCAGCACCTCCACGATGCGCTCGGCCGC
>Ga0272443_10004268_pt1 | contig 15797 bp, 9 predicted proteins | sample SSMAcet12_FD_193581 | JGI IMG/M metagenome (GOLD analysis project Ga0272443, IMG submission 193581) | Marine sediment archaeal communities from Little Sippewissett salt marsh, Falmouth, MA, United States - SSM-Acet-12 | ecosystem: Environmental > Aquatic > Marine > Wetlands > Sediment ...
CTTGCGCGCGTGCGCGCGACCGCGCTCGCGCCCGACGTCCACGGCGCGGTCGATTTCGGCGCGCGGAGCGTGCAGCGCCTCGAGAGACGCGAGGTGGGGGCCGCGCTGCGCGCGCTTCTGGAGCTTTCCGCGCGCGCGGAGCGAACCGTGCTCTACGCCTCGAGCCAGGCCGAGCGCGACCGCATCGCCGAGCTGCTCGCGAGCGCGGGGCTCGAGGCGCCCGCCTCGCTCACGCTAGCGCTCGGGCGGCTCTCGGGCGCGTTCGAGCTTCCGGGCCCGGGCGGCATCGTCGCGGTCAGTGACGCGGAGCTCTTCGGCCGGCGGCGCGACCGGAGCCGGGCGAGGCCGGCGGCGCCGAGCGCCCCGCTCGAGACCGTCGCCGACCTCGAGCCCGGCGAACTCGTGGTCCACCGCATCCACGGCGTGGCGCGGTACCTCGGCATGGAGCGGTTCGAGCGGCGCGGCAAAACCGAGGACTACCTCGCGCTCGGGTTCGCCGAGAACGCGAAGCTCTACGTGCCGGCGGTGAACGTCGCGTTCGTCGGCCGGTACATCGGCCCGGAGAAGTCGCGCCCCGACCTGAGCCGGCTCGGCGGCACGGCGTGGGAGCGGAAGAAGGCGCGAGCGAGAGAGGCGGCGCGCGCCGTGGTCGACGACCTCGTCCGCCTCGAGGCCGCGCGCGAGGCCTCGAGCGGCATCGTCTACCCGCCCGACGACGAGGCGCAGCGCGCCTTCGAGGCCGCGTTTCCGTACGAGGAAACGCGCGACCAGCTCAAGGCCGTCGCCGCGATCAAGGCCGACATGGAGCGGCCCTCGCCCATGGACCGGCTCCTGTGCGGGGACGTGGGCTTCGGCAAGACCGAGGTCGCGCTGCGCGCGTGTTTCAAGGCCATCTTCACCGGGCGCCAGGTGGCGCTCCTCGTGCCCACGACCGTGCTGGCCGAGCAGCACGAGCGCACCTTTCGCGAGCGCCTCGCGGGATACCCCGTGCACGTCGAGAGCCTCTCGCGCCTGCGGAGCGCGCGCGAGCAGCACGCGGTGATCGAGGGGCTCGCCTCGGGCGAGGTGGACGTCGTCATCGGCACGCACCGGCTCTTTTCGGGCGACGTGCGCTTCCGAGACCTGGGGCTCGTGGTGGTCGACGAGGAGCAGCGCTTCGGCGTCGAGGACAAGGAACGGCTCAAGACGCTGCGCGTGAGCGTGGACGTGCTCACGCTCACGGCCACGCCCATCCCGCGGACGCTGCACATGGCGCTCGTGGGCCTGCGCGACATCTCGGCGCTCTCGACGCCGCCGGCGGACCGGCTCGCGATCCGGACAAAGATCGTCCCGTGGAGCGGCGACCTCGTGCGGCGCGCGATCCTGCGCGAGATGGCGCGCGGCGGGCAGGTCTACTTCGTGCACAACCGGGTCGAGTCGATCCGGCTCGTCGCCGAGCGGCTCGCGCGCCTCGTGCCCGAGGCGCGCTGTGCGGTCGCGCACGGGCAGATGGCCGCCGGCGCGATCGAGCGCGCCATGGGGCGCTTCGTCCGCGGAGAAGCCGACGTGCTCGTTGCCACCACCCTCGTCGAGAACGGTCTGGACATCCCGCACGCCAACACGATCTTCATCGACCGAGCCGACTGCCTGGGCTTGGCCGAGCTCCACCAGCTGCGCGGCCGCGTGGGCCGCTATCGGCACCGTGCCTACGCGTACCTCCTCGTGCCGCCGGTCGTCTCGACGCTCGCGGCGAAGCGCCTCAAGGCGATCGAGGAGTTTGACGAGCTGGGCGCCGGCTACCGCCTCGCCCTGCGGGACCTGGAACTCCGCGGCGCGGGGAACGTGCTGGGCCTGGAGCAGAGCGGGCACATCGCCGAGGTCGGCTACGAGCTTTATTGCCGGCTCGTCGAGGAGAGCGCGGACGCGGCGCGCGGCACGCCGCGGGAGGAGCCCATCGAGGTCACGCTCAACTTGGGGACGAGCGCCTACCTGCCCGACGCCTACATCCCCGGCGCGGCGGCCAAGCTCGAGGCCTACCGGCGCCTCGCCGCCGCCGCAGACGACGTGGCGCTCGCGCGCGTGCGCGAGGAGTTCGAGGACCGGTACGGTCCGCTCCCCCCCGAGGCCGAGCGCCTCCTCCGCGAGGCGAAGCTGCGCGCGGCCTGCGGCCGGGCACGGGTTTCCTACCTCGGGCTTGAAAACGGGCGGTTTGTGCTTAAACTGCACCGGTGGAGGCTCGCGCGCCTCGAGCGCCGGCTGGCCGGGCTCGAGGACATCCGGCTCCTGAACGCGGAGACGTTCACGGTGCCGGCGCCGCGCGCGTCCGCCGAGGGCCTGGCCCGGGCCGCAGAGGACCTCCTCGCGCGGCTTGAGGGCAAGGGCCGCAGGGACAGGGGGAGGCGGCGGTGAGAATGCGTCCGATTGTGCTGGTCCTGGGACTCGCTGCACTCGCCGCGGGGCGCCCGGCGTCGGCGGCCGAACCGCCGGCAGACCCGAAGAAGGGTCTCCTTCCCGGCGAGTACGCGGTCGCACTCGTGAACGGCGAGGCGATCCCGCACTCGGACATCCTGGCTGCGAGCCGATCGTACCGGAGCCTCCTCGTGCAGCGGGGCCAGCGCGTGGGTGCCGAGACCTGGACGGCGACGGACGAGGCCGCCTTCGCCGGGCGCGCCGACGCGTTGCGGCGGAAGGTCCTCGCCCGAATCGTGGCCCGCCGGCTCCTCTTCCAGGAGGCGCAGCGCGCGCTCGTCGCCGACCTCGTGAAGCGGTTCGGCCGCGACGCGATGCGGCAGCTCTTCGGGGACCCCTTTCGGGACGAGATCGGCCTGCGCTCCCCGGAGCGCGCGCGCATGACCCTCGGGATGTACCGGCTCTATGACCGGGGCTTCAACCGCCGCCTCGAGATGCGCCTCCGTGACCTCGGCGGGCCGGACGGCCTCTGGAAGGCGCACGGACTCACGCCCGAGCAGTTCCGCCAGATCTTCTTTGAGCAGTCCATCGTGCTCGAGTACAGGCAACGGGTCCTGCTGCTGGATCCGGCGCCGACGCCGAAGGAGGTCCGCGCCTTCTATACGACGAACCGGACGCGTTTCTGGCGCGATGAATCGGTCGAGGCGCGCCTCCTCACGATCCGGTGGGACGTGCCGCCCGTCGGCGGCGGGCCGGTCCGCTCCCGCGCCGCGGCGCGGGAACTGGCCGGGCGGCTCCGCGCCGAGGCCGCAGCCGATCCCGCGCGCTTCGGTGCGCTCGTGCGCGCGCATTCCGACGACGCGGAGACCCGCGCCCGCGGCGGGCGCATGGGTACGGGCGGCTCGCGCGCCTTCGTGCGCGGCACCTACGAGGAGGTCATCGAACGCGAAGCCTTCGTGCTGAAACCCGGCGCGGTGAGCGAAGTCATCGCGACGCGCGAGGCCTTCCTCGTGCTCCTCGTCGAGGCGCGCAACCCGGCCGGCGCCCAGCCGCTCGCGGAGGTCGAGACCGCGATCCGCCGGGAGCTCCGGGAGGGAAAGACCGAGCGACAGGAACGAATGCTCGTCGCCCGGCTCTACGACCGGGCCGCGGTCCTGGACGCCGACGGCCGGCGCATCCCCTACGAGGTGCTCTACGGCGAGCGGCCGGTGGAACCGGTCCAACCGCTGCCGCCGTAGCGGGTGCTTCTGGCGCGCGCCGCGCCGCGTGCGAGGATGGCGGAACTGGCAGACGCGCGAGATTTAGGATCTCGTGGGCTCGCCCGTGGGGGTTCGAATCCCCCTCCTCGCACCAAACCTACCGGTTCTGGGTAAGGCGGATATGAGTGTGATTTCGGCCCACCGCATCGAGGGGCGTCTTGGCCCGGCCCCTCAACGCCTTCTGTGCCTCGATTGATGAGCATAGCAGACCGGGAAAAAGACTTACCTCTTGCCCAGGCAGTGGAGCCGGCCGTCCGCGGTCGTGAGGTACGCGCGCCCGCCGTCCGCGGCCAGGCTGTTCGGGACCGGCGGCGCGTCGAGCGCGAGCGCGCCGAGCTTCTTTCCGTCCGCGGCCGAGACCGTCCAGACCTCGCCGCCCTTCTCGGTGGGCGCGGCGAGGACGAGCGTCTTTCCCGCGAGGATCAGCGCGTTCACGCGCATCCCCGGCGGGAGCGTCACGGACCACGACGCCTTCCCGCTCGCCGAGAGCGCCCCCTGCGTCTTCTTGTATCCGGGCCACGCGGCGGCGTAGGCCGCCTCCGGGGTGAACGCGATGCGCTCGGCGATGATCTTGCCCAGCCTCCACTTGCTGAACCTGTGATGGATCTCCCGGTGCGGGCCTGCGGTCAGGACGCGCTCCTGGATGTCCTTGGCGCGTAGAGCCACCATTTGGCCGTCCTTGGGGTCGATGCGCACGGGTCGCCATGAGGCGCCCTTGGTCAGCGCGCCGTCGCAGTACAGGGACTTCTCCCCCGAGAAGAGGAGCGAGGCCCCGATGACCTCGGTGGCCTTTCGCTCCCAGAGGATCTTCCCGGTGCGCGGTTCGAAGGCGAGGACGTGCGCCCCGTCGCAGTGCTGCACCCAGCCGGCGAGCGTGTACGCGACGCCCCCGCGCACGAGGACGCCCGCGCGCACCGGCCAGGCCGAGGCGATTTGCTCAAAAGCCACGATCTTGCGCAGCTCGGGGGCCGCGTGCAGGCGCCAGACGAGCGCGCCGGTCTTCATGTTCAGCGCGTAAACCCACCCGTCGCCCGAGCCGGCGAGGCAGAGCCCCTCGTGGAGCGTGGGCGCGCTCGCCACCGGTCCGCCGGTCGTGAAGCTCCATTTCGCCTCGCCCGTCGCCGCGTCGAACGCGCGAACGCGATGGTCCGAACTCCCGACGCAGACGAGCCCCCCGGCTACGACCGGGGCCGTCGGCTCGCTTCCGACCTTCGCGCTCCAGAGCACCCCCAGGTCGGCCGGGACGGATGCAGCCGTCGTGCCGCTGTGGGCCGGGTCGTGCAGGAAGGCCGGCCAATCGCCGGGCCCGGCCGCACCGCCGCCCGGCGCGGCGGGGCCGCGCTCGAAGCGTTCAGCCGGCTTCGCAACGGGCGCTTCGCCGTCACGGGGTGCGAGCGCGAAGGTCCCGCGCAGGCTGCTCCCGCAGCCGCAGTCGTGCGCGAAGTAATAGAGGAGGCCGTTCGCCGGAACGGTCCCGGTCTTGCAGGAGGTGCGCATCGAGCGGTAGAGCTTCACTCCGACCTCCGGCGCGAGGCCGGCCACGGTGCCGCCCTTCATGAAGTAGTCCTGCGTGCCCGTGTAGACGATGCAGGTGCCCCCGCCCGCGCTGCCCCCCCCCTGTACGAAGCCCTTCTTCTCGCCGGTCGCGGCGTCGAAGATGGTCCAGCCCCATCGTTTCTTGTCGCCCTCTCGGTCGCGCGTGGTCGCATAGACGAGCCCGCCGCGCAGAAAGACCTGCTGGACCGGGAAGTAGCCGTTCCCGTTCGAGAACTTCCCGCGCCACAGGTCCGCCCCGTCCTTCGCGGAGAGAGCGTGAACGGTGCCGTCGTACTTGCCTTCGACGAAGAAGACGGCGCCCGCGCTGCAGGTCGAGAGCCCGGCGCTCTTGAGCCAGGCCGCGTCCGCCCTCCGCCAGAGCTCGCGCCCCGTCCGGAGGTCGAACGCGACGATGTAGCCGCCCTTCCGGGAGTGGTGGAAGACCCGGCTCTCGCCTGCGAGGCACGCGTCGTGCTTGTCCGTGAGCGGGTGCGTCCAGAGCTTCTTGCCGCCCGCCGCGTCCACGGCCTGGAGCGTTCGCTCGCTCTTGAGGAGCAGGACGCCGCCTGCGTGCCGGATCGCCCGCGTCCCCTCGGTGCCCTCGTAGCTCCGCGTGATCTCGCCCGTAGCCGCGTCCAGCGCCACGATCGGGCCCCGCAGAGCAACGCAGGTAAAGACCCGGTCGCCCGAGACGACCACGCCCCCCAGCCCGGGGAACGGAATCTCGCGCTTCCACAGGAGGACCCCGCTGAAGGCGTCCCGCGCGACCAGCAGCCTCTTCTCCCGCATCGTTTTCGGGAGGAAGGTGGGCTTCACGAAGAAGGGCGACATCTGGTCGTGCGTGTAGAAAAGGCGCCCGCCCGCACTCAACCCCAGCATGACGGGCTTGTGCCCGCTCCAGCCCCCGAACCGCGGGTGGCAGATCCACTGGACGTGCTCGGGCGGGCCCACGCGCGCGTCGTTCGAGACCGGGTTGCTGCTCGCGTCGTACCGCCAGTGGGTCCACTCGTCGAGATCCGCGGGCCGCGGCTTTCGCGCGACGAGTCCGCCCGCCGCCGGCTGGACGTCCTTGAAACCGGCCGCCTCGAGCTTCCCCTTCTCGCCTCCCTTGACGAAGACCGCGCCGCCCGGTGCGATCACGCGAAAGACCTCCGCGAGGTCGAGCCCCGCCGCCGCGCCGTCGGCGACGACAAGGTTGACGAGGTTTGACGCGTAGGGAAGCGGCTTGAAGGCGCCCCGCTCGACCGAGACGCGCGCGCCGTAGAGGCCGGTCTTCTCGATGCGCGCGCGCGTCTTTTCGACGGCGCCCGCATCCGGGTCGAGCGCGTGGACGAGGAACTTACCGTCCTGCGCGAGCGCGGCGGCGAGCGTCCCGTCGCCCGCGCCGAGGCAGACGCACAGACCGGCCTTGAGGCCGGAGGCGTGGACGATCGCCTTCGCCCCGGCCGCGGCCTCGGCCGGTACCGCCGCCGCCGGCTCCCCGGCATTGGCGCAGGCGGCCAGGAGCAGCAGGCCTGCGCAGAGCCGCATCCGATTCCGATTCATCGCTTTCCTCCCGTTGCTGCGTCGAAGCCCTCGCGCGACTTCCGGTCCCATCTTCTTCCCTCCGGCATCGCCGGCAGTGATCCTCACGGCCAGATCCGCCTACTCCCTGAGTTTCGCCCCACCGGCCAGCTCGGGCATGCGGATGAGCGCCATTGAGCTTCTGATGTTCAGCGAGCACGTGCAGTTCCGGGCAAAGAAGGGATAGCTCAGCACCCCGTCGGCGACGATCAGGGTGTTCATGCAGCCCGAACGTATCCCGCCCAGGCGGTACGGCGTGTTGGTGTCGAGGTCAACGTAAGCTGCGGACCCCTCGCGGTCGGCGATCAGATGCGTGCTGCCGATGTCGTGGTCGCAGCTCTTGCCGTCGAGCCTCTTGAACGTCTTGACCTTGTTGCCGGTCGCCAGGTCAAAGGCCACGCGCCCCTGGGTGATGAGCAGCTTCCCGTTCAGCATCCAGGGGCCTGGCCCCGTCTTCTTGTCCCAGAGGACGCCCCCGTCCTTCGCCCTGTAAGCAATCGCCCGGGAGCCGTTGGGGTTCTTGTAGCCGCGGAACCCCGCGCCCTGCAGCGCAATCCCGTGCTCGGCGGAGTACCCCATCCAGGTCCCGTAGACGTTCTCGGTCGTGCTCCACGCGGTCTTGCCGGTGCGGGCGTCGAGCGCGATGAGCTTGCCCGCGCCGGACTTGGCGGTGGGCGTCTTGGGCCACATGTCGATGCAGAAGACCTTGCCTTCGCCGATTGCGATGGCGTTGTGGCCGAAGCCCTGATCGGCCTTCAGCGACCAGAGGAGATCCCCGCCCTTGCGGTCGAAGGCCGTCAGCCGCCGGCCGGCCGTGGCGTTCCACTTGTCCAGGCCCACTTTCTTCTCGTCCTGGACGATGGGGTCCGTCGCCGCGACCAGTACGTCTTTCCAGATTCTAATCGGACCGAACACCTGTCCGGCGGGCAGCTTGATCTCGGAGAGCTTCTCGCCGGTGGCAGGGTCCAGGTGCAGGCAGGTCCCGCCGCCGGCCACGTAAATGCCGTCGGCGAGCGAGACGTAATAACTGCCCAGGTAGTTCGCGCCGGGCAGCCGGTAGGCCTTGTGCCGGTAGGGCTTGGCCAGCCGCATGATTTCGGGTGAACCATTCTGCCAGAGCCTGCGTCCGGTGTAGACGTCGATGGTGGTGAGACCCTTGGGCCCGAAGACGATGATGCGTCCTCCCACCACGTGCGGCCGCGGGCCGAAGTAGTGCCGGTCGAAGGAGAGGGCCGTCGACGGCCCGCCGAACCAGAGGAGCCCGAGGGGCGCCTGGAGTTCGTCCTTGCTCACCACGGTGTTGCCTGCGTCGGCGTACTGGTGGGTCCATGGCGCCGAACCGGGCAGCGCGCCCGCGCGCACCAGTAGCGTGAAGTCGCCGGATGCCTTGACCTCCGCGTTTTCGAGCTTCGCCGATTTAACCCAGCCGGACACGGTGCCCTGCGACACCTCGTTTCCCGGCAGGCAGGCCACGCCTCCATAGGGCCGGAGCGAGTGGAAGACGCCCTTGCCAAAGGCGGCCCCCTTTTCGAGACCGGCTGCCTTTGGGTCCTCCGAAACGATGAGGCTCGCCAGATAAGGCGGCAGGCCGCAGTCCAGCGGGTCGCCCGTTATCGCGGCCGCCCTCTGGCCGTAGAGCCCTGCCGCGTCCAGCCTGCGGCGCAAGGCATCGACCTTCTTCGCGTCGGGATCGACCGCGACAACATGAAGCTCGGACTGCTTGAGGAGCTCCTCCACCAGCCGGCTCGAGCCGATGCCCAAGACCAGCGCGTAGCCATCTTTGATGCCGGTTGTCTTGAGAATGGTTCCCGCCCTTGCGGTCCATTCGTCGCTGGCCGTCGGCAGTTTCTCGAGCTTGACCGCGTAGGTCTTCGGGGCCGTTTGGGCCGCGCCGAAGCAGTGGATGCCGCCCTCGCGCGTGACCACGAAGAGCCGGTCAGCAGCGGCGAGCACCCCCGTCACCGTTCCTTCGACTTTTCCGGTCCAGGAGACCCTGGCTTGGCCGCCGGGCGCGGGGATGTCGACGGCGAAGATCGCGTTCCCCTCCGTGACGTACAGCCGCGGCCCGGCCTTGAGCCAGACGCGGCGGACCACGCTCTTGCCGGGCATGTCCCACAATTTCGGGATATCGATCTTCGGCTTCCGCCCGGCGGCGGTTTGCTTGAGCTTGCCCAGGTCTCCGGCCCGGATGCCGTCTTTGCCGTCGCGGCCCACCGCCGCGTAGAGGACCCCGTCGGCGAGGACCGGGAACGCGCCGACGACGCCCAGCAGTTTCCCGCTCTCGAGATCGTGCAGGGCCCCGCCGTTGAGGCAGTACTTCGCGCTCGCGCACGCGCGCCAGCCGGACCGGCCGCCCGTGGAGTACAGGTACTTGCCGGTCCTGCGGTCGAGGCAGGTCACGTCGAGCCGGTTGTTGGGAACGAGCAGCTTGTCCCCCGCCAGGGCGAGCGGGCCCTGCGGCGCGGTCTTCTCGCCCTTCCACTTCCACTGGGCCCCGCGCCGGTCGTTGACCCAGACCACCTTCCCCGTCTCGGCGTCGAGCGCGTAGATGTAGAGCCCCATGAACGGGAAGATGCTCGCGGCGAAATACACCTTCCTGTCGGCCACGACCGGGCCACCGCGCGCCGGCCAAGCCGAGCCGAGCCGTTCGTCGCCGATCACCCGGTGCTTCATCGGCGCGCCGCGGAACTTCCACAGCATCGTTCCCTTCGCCGCGTCCAGACAGTAGAGGTGGCCGTCGTCCGAGGCCGCATAGACCTTGCCCTTCCACGCGGCCGGGGCCAGGCGCACCGGGCCCCCGGTGTAGAACTTCCACCTCTCGGCGCCGGTCTCGACGTCGAGAGCCGTGACGCTGTCGTTGTGCGACGACGCCACGAACATGGTTTTGCCGAGCACGACGGGAGAGTAGGCCACCTCGAACCCCACCGTTTTGTCCTTCGGGTTGCATATCTTGCCGGGCCCGGTCGCCACGGGCTTCAGGGCCGGATAGTGCCGCACCCATTGCAGGTGAAGCTTCGCCGGAAGCTCCTGCTCCGTGGCCCCGCTGCGCGCGGCGTCGCAGCGCCACATGGGCCAGTCGGCGGCCGCTGCCGGGAGGACGCAACTCGTCAGAACGCACGCCATGACGACAAGGCGATGCATGTCCTTCTCCTTCGTCTTACGCTCTCCGGAGGGCCCCGACGGATTCCCCCGAGACCAGGCGCACCGGGATGACTACGCCCCGGCAACCATCGCTGCGGGCATCGAGGGCGTCCAGTCCCGCCTCGGCCATGTCCTGCGCCGAATATTCCACCCAGCCGAGGCCCGGCGTCGGCCACGGACCGCCTCCCCGCGGCCCGTACCCCACGACGGAGATCTCGTCAGGCACGCCGATCCCCCGTCCGACCAGTCCGCGAACGAGGCTTGCGATCGTCTCGCCGCGGGCCACGATCGCCGTCGGGCGCGGCTTGAGCTTTATGATTCGCTCGCAGGCCGGCGGCGCCGGGCGGTCCTCGGTGAAGGGTCCGAGGTTGGCGCTGTCCCGCAGGACGAGCGCCTCCCGGAAGGGGACGCCCGCCTCCCCCAGGGCGAGCGCATACCCGCCGACGAACCTCTCGGAGAAGCCTTCCGGCCTCCGGCCGCTTCCGACCGCGGCCGCGACCCGGCGGTGTCCCTTCTCGAGCAGGTGGCGCGTCGCCAGGAAGCCCGCGGTGAAGTCGTCCGGCGCGACCATGGTGAGACGTTTCGCCCGACCGCACGCGAAGAACATCACGACCGGCCACTCCTCGGTGAGCGCGGCCAGATGCTCTTCCGCGTAGAACGACAGGACCATCACCCCGCGAACCCTCGCGCGACGCACCAGGGCCACGGCCTCGGCCGGCTCGTCCGGCACGGGAGCGTTGATCATCTCGATCGCAAGCCCCCGCTCGGCCCCGGTCTCCTCGAGCGCGCGGACCACGCTCACGTGATGCGCGCGGCCGAGAAGCTCGCCCAGCCCCGGCACCCAGAGCGCGACCCGCGCCGAGGCCCTGGTCCGCTGCTGAAGTGCGGGCTTCCCGAGGTCCGCGACCGCGTTCTCGACGCGTTTACGCGCCGCCTCGCCTACGACGCCCGAGCCGGTCAGCACTCTGTAGACCGTGGCCCTGCCGACCCCCGCGTGTCGCATAAGGTCCTGGATGGATGCTGCCAAGGCCGCACCTCCCCATCATCTCGCCATTGTCCCATATATAATACGCCACTGTCGCAGCGACAAAGAGGAGAATCTCGCAGTTATTTCTCACTGCACAGGGCCACCGATTGAGACTCCAGCTCCGAACTCGTTTTGGTGTAAAGGGTTGAAGCATCGAAGGGGAACCGCCTCCCCTGCGAGACTTGGCGCTTTGGTCCATGGCCGAATCGGTCTCGGGGAAGGCCGAGAGGCAGCGGGCGCATTCGCGTGATTTTTCCGTGCCGGGCTCAGTTGCCACTGCGTTGGGCGTGGTGTAGATTGGAGAGCGGCCGATGGGCTCGCGGGCAATATCCGTTGCGCTTCAGGAGGAAGATCGGGTGGGAACCGGCGCCTTCGATGACCTCTTGACCTTGCAGGGTCGCGCCTATCATCTCGCCGCACGCATCCTGGACTCCTCCAGCCAGGCTGAAGACGCCGTCCAGCAGGCCTATCTCAAGGCGCTGCAACATCCGCCCAACGCGGTCCCGCCTGCGGAACTGCGGACGTGGTTCCTGACCGTGGTCGCCAACACGGCCCGGGATTTGCGGCGGAGAAGAGCGGCGCGAAAACGGAGGGAGGCGAAGGTGATATCCTCTACCGAAAGCGCTGCGAGCGGCGCAAAGCCCCATCTGCGGGTTCTGCTTCAAGGCGCCGTGGCGGCGCTGGACGAGAAGTACCGCGTTCCGATCTGCCTTTGCTATGAGCAGGATCTCAGCCAACGTGAGGCCGCCGCCGTTCTGGACATGCCCGAGCGCACCATCTCGAAGTACGTCAACGTCGGACTCGCCAAGCTCCGCAAGGCGCTGGAGCGCGCGGGGTATCCGGCGGCGGTCGCGGCGGTGCTCGGCGGCTTGAAGCAGACCGCGCCGGCCGTGCCCGCGTCGCTCGCCGGACGGGTGGAGGCATTGGTGGCGAAGGGCGCTGTGAAAGCTGGAACGAGCGCGGCGGCCGCATCGGTATCGGCCGCGGCAAAGGGAGGGATTGCCATGAAGCTCGTTGCTGGAGTCGTGCTCGCCGGCGCGATCGCAGGGATGACCGCGGTCTCGATGTCCGGGCGAGGGGGAGGCGGGGGAGGCGCGCTCCCGGCCGAGAAGCCGAAAAGCAAATTCAGCACACCCATCTGGCACCCGGAGGCGCGCTGGGAGAAGGCCGAGAACTGGGCGGCCACCCACATTTCGGGTAACCTCGACGGCCCGCGGCGGGAGATCATGTGGCGACGCGGGTTCGGGTCGCGCGTCTGCAACGTGTATCCCATCGTCTTTCCACAAGGCGGGGGACCCTATCCGATTCACGGGTACGACGCGAAGGCTGAGCGCATCCATGCCGTGGCCTGCGGCGGCCGGGGGTTCATGGACGGCCCCTTCTCCCGCGCCCGGTGGGGCGGATTCGATTACTCCCACCTCGACTCGCTGGCGCTCACGCCCGACCGGCGCTACTTCGTCCTGCGGGACGCCTGGAACGGCTGCGCCATCAGGGTCTTCGACCTCAAGGAGCAGGTCGTCCGGACCATCCTGCCGCCCCAGCCCTATAAGGCCCGCCCGCAGGGCGTCGCGGGGGACTCGAAGGGGCGGATCTTCGTCCTCCTCGCGGGCGGCAGGCTCCTCACGGTCGATGCCACCTCCGGCTGGAAGCCCACCGAGACGAAGCTCAAGGCGACCGCAGGGCTTGACCTCAAGCGCGGTGCCGGGCTGGCCTACGACGAGAAGCACAACCGGCTCTACGCCAGCGGTTGGATGACCGAGCACGCCGGGAAGAAGTGGCACGTCTGGTACTTCGACCTCAACGACGGTGGCTCGTTCCACGGCGTGCTCGCCGGCGAGAGGAAGGGCCCCGGGCCCGCGTACGCGGGGCCCTTCGACACGTTCAAGGGCTACGGCGAGTGCTCCATCGGCTTCGGCCCGGACGACCCGGACTTCCGGTTCCTCTACGTGCGGACCACGGACACCAGCACCTTCCAGCGGCTCGACCTCGAGAAGCGCGTCGTCGCGGCCTGCTCGGGAGCGCCGCGACACAAGACCGGGCCGGTCTCGTTCATCGAGAGCGGCACGCCGAACGCGACGTCGGCGCACCTGGCCGCGGTCTGGCTGCCGAACGGCGACTTCATCATGCCCGGAGTGCGCCAGTCACCGGCCACGCTCTTCCGGCGCGTGAAGTAGGAGGAGGCTGACATGCGAAGCCACTCATTCGTGACAATCCTCGGATGGACCCTCGCCGCCACCCTCGCCGCGCGCGCGGGCGACTCGCTCGCGCCCGAGAAGGCGCTGCCCGTGCACGACGGCCGCGACGCGTACAAACCCTGCGCCGCCTTCGTGAAGGACGGCTACGTCGTGGCGTGGCAGTCCGGCCGCCTCGCACCCGGCGATCTGCGCTAGGGATTCAAATTCATGGGCGACATCGTCGGCTGCCGCGTGGACAAAAACGGCAAGGCGCTCGACGCCGAGCCGTTCGTGATCTCTAAGGCCGACGACCTCCAGGAGGCCCCGCGCGCGGCGGCGAATAAGGACACGGTCCTCGTCGTCTGGCAGGACCTGCGCAACGGGAAGGACTGGGACGTCTACGCCGCGCGCGTGACGCATGACGGCAAGGTGCTCGATGCGGACGGTGTTCTCGTCGCCGGGGGCGCGCACAACCAGGCCAAGCCGGACGTGGCCTGGGACGGCAAGACCTTCGTGGTCGTCTGGCAGGACTTCCGGGGCGGAAAGATGTACGAGGTTTTCGGTGCGCGTGTGAACGGCGAAGGCCGCGTGCTCGAGCCGCAGGGCATCGGCCTGTCGAAGCAGGGCGGCTCCTGCTACGACCCGACCGTGGCGTCGAGCGGCGACGGAAAGAGCTTCGTCTACTGGAGCGTCGCGAGCCGGCCGCTCGGCATCAAAGTCGACGCCCAGTCGGAGGGGCTGTTTTTGACGGACGGCAAGCCGGGCGCGCCCATCCACAAGGAGAATCCTAGAGGAAAACACAAGATGCAACCCGGCTGGGGGAACACGCCGCCGTTCGCCTGCGCGGGGAAGGGCGCCTACCTCGTTGCCTGGCGGAACGAGCATCCGGTCGGCCGCGGCAACGGCGACCAGGGCGCGAACGCGTACCTCTTCGACGCGGACGGCAAGCGCAAGGCCAGCCTGACGGTCGGCGGGTACAAGCACCGGATCCTGGGCGCGGACCTCGCCTGGGACGGCGAGGCCTTCGTCGCGGCTTGGACCGAGTACCGGACCAAGGACACTCGGGTCTACGTCCCGCACGAGCACATCTTCGCCTCGCGCATCGGGAGCGACGGCAAGGTGCAGGGAAAGGCCCAGCTCGTCGCCGGCTCGGTCACGAACCCGGAAAGGTGGGTCTACGGAAACTGCCAGCTCGGCAAGGCGTCCGCCGGCAAGCGGGAGCCCCCGGCCATGAACGCGTGCGTTGCTTCTGATGGAAAAGGCGCGACGCTCATCGCCTACGAGAAGCACCCGAAGACGCCGGAGACGCCCATCACGATTGCCTTCCGCCTGCTGCGGGCGAAGTAGGGGAAGAGCGCGAAGAGCCTGCTCCTCCGGCGCGGGCGCATAAAGAAAAGGGCCCCGGCGTGAGCCGGGGCCCGTTCATTTTTGGTGCCAGCGTTCCGTTAGCCGACGGGGCGAACCTTGGTCGCCTCCGGGCCCTTCTTGCCCTCGGCCGGCTCGAACTCGACCTTCTGGCCCTCCTGCAGCGTCTTGAACCCCTCGCCCTCCATGTTCGAGAAGTGCACGAACAGATCCTTCCCGCCGTCGTCCGGCACGATGAATCCGTACCCCTTCTGATCGCTGAACCACTTCACTGTACCTGTAGCCACTTCTACCCCTCCTCTTTGCGGCCCTCTGCTTCTCCCATTGGGACCGGACCCCGAGGGCCGGGGGCCCGCTTCCCACGAAGCAGCGATTAGACCACATCGGCCCGCAACTATCAAGGGAAATTTTCATGCCCGGGGCCGTCCGGTTCTCCCCGCAGGGGCGCGGGCGAGGCGTGCGATCGCCGTCATTTCGTCGTCCTTCCCCAAGGGAAGCCGCTGGGGAACTTCTCGTGGTTGTCCTGTGCGTACTGCTTGATTGCGAGACTGATCTGCCGGAGGTTGGAGGCGCAGTGCATGGGCCTGGGCGCAAGGAGGCGCGAGGCCGTCGGCACCGCGAGCGCGGCCAATCCCATCATCGCGAGCACGCCCAATCCCGCGAGGAGCGCGGGCCCGTCCCACTCGCCCTTCGCCGGAGGTGTGCGCTCGCTCTCGGTCACGCCGTTCCTTTCAGCTTGCCCAGAGCCCGAGCGCCACGTGGAGCGCGGTCCCGGCCGCGCCGAGGAAGGGCGTCGTCACGACCATCAGGATCGGCGAGAGGTAGAGGAAGTCCCTCGCCGTCTCGGAGCTGCGCGCGAAGCTCGACCGCCCGCGCCGCCGGCTCAGCCCCTCGCGCGCGAGGAGGTAGAAATCATAGGCGAGGTAGTTGAGCGGCAGCCACCAGACCTTGATCTCGTTCACGAGGCTCGCGTGCGAGCTGGTGGCGGGCGACCACAAGAGAATCCAGCCGAAGACGAGAAGGACCTGCATCGCGACATAACTCAGAAGCCACACGGCTACTCCCCCACGAGCTTCACTTCGTGCCCGTTCGCGGCCGCGAGCTCGCGCGTCTTGGCGAGCAGCTCCGCGAGTTGCTCGGGGTCCGGCACCCACTCGACGTGCGTGTCGAGGAAGAGGACGTTCACGCCGAGGCGCACGCCCGGCTGCCACCAAGCCATCCCCTCCCGGCGGTGGTTCTCCTGCCTCTCGTAGGCGAGAACACAGGCGGACCTGTCCAGGTCCGTGAGCCCCGAGACGTACGTGTAGCTCGTGTACCACGGCGCATTCGGGTCGCCCGACCGGG
>Ga0272443_10004269_pt1 | contig 15790 bp, 27 predicted proteins | sample SSMAcet12_FD_193581 | JGI IMG/M metagenome (GOLD analysis project Ga0272443, IMG submission 193581) | Marine sediment archaeal communities from Little Sippewissett salt marsh, Falmouth, MA, United States - SSM-Acet-12 | ecosystem: Environmental > Aquatic > Marine > Wetlands > Sediment ...
GTTATGCTCCATCATGTGTTTCTTTACCTGTAAGGTAAAAGATTGCTTCCATGCCGTCCACTTGCCCTTCGGGTCGCGGGTATATACAAATGGCCGCTTACGCCCACCGCCTTCTGGATAACTCATAGAAATTTGTTTTTTCGGCCAGGGTTGCGGTATGCCCTCAACGGTTATGATAATGGGTTTATTCATCATGCCCCAAACATATCGCTATCGGTTGGCGGTGGCGGGTTGTTTTCGTCATATTCGGGTTCGTCATTGCCGTTACCGGGTTCATTTGTATCGTCTTTTGGTTCCATTTTCTTGAGCGCACAGGATTTAGCGCCCCAGGTGCCGTTATACAAAACGATTGTATCGTCCAGTCCTATTCTTTCCGCTTCCGGGGCGGCGGCAAGCGCCTGTGGTGTAACCACATGAGCCTTACCGCACAATTTACATTTAGACGGCTGGGCGATGGTTCCAAATTTGGATTTCATTTCAAGTTCAAAGCCTTCGGCGGTTTTGGATGACCTGTTTTTTTTGTAATATGAATCGTCGAGATCATCGAGGTCAACATCAAATATATGGCTTGACATGGTGGCATTCTGAACGGCCAGTCCGAGCGCCCGCTTTTCGGCAATTTTGATAATCGTATTAAGGGGCTGTGTTTCCTTGCCACGCTCAGAGCTGTTGCAGTTGGCAACAGCTGAGGCCCAGACTTCATTGGTTTTCTTGTGCAACAAAGAGCAAATGGCATTTATATTATAGAATCCGGTTGTTTCTCTTTCTTCGTTGCCAACGGTATATTTCCATTTGCGAAAATGGTCCTGTTCAAGGATATTAACTTCATAGACTGGCGCCAGAGAAAAGGCGGCGACAAGTTTCTCCATACCGGGTTTCAGTAATGTTGGCTTTTGGGTGCCGGGTATGACAGCGTAATCGCCATCAATACCTTTGTGCAATATGGCCGTTTTAAATTCTTCGATATATTTGAGCTGGTCGGCCATCACCTTAATCGACTGGGCGGGCAATCCGCCCCGTTCGGGTCTTTCAACTGGCAAATTTTTTGTTTCTGTCATATCAAACCTCCAATATTAGATTTTTTCTTTTTTTCAGGATGGCGAAGATCCCATTCTTGCTCAATTAAAAATTCAATTTCTGCGGCCCGGCTTCGATAATCCTCTTTGGCTAATTGTTCAAGATGCTCATATATTCTGTCACGAAGAGCGTAACATCTCTTTCCAATTCTTACATTTTTTCGGCGAGTTTTCATTTTATTTTTTCCTTTCAAATAGCCATTTTAATATATCCGGCGGATCATCTTTATTGTCTGAATACATACTATCGGGGTCATACTCCGCCAGAAATTCTTCATCATCCAATTCGGCATCATGCTCGGCTTCTTCAATCACATGCATCAAGGCCGGGTTGGATTCGGGGTCGGGATTACATGTCTGGTTCATTTTTTTAGTTCTCCTCTTAAATCATCAATCGCATTTTTCATATTATCAAAGCATTCATCAACCTGACGAAAAAGGGACTGCCGGTTATCAGGCTCATCGGGGCCGTTCTGGATGTAATTGTATAAGTCTTCGGTAGAATGAAATCCTAACGGCGATATATTTAATGCCAGACCCTCAATCCTTCCCATCACCTCGTCCATCTTCTCGATATACCTGACGAGTCGCTCGGCGTCGGCTTGGGTGTATTTGTTATTGGGCTGGGGTTTAAAAATTGTGATACAGTTATAGCCAATTTGCCCCTCAGGGAATATCCAAATGTTACCATCGGGCGTGTCTTTTTTGATTTTGAATTTCATTACTTTCTCCTTTTAAATTGAGGTTGGTTAATATGCTCCCACAATTTTGATGCTTCTATCAAATAATCTCTTAATACAATGGCAGAATTGGGGCTAAGTGCGGAACATCCCCAGTTTTGCTTCTTTAGGAATAATCCATGCTTATTTGCATGGGCTACAATATCATAATTATAACGATACAGACACAGCGCTCCGCCGAGGAAGCCATATTTTAATTCAGCACCACCCTCTGGTTGTAATATTTCTCCGCGGCTTTCCTCACATAATTCTTCTAATGGCATCTCTTATTTTCCCCCATTGTTAATTTTACCGGCAGACTTAGGTTGAATAGGCGATAGCCCGCATGTGGGCCATCCTTGCCTTTCGGCTCTACATACCCATTGTGCAACCATATCTGCCGGATTAATTTTTACATGGACAGGGGCAGGATTTACGGCCGCAAATCCGAAGACTCGCAGATGACTTCCCCACACCCTGTCCATTGATTTTGGCGGCCCCGGCCTGTGATTATGGGTAATATAGGACATTAGCAAGGAGTTAGACTTGCTGGCCGGGGCCGTGATGTTCATAGCCAATATGTTTATATTTACTCCCATAATCACTTTTACTTTACATTATTTTTTTATGTTTGTCAAGGGTTTTTTTAATTTTCTTTCTTCTTCTAATTCTTCGGCTTTAAGTATCATATCGTTGACAGTAACGTCATTTGGTTCGTCTGTGAGTTCTCTGAGTCTTTGACGGCGCCATTCCAGGGTAATGAGTTCGACTATGACATGAGATTTTTCAAATGGCGGTCTTAACATTAGTTGCCGTCCCTGTTTTTTCCAGTCTTCAGCCGGGCTGATATATTTGACGATCTCAAGTTCGTCTTCTTCAAGTTCAAGTCGTTCTATAATTTCTTGTGGCACTTTGGACATTTTATTGGCCTGAATGATTTAATGTATTCAAAGGTTTCCGCACAATGCGGGCATATCATTGTTTGTTTAGAATTATCTACGGCTACTTTGACATGGCCGTTTATTCTACTGCCGGATATTAGGATTCGCTTTTTGATTGGCATTCTTTCCCCCGTCTGATTGTTTCCAATATTTCGCCGAGTCCCGTTTCTGTTATTTCAATAAACATAGTGCGGTCACGGACATCGGGCTTCTTGCCGGTCTTGGCTTCAAGGATTTTCTCATCCAGCCATTTATCTATGCCAGCAATACGGACATAAGTTTTTTCATCGGCGGCAAGGGCTTCGTCGATTGTTGCAATTTCAACATTGAAGGCTCTAATTTCAGAATCAAAGCCCACCCTACTTAACAACGGCAAGGCTTCAATCAATCTTGTCCTATAATCTTGCACTATTTCCCTCAGTGATTTAGACATATTATTTCCCTTCTTGTTCTTTGACAACTGAATGTTAATTAGCGATAATGCTCCTCTTCTTCAATTTCCTCAACCTCTTCGGGCAATTCAGGGGTTGGCCCTGGGTCAAGGGAAAATGATTCAACAGCATCACGCCAAGCCTCATCCTCATTATTTCCACTCCCGGCGATAGTTATGTGAAAATGATAAATAGCCATCCCTACTCACCCCCTTTTTCGCATTTGGCGATGGCGGCTCTTAATTGAGATAAAGGCCAGTAGCCCTTATTCTCAATGATTTCCTCTACTGTTGCGCCATTTTCGATAGCCTCATAAATTGCCCGAAATGAGCGAAGGGATTGCTCACAGGCCGCCAGTAACTCATCCCGTTCGGCCTTGAGCCTGTCACGCTCAGCCGCAGTCTCCGGGGCGGCGGCGATAAGGATTCCATTGGCCTCACATTCTTCGGCTGAAATTGGATGTTTGCCCCGTGTTTGATAAACACTGGCAATAGCGTCGGCACAGGCATCTCTATGGGCCGTGCGAGCCCGGACAATATATTTATGGCCATATCCGGCTAACGATTTCCACGGCCCTTCCGTGTGTTTTGATTGTAGCATAGTTATTTCTCCTCGCATTTGGCGATGGCGGCTTCAATGTCATCCATTAATTGACAATACTCCCGGCCTCTCTTATATCTAACCTTGTCCTTCCATTGATTCAGAAAATTATAGGCTTCTTGTAATAACTCGGTTAGGCCCGCATTTTCACTGAGTAGAAATTGGTTTTGATTAGTTACAGCCTTAAATTCTCTCTTATGTCGAATTTCTGATGCCCGTAGCCTGTCACGCTCTTTGGCTGTCTCTGGGGCGGCGGCGATAAGGGCGGCGTTGGCTTCCGTTTGTTCGTCGTTTTCGACCATTACGCAAATAGCAAATCCGCAAGGCAAAATTTCTTGAGGATTATTATTTTCATCTGCGATTGAAACAGACGGTGCACTTTCATCTTGCCTAACGCCGATTGCGCCATCATCATATTTTCTGACAATCCACGGCCCCGGCGTATGGGCTTGTTTTGATTGTGACATTTTATTTCCTTTCTATTCGGCAGACGGCGTAAATGGCGACCAGCCAGAGTACGCCGACGATGCCGGTTAAGAGGTAAAAAGTCATTATTCTTTCCACTCAGCCGTATAAACGGTTAAGTTATTGGAAGACAACACAAATTGCAGATTTACGCCGATTGCTTTGGCAATTCTTTCCATTGAAGAAAAGCCACAAGCGCCATTAAGACTGATTATGTCCCCTTTTTGGAAATGATTGTGGCTTTTATAATCGGGTCTTGGGCCATGAAAAGTAAGGCCGTAATAACCTTCGGTGTTATCACCAGAACCGTAATTACAGGGTAATTTTTTCAGACGGTCTGTAAAATTGTCCCCAAGCCAATTTCCTAAAACTGTACCTTGCATGTCATAACCGCCACCATTACAGGAAGCGACCTTTTTACCCTGAATCCATAGACTGCAGATATTATACCCGTAGGTATCGCGGCCTTTGCTGACAGTCCAGCGAAATTCCAGGGTTTTCCTGATTAATTCTGACATTTTGTCTAACTCCTTTTTATAGGTTCAAAAAACATACGGCAAGGGTGCATATTGGGCAGTTTAGGCAGAATATGGTCAGCAACAATAGAATTTAGCTCCGTATTGTCACAGTCTGCAAAACGGCCGTTAATGGCGATGTCAACAAGACCGTTGTTATCATATTCGACAAACAGGCGTTTGTCGGATAGTTGAGAGCAGGGCCAGGACTGGCCGGACCTATTGGCCCAATTATAGGTATCATTAGCCGACAACCATAATTTAAAGCCAGTTTTGTGAATTTGTGATCTCATTTATTCTAACTCCTTTGTTTAACTTGCAATCCCGAATTGCATTTTAAGGTATCTTATTAGGGCCGATTTTATTTGCCTTTGTGCCACATCGGGAAAGTGGTTTTGGGCTTTTTTGTCGGTCAAATACCACCACGCCACCTGACTGATGCCGTACATTTTGCAAGCTCGAAACACCAATGACGGCACGACATATTTTTCTTTAAAATGCAATAAAAGGTGATTGGTATTTTGGATCACCTCTCCAAGCGGGCGGCCTGATTCAACCTGAATCATATGGCAAAACCAACAATCACCGGGACCGGGATCAGGAATGGGGCAACTATTGACTACCAAATCGGCATATGCTTTAATTTTTTTAATGATTGCCCTATTTTTTTTAGTTGAGTCAATCGGTCTGGCATTTATCGGCAGTCCAGTATTGCAATTAATTTCAATCCCATCAAAAAATTCAGGATTGCCATTTTTATTTCGCCAATCACCAATATACCATATTCCGGCTTCTTGATATATTTGGCATGGCGCGAACCGATTTAGCCTGTCTTTTGTTGTCACCGTGCGCCAGCCACCAGAGCTCAATATTGCGGTATCGGCTGGCGTAAAGGTGATAATGTCGGTCGAGTGAAATAATACAGCAATCTGGTTGTTATTGCGCCGCTGTAAATACGTGTTATGGCCGATTTTGCGGCTTTTATGACATCGGCCAGTCAATAGGTCCTTTGATTTTTGATAATTCATTGCCATTATTCTAACTCCTTTGTTTAACTTGCGACCGCTTGACTACAGGTCTGGCGGTTTCGGCCTTCAGGCCTCTTCAGGCAAGTTTGCGGGACTTATAGGCATTTACACCAAGAATAAGCCCATCAGCATCAGGAACAGGTATATTTCCTTGAGTGCTGGCGACAATAGTCGTTTTGCCGGACTTTGAAGGGCCAAAGTCTTTTGACAGGTCTATTGTGACCGTTAAGACCTTGCCGATTACTTTTGTTTCAATGTTTAGTGCCATAATAACTCCTTGCTTTTTGGTTTTATGCCAGATTAAGACCTGCCCCCATCATGCCGTCAATAATAGCCTGTATATACCGATGCTCGACTACTATTGTCGGATAATAGGGTTGAAAGCCGTTGTCAGGCCCGATATATTCTTCAATCCACTCTTTGGCCGTATCGGTTTCCGGCTGGATTAAAAATATTGAGCCGTGATTTTCCACTTTTGCATCAATAGGTTCTTGCATAACTAACTCCTTGCTTTGGTGTTCAGTATTAATATCGTCTATTATTCACCAAAGTCAAATAATCGGGTAAAAAATATATAGAAAAATGTAACCCCTTGCCCGCCAACAAATAAAAAACGTGCCAATTATTAAACTAATGTGAAAACAACAATATTTATATTCTCCAAAACTCTAACTGTATAAATAACAATAAATTATAAGAGTAATGTAAAAACACTTGACAAACATAATAAATTTTGTTATGAATTTAACATGAAGGATAATCCCGCAAGAAGCCGGCCGGATCAAATAAAACCAAAAGCTCAGCCAAAACCACAAACAGACCGTATAATTGCCCTGTGGTTACAGGGATATAATAATCTGGAAATAGCAAAACAAACTAATCATACCAGACCTACAATAGATAAGATTGTAAATACGGCGAAACAACAACTAAAAGACGTTACAAGTGGTGAATTTAAAGCAGTATTAAACCAGATCATAGCCGGTATGACAGCCAATTATCAGCTTATATCCAAACAATATTTACAGGAATTTATAAGACTGCAATATATGTATGATACAGCTGATAATAAGACTAAACCAATACTATTCAGCCAGTTACAGTCAGTAGCTAAATCTATTCGAGAAGAAAACAAAACATTCATTGACACTTTTGCAAGGATGGGGGTAGGTCGAGCTTATGATTCGGAGCAGGAGTCCCAATATCCTCAGGTCTCTACTGATAGTAAATTTTATTCAAGGTTAAGCAAGCCTAATTTAAAGAGGGAATTGATAGAGACGATGGAGCGTCAGATGAATTATTTAAGGGGTAATTCAAGTCATGGTAAGAAAGACGGGTCGTAATTCATCGGTTATTGATTTATCGTATTTGGAGATTTCAAGAAATGTTAAGGACGATGAATCAAGAAATGGTTGAATTACGGGGGATAATAAGATGGGAATTAGAGCAGGGCGTTTCGAGCCTTTTGGTTCTCAATCCCATCCCGCCCTTTCACGTTCAGATTCCTTCACGGAAAGGGGGGATACATTAAGGAATGATGGGGGGTTTTTTAGAGTTTGTCAAGTAAATTCTTACTATATGAAGCAGATTATCAGGTAATTGCTGTAATTGATTGATTGGCAAGGAGATAATATGGTGTATAAATTGGCTTATTTTTTACAGGCTCCAATTTATGGTATTTTGGTGGCGATTTTGATAAAATTTTGCTCCTTTAACATTATGATATGGTTATAGTTACAAATTTTCACGCATGATATGGAGATGTTTAGAAACTTTAAACCGGGTGTGTCAAATTTGACACAGTATAAAAATGCTAAGTTGTTGTCAGACAAGAGGTGAATATGGGTTTAGCACTCTACTATTTTGAGTGCTAACAGCACTTTTACAACTATGCAATCGGTTGCACATATAAGGAATTAACTAAAAATGAAAAAATTTGATTTAATAAGGTTAATATCCATAGATTGCGGCTATACCTTTGATGATACCGCCATTATGGTTGAATCCTTTTTCCGCCAGATACGCAAGTCCATGCTCGCCGGCCATGCTATTCACATTCCCAATGTTTGTAAATTGACATATAATATCAATCGTCCCCGGGAAGTCTGGAATCCCCGCGATATGAGCGGTCATAAATTAATGCCCGCCAGAGCTATCCCAAAAGCCGTGTTCTTTCAGAAATTCAGAGCCGAAATGAGAAAAATACCCGTTGTTATGCCTGATAAGAAGAAGAAACGGGCGATTCCATAGTTTTTTTTAATTTGTGGTAATTTTTCCAGAATTTTCCGACCTTTTCGCCCTTATCACGCCGGAACTCCATTACCTGTGATTCAAATTGAGATATTGTGCCCGAAATTAACCTGATAACATCGTCTTTTACACCACAACTTACAATAAAATTCCATATATTGGCGTTAATTTCAGCTAATGGCTTGAAACATAAGAGCTTAATGTGAGGATAAACCATTATCATCGCCATCGCCCGCCTCGCTAAACATAATTCCCGATATTCCGGTGACTGAAAGTAAATTTTCCGCCCTTCACTGTCCAATAATCGGCTCCGCTTCCAGATAATGTGGTCACAGATAAACGCAATGTCCGCTATCTGCCGCCTGATCTCAATAATCGGCCAGTAATTAATTCCCTGTATCGGGTTTTTTGTCGTCGCCTTCATCACCATGATACCAATTTATACAACGTTTTTATTATATTGTCAATAGTTTTTTGTTGACAATCTCATTTAATTTTCTATATTGACGATTGATGACCGAAGATATGATTTATAATGTAAGAACCGGCGAATATCGTCCCGCTAACGATATTGAAAAACAAATCATTAAACAAAAACATGAAGGAGAAATCATGCAGTTGACAGAAGGTGTTTGCAAAATGCTGACCGACCGTATGGGCAAAAAGTTCAGGAAAATACAGCCCATTACAGCCCTCAAAATGGATATGAAATTTTCCGTTGAAACCGGACAGGGCGTTACCGGGGGCGAACCCGGCGACTATCTCGCAGTTGACAGCCGCGGAAAATTCTATATTATTGCCGCGGATGAATTTGCCAATACATACCGCCTTTACAGGGGAAGAAGTGCCAAAAATAAGGAACAGAATCAAAATAAAATTTCTGGCCGAAAGGGGTAAGGACCCGGTTGGAAGACTTCTCTTCCGAGTTAAAATAGGCAGTAAAAAAGTATGGTTGCCGACCATAGCTTACAGAACCTTTGCCCTTCTCTGCCTCCAAAAGAAAATATTTAACAAAAACCGCGGACCCGCCTGTATTGCCCATTATGAATTACACCAGAAACATTATCGGCTGCCCGAGATAATCAGTAAACTCCGGGCTGAACTCATCGAATATGGCTTTTCTCAATATGCTATCCGGGCTACCAGCAAGGGCTTCTATTCAATTAATGTGCCGGGCAGATATATCCAGTTTGAATACCCGGAAATACTTAAAATACTGGAACATGACAAAGATTTGGCTAACCGGATAAAAGGATTCCATGAAATGCTTAAAGGGACGAAAATAAATGGCCAGAGGTAAATTCAAAAAGGTCAGGGGCGATATATTCAGCGAATTGGAATCATCCAAAAAAATCGATCCCAATAAACTCGAATTAATGAAAAATCACGAACAGGAATTTATTCTCTGCGCCAATGATTTCTGGTATTTTGCCCAGTTTATTAAAACCTATGACGAAGAAAATGAAAAAATCCGGCCATTCCCCAATTATCAATACCTCGTAGAAGATGTTCATAAGCCAATAGAGGAACATCAAAAAGTTATCATTTTTAAATCCCGTCGCTTGCTGATAAGCTGGTATTGCACTCTGAGGCAGTTCTGGCGGGCTAAATTTGCCGGAACCGGCGCCGCCCGGGGACGAGAGGTTTTCCGCGGCGCTTTTATGTCAGTCGGTGAAGTCGAGGCCAAAGAACTGCTTGACCGGGTTGCTTTTGCTGAACATCATCTCCCTCAATGGCTCCAGGACAAAAATCCGTTGATTGTTAATAATGAGCTGGAGATGAGATGGGCCTCATCTTCCGATATTAAGGCTTTTCCATTAAAACGGACCGGACCAAGAACATTCGGTTTTACGGAAGTCTTCTTTGATGAAATGGCCTTTCAGGAAGCAGTCCGTTCCGTTTATACCGGCATGGCCCCAACCCTGGGCGCCAAAGGCAAACTGATAGCGGCCTCAACTCCCAACGGCCGGTATAATCTCTTCCATGATATCTGGACTAATAAAAATAAAAAATATAACGATATGTACCGGATTGAACTGGATTGGGACTTGCACCCGGAACATGATGAGGAATGGCTTAAACATCTGACGGCCAGCATGGACGAACAAATGATTGCCCGCGAAATATTTAAGTCCTTCTCTATCCCCGAGGGCGACCCCGTATGGCCGGAATATAATAGCAAAATGCACAAAGTTAATGAAACCCAAATATACGATAATCAAATAATGCTTATAGGTTGGGATTTCGGGTTCCATTTCCCGGCCGCGGTCTTCATGCAACCAAACCACAAAGACCAACTGGTAGGCCACATGGAGATATGCGGAGAAGATGAATCATTTGACAGATTTTGCGAAAGAGTTCTGCGAGCGGCAGAAGCTCTCTACCACCGGGAACGTATTATGGAAATACATTGTTGCCCGAGAGATGGAATGCACAAATATCGAACCCGGTCCCGGAGTGGGGCTGTTAATGATGTCTCCGAAATTCGTAATGTATGGGGTGTTAAATCCAACCAAATTCGGTTCGCACCAGAAGATAAACAGTCCCGAAGCAATGAATCCGCCCGAATGAAAGAAACCCGCAAACTCTGGCGCCTGCGGGCCGACGGCGAACCCGGTATGTATTTCCACAAAAGAATGGAAATGCTCCATGATGGCTTTATGGGCGGTTACTGCTATCCCGAAAAAGGAGGCGAATCCCCCCTGAAAAATGAATATAGCCATCCACAGGATGCTGTCCAACATATAGTTACGGTTTTCAATAGACTGCCCCAGACAAGACAAAAACAACGACAGGAAAAACAGGAACAGGAATATACCCGCCGTTCCCGCCGCAGTAAGTGGAGAACGGGAATACCAATAAGAGATTGAAATGAAATTATTTTGCAAACATTTTTTTGAACCTGGCATTAATCGAGATAAGAATGGTAATCTTATTCATGTGTGTCTTAAATGTGGTAAAGAATCAACCGCCGATGAAATTATGAAAAAAAATTTGGATGGAATAGTTTTGAGAGAACAAATTTTTGATAGGAATAAAAGAGATTGAAATGAAAAGCATATCGGAAGAATTTCACAAATCCAGCCGGGTATTAGAGATTTATAAAGCATATAATTTTCCGATTTCCATTATTTCCCTTATAACAAAAACCCCAAATTAAAGAACTACATTAAATCCTTGACATAAACTATTATCCCAATATAGTTTATGTTAGGATGAAAAAATCACAGTTTTCGAGCCGGGAAAAAGAAGAAATTCTTAAACAGGCTCAACAGTTCTGGAATAAAGCTACCAGAGCACAGGAACCATTTTTTGAGCTTGTCAATGAGATGGAGCGCCTGTCTCGTTGCCTTCTGCCCGAAGGACTTCAGGATGAATATGATAAATATGGCGACCGCTCCAGCTTGGTCCCCCCCGATATTCATAATAATTTAGCTTCCAACCGGGCCTTTATCCGCCTCGCAATGTTCAAGAAAAAACCCTATTTCCGTCTTTTTATAAAAGGCAAACAGCATGTTAGAGGTCAGGTCATTGACAAGGCCGAACAGATATTGCAAGCCATTCTTGATTCTCACGATGAGGGAAAAGGCTATGATGCTGTGGCCGACAAATTTATTAATCAGGCTTTGCAATGCGGACTTACCGCTACTTATACTAAATGGCAACGGGAATATGAACGAATTGTTAATCGTAGGCCGGACGGTAATTGGGATTTGGACGAAAACGGACAGCCACAATTCCGGCTTAAATTGGTCGCTCAATATCCCGAAGTAATCCCCCTTGATATTAGACGGACCAGAATTGACCCCGCCGCCGATAATCGTCGAAATATCCGCATTGCCGGTTATCAGGGACTTGAAGGCCGATCAGAATTAATCCGCCGCCAAAAATCCAGCCTGCCCCAGTTTAATCATTATGATTTTAAAGTTGATGATTTATTGCGTTCGACATTCCAACGCAGTAAATATTTTGAATATGTCCCGTCCGAATCTACCAAATATCCAGAGAAGACAACTTATAATGATACTTTTGGCGATGAAGTTGTTGAAACATGGTCAATTAGAGGATTGTTCCGATTTAAGCGCAAAGATGACACCTACGATGTCAAAGACTTGATTGTTGAGGTCGGCAACAGGGATGTCCTTCTGGCCGTCAAGGAAAACGATTTACCCCTGGCCGGATGGGAACTCTTTGATTATCCCTCTATTGACGAAGAACATGGACGGCTTTTTACCATGGGGCTGATTGAACCCGCCCGGGATTCTTTTATAGAAGAATTTATCAAAAAAAATCAGGCCATTGATGCCGCCAACCGAAATGTCTATCTTACCTATCTTGGTGATGCCGCCGCCGTAGAGGGATTGCCGGCTTATGTTGAGGCCGCCAAAGACCAGATTATCAAACTGGATATGCAGGCATCCGGGCAGATGGATGTAAAACAAGCATTATCCGTGCTTGATCGACCCCAGCTTGGACAGGATGTTTTTCAACATTCTCAAGTCCTGAGCCGCGAAGTCCAGCAGACTATGAAATTATCGTCCTATCGACAGGGTATTGACCCCGCTTCAGCAGACACTGCTACTGCGGTTGCCGAACTTGTTTCCGGCGGAGAAGTTCTTACTGACCATGTTATCAAGAAATTGACTGATACTGCCTTCCGCCCGCATGTTCTGAAAATAATGAGACTATGGAATTTCTTTGTTGGACACAAAAAATCTCAGGTTTATATGCCGGATATTGAACAGGAAGTTGACATCGAACCAATGGAACTGGATTTACCGTGGCAGATGACAGCTGAAACTAATCTTTCAGCGACTTTTCCGGCTATGGTCAGGCGCTTTGTTGAAATGTATCCGAACTGGCGGCTTGACCCAATTATCAATGACCATGAGTTAGTCAGAACTGCCCTTGATATGCTGGACATTCCAAACCGCGACCGGCTTCTCGTGTCGAAAGAACATCAAAAACTTATTGCTGACCGGGAAAGCATTGCCCTTGCCTATGGTATTGAACTCCCCGTCCACCCCCTTGATCCACACGATATTCATCTTGAAAGTCACATGGCCCAGATTGAATTTTTGCAGAAAAATCCCAACCCGGCCATGACTACCGATGTCCTCGTGGAACATTCCCAGGCTCATCAAATTGAAATCCAGAAACGCAATACCGCTCTCGGCAATACCAAGGAAATGGGAGGCAATGCCGGTAATTTTAATCAGCCCGACTCTGCCTCAATAAAATCAACCGGACAGGGTAAAACCGGCGGCTATATGCCGCAAGAAGGTAGAAAATAATGGGTAGAGATAACGAAAGAACCTTCAGTCTAAAAAGAAAACTATCCGGGATATTTACTAAATCCCAGATGGACAAAGATAAATTGGAACAGGTCGTAAATGACGGGCAGAGAGTTCTGTCATTTCAGGCCAGCCAACATTGGCTGACGATGGAGTGGGCTCTTGCCAGACTCAAATCGACAGCGGTAAAAAAACTTGAAAACCCTAATATTTCCGATGAGGATAAGGTTAAGGCCATATCCCGACTTAATTCTATTAAGGCCATCAGGGAAGACTTTGAGAAAATAGTAAAGGCGGGATTGCAGGCCAAGATAATCCTTGAGGAGAGGGAGAAGAAAAAATGAGTGACGAAAACAAGCCGGAAAACAAGACCGAAGACAAATCAGGAATATCGCCCGACCCCAATAAGGTTGCTGTCGATAAAGCTGAATTTGACAAATTGAGGTCTGCTCAAGAAAGGCTCGATAAACTACAGAAAGTTGCTGAAGAATATGACTGTGACGATGTTGAACAGGCTATTAATTTCCTTGAAGAGGCTCTTTATCAGAACAAACAACCGGACAATATACCCGAAAAAAAAGAAGATCCCAAAAAGCCCGATGAGTCAAAGCCTCCGGCAAAGGATTCGTCCCAAGAGGATGAGCGATTGAAGTTTCTTGAAATGCAGTCGGCCAAAGGACAACTTGATGCCCAGTATGCCGTCTATCTTATGGAAAATGAAAAAGATAGCCGGATAGAAAAAAAAGAGATGATGAAAATGCTCCGCGGTGATGATTCTGCCGCTATCGGCGCTATTGCCCAGAAGAAATTCGACGGTAATCTCTTTATGGCCGCTCATTATCTGAGCAATCTTGTCAATGTGGAATCGACAGCCAAGAGCAATGCCGAGAAAGCGGCCGAGGCTCAGGCTGCCGCTGAGAGCTCAACGCAGGTTGGCACCGGCGGTAAAACGGTCGAGCCTAAAGGCGAAAGTGAAGAAGAAAAAGTGGCCGCTATGCAGGAAGAGGCTTCAAGGAAGATTGCTCGTCCAGACAACTATGTTTATCCAGAATAAACTAACAGGAGGTTTTTATGGCGGCTAACGTAAAATCACCCGCCGTAACAGCCGTAGCGACAGGCGGCGCACAGAATCTATATGCAACCAATGAGTTGCCGGTTGATATGCATCCACGAATGATGGATTCATATTCATCGCTGACACCGCTGACGAAGATATTGACCCAGATGGCAGAAGACCCGTCCACTAACTACCGGGTTGACTGGCAGGAAAAGAAAAATATTCCTACCTATCTGGTTCAGGCGACAACCGAATCTTCGGCATCGACTTCATTGTATGTTGTAGATAATGGCGATACTGTCGTGGCAGATACCCTGGTTTACAATCCCAGAACGGATGATATGCGTCTTGTAAGTTCCAACGAAACCGACAATACTCTGACGGTTGTTGTCAGTCAGGGCGGAACGACTTCAAGCGCCGGTCAATCGGGCGATATCTGGCACGTTTTACCACCTTCGCTGGCTGAAAACGATGAAAGTTACCGTGCTAAATCGGTGGCTGATGAGAATATCTATAATCTTCATCAGCTGGTTAAGTTGCAGTACGGTATTACCCGGATCGGCGACAAAATGAAAACTCATTTTGGTGGCGCCGGCTCAAAGAGAGAGGAACTTAAATCGCAGAAATATCGTGAATACCGCGAGAAAAAAGAAAAGCTGGCCTATTTTGGCGGGCGGGCTACGGGCGGAACCGCCCCGGCTACCAAACGCCAGGCGGGCGGCTTGACTTATTACCTGCGAACCGGAACCCTCTACAAAGACTTCAACGGTATATTGACCGAATCGGGATGGCGTTCATGGGTTGGCGATTACAAAGACCAGAACCCGGATGCCACTAATATCTGGTTTTTCGGTGCCGGTAATGTCATTGACATTATCGACGGGTGGGGGCTTGATAAAGTCCGCCTGACCCCGGAATCTAAAACCTACGGTCTTGATATTTTAACCTACCGCAACCGTGGTATGACGGTGAAGCTGGTGGCCCTGCCACTGCTTGACATCGGCGTTACCAAGGGCTGGGGATGGCTGTTGGATATGGAACGTATCCGACTGAAAACTCTCGACCGCGATATGTTCTATCCCGAGGCCAAAAACATAGGTGAATCCGAAATCATCTATGACACCTATCGGGGTGTATATACCATAATGATTGCTAACGAATCACGGCATGCCATGTGCACCGGTGCGTTACTGTAAGGAGGTGAGGAATAGTGCATATAAATCAAATTGAAGAAGCGAGAAAACTGGCCACGCCAGTATCTCACAACTTTACTGCCGATGATACTTTTCCGGCAATAGTTATACAGTATGTTCCTGACCTCGGAACGGGCGGAAGTTCAGCATCATTCACTCTTGCCAACGATAGCTTGCAGTTCCTCGTTGATAGCGCCAGTCCTGCCGGATTGGACGCCATA
>Ga0272443_10004270_pt1 | contig 15789 bp, 12 predicted proteins | sample SSMAcet12_FD_193581 | JGI IMG/M metagenome (GOLD analysis project Ga0272443, IMG submission 193581) | Marine sediment archaeal communities from Little Sippewissett salt marsh, Falmouth, MA, United States - SSM-Acet-12 | ecosystem: Environmental > Aquatic > Marine > Wetlands > Sediment ...
AGCAAGTGCTCGAGAATCATCGCCTTGTGCGTCCCGGAACGAAGCGCCTCACCGAGCGCGAACAGGACCATCGCCGCGGCGTACGCCGCGTACGCCGACAGGGCGCCGAACAGCGCGAACGACGCAAGGTAGGCCGCGAACGAGCCGATCATCGACCGCCGCCGACCGAACGCGTCGGCTACCAGACCGGTCGGGATCTCGAGGACATTCGTGGCGATCTCCCGGATCGCGTACAGCGATCCGATCGCCAGGTAGCTCAGTCCCGCGTCGCGGAAGAACAGGATCAAGAACGGATCGAACAGCCGTAGGTTCTTCAGGAATCCGTACGCCCTGAATCTCCAGAACATCCGATCGGCCCCTGCGTTCATCCGTAGACCTCCTCCACGATGCGAACAGGATGAGCCGTGATGGGGCCCTTTGCAACCGGACGTCGCGAGACTCGTAGCCGCTCACCGCCGTCGGTCGAGTCGGTCCCGCCTGCCCGCGGAACCGCCGTTCTGCACAGCCTTGTCCCCAAGCATTGCTGCCGATACGGTGGTCCTATGACGACTCTGCGTACCGCAACGCTCGAGGATGTCCCGACGCTCGCCGAGATCCACATCGCGGCCTCGCGCGCCGCCTATCGCGGGCTCGTCCCCGACGAGCGACTCGATCGGCTCGACGCTCGCCGCAGTCAAGAGCGAGTTCGGAGTGTCCTTGCGGGCGGCGACGCCGAGACGTTTGCCATCGAGCGCGAGGGGGAGCCGGCCGGTTCTGTGACGCTCGGTCGGTGCCGTGACGGCGCCCTGGATCCGGATGCGACCGGCGAGATCTACGGAATCTACCTATCGCCGGACCGCTGGCGACAAGGTCTCGGAACGCTCGCCTGCCATGAGGCCGAGCGACTTCTGCGCAAACGCGGTGCCCGCATCGCCGTCCTGTGGACGTTCGAGGCAAATCGGGCCGCTCGCCGTTCCTACAAAGCGATCGGCTACGTCCTCGATGGAGGAACCCGAACGATCGATGTCGGCGTTCCGCTGCCGATCGTCCGCTATCGCAAGAGGCTCACGGCCGACGAACACCCAATCGACGGGCTGCCGACCCGCTAGAGTTCTTCCCAGTCCTCGTCCGCTTCGATGTCGTCGTCATCGAACACGCCCTCATCGACGACGTCCAACACCACGGGGTCCTCCTCGAGGACCTCGAGCATCGTGTCGCACACGGAGCAGTAGAACCGGTTCCCGGCCACAAGGATTCCGGCCTCGACTTCAAACCGCTCGCCGCATTCCGGGCACTCGACCGGGGTCACGAGGCGCCGCCCTTGCCACTCGACTTCGTCCGCTCCCTCGAGCCGGTCGAAACCGCCTCAGGGGTCCCGCGCTCCGCTTCGAGGCGGAGCGGATGCGCGTCGACGACTCTCAACCACGTCCAGCATTTCGGGCACCGATGCACGGCCCGCGATTCCACTGCCTGGGCAGGGATCTCGATCATGCTGCGGCACACTGGACAAACGACATCGTACATGGCTTTCTCCCTTCCACGGCCAACGCAGCCCTCGCCACGTCACGCCGGTTCGGCTGATCCAGGGATTTCGTTCGGAGGCCGCAGCGTAGCGCCGAACCGGGCAGCGAGTCAACAGGCTCCCATTGCCCTTTCACCCCTCCGGGACATGCGAACCGTGTCCTCTTGTTCGCCGGGATTCGTGGCCCGCGTTTCCGATGCCGACTCGACCTCCTTCCGTTTTTGGCATCCGTCCCGCTCCGGCAAGACGACAGCGGGCGATCGACGACGCCCGATCGTAGTCCTGGGGAAGGACACGGGCACTTGACTCGCTCGCTTGGTTCGCTGTAGTTTGCGTCAGGGTGATGAGAAGATGCGACACGAACGGCCGCGACCATCCCAGCCTCCGAACGGGGAGACAGCCGGCCCGAAGCCGATCGATGCCGATGAAGAGGTCACGACCTTTCCGGTGATTCGAGTCAATCCCCTGCCGTCCCGTCCTTTCTCCGCATCCGCGCGCAGGAGGCGGCTCGGGCGCTGGGATCCACCCCCGAAGCTGTTCGACAAGACGTAGACCTCTGCCTCGCACGCCGGACCCGCGGACCATGGCGTCGCGGTCCGTCCGGGCGGCACGCCCCCGCTTGCTTCCGGTATCATGAAGCGAAGCCACATCCCGATTGGGGGGGTTCGATGAGGCCCATTCTTGTCGCAGGGCTCCTTCTGGGAGCCGTCGCCTGTGCTTCGCTCGCCGATGACCACGGGGATTCCGCGCTCGCCGCGACGCCGATCTCGGCAGACGGCTCGCTCGTGGAAGCCTGTATCGAAGTGCCCGAGGATATGGACTACTTCCTGTTCACCGCTGTTGCGGGTCGCTCGTACCGGGTCTCGGTGACACACGAAAGCGCCGAGATGGAGGCAGTCCTGTATCTCCTGGGCTCGGACGGACAAAGCATCCTCGCGGTTGCCCTCGACTCGGACGACGGCGCCGGGGTCCGCATCCGCTGGACAGCCCCCGCCGATGGAGCCTACTTCGCGATGGTGCGACACGCGCGAGCCTCGTCCGGTACCGGATGCTACGCCGTATCGGTCTCGCTCGAGCTGATCGACGATCACGGCGACCACATCCTGTCCGCCACGCCCCTTCCCGTCGGCGGCCCGCTCGTGCCGGGATTCCTCGAGACGCCGGACGACGTCGACGCCTTTCTTGTCTCGACGGACCGCGGATACGACTACGTCGTCGAAGTCATCGGTACCTCCGCCGGCGCGCTCGATCTGGCGATCGTCGAAGGCACAACGCCGCCACGGCACGTGGCCGTCGATCGGACCGAGCGAATCCCGCTGACCGGCTCGGACACCGGGAGCGTCTTCCTGCTCGTCACGTCTCCCAGCGGATCCCCGTCGATCGGATACGAGATCGGGATCACCCGTGTCGGCTACGACGATGATCACGGCGGCGATGCCGCGACCGCCTCGGCCCTCGCGCTGCACGGCGCCCCCGTCACCGGCTCGATCGAGGTTGCGGGCGACGGCGACTGGTTCGGTTGGGAGGGCCGTGCCGACGGCGAGTACTCGTTCGTGCTGTCCACCACGCCCGGGCTCTCCTGCCGTCTCGCGCTCCGCGGCGGCGACGGCGACGTCATCCTGCAACAGGCCTCGACGTCCAACGGGACCCCGGCGATGCTCGAATGGCGGGCGCCGGCGAGCGGCTCGTACTACGTGGATGTCTCCGCCATCGAGGGAACCGGCACGTACACCCTCACCGTCCGCTCGGCCCTTCAGCTCGAGTCGGTCGGACGATTTAACCCGTCCGGCTACTCCCTCGACGTCCGGGCGCGCGACGGGCTCGCCTACTTGATCGTAGGGGTGAAGGGTCTGTCGATCGTCGATCTCTCCGATCCGGCCGAGCCCCATGAGGTCGGATCGAACAGCACCCGCGGCTACGCCGAGGCGGTCGCCCTGTTCGAGTCGTTCGCCCTCGTCGCGAATCGCGGAGACGGCCTGACGATCGTCGACGTCTCCGATCCGACGCGCCCCGTCGAGGCAGGATTCCTCGAGACGCCCGGCTGGGCCCAGGACGTCGCCGCCGAGCAGGACCTCGTCGTGATCGCCGACCAGCGGGCGGGACTGCATGTCGTCCGCCTGTCTCGCTGCGGTGAGGCCACCCTGCTCGCGACGCATCAAACATCCGGTCACGCCGGCGCCGTCACGCTGTCCGGAGGGGTCGCGTACGTTGCCGTCGGTGACGCGGGGATCGAGATCGTCGATCTGTCGGATCCGACCGATCCGCGTCTCCTCGGCGCGATCGAGACCTCCGGTGACGCCCGAGATGTCGTCGTCAGCGGATCGGTCGCCTACGTCGCCTCCGGCTACCGCGGCGTTCGGATCGTCGATGTAGCCGATCCGGCCCATGCGACGGAGATCGGCGGATTCGGAACGAGCGACGAGGCCGTCGGGCTCGCGCTGGCCGGCGGCCACTTGTACGTCGCGGAGCGCGCCGGCGTCTCTGTCTACTCGCTCTCCGATCCGGCCGCCCCGGAACGCATCGCGACGATCGAAACGCCCGGCGAAGCCGTCGCGGTCACCGTGGCCGACGGACTCGTGTTGATCGCCGATCGTCAGGAAGGACTCCAGGTCGCCCGCGTCCTTCCGTAGTCCATGAATGAACGCGGGAGAGGCCGGACACACGCCCCTCCCGCGCCCGCACGTCGTCGCCTAGTCCGATCGAGGCCCAACCAGATCGTCGGGGACGTTCTCCGAGACATCCGTGCCGTTGCCGGTGATGTCGTTGCCCCACCCGGCGACCAGCGAGGCCGTATCGACGAACACGCCGAACGTCACGTTGCCGGTAATCGCGTTCTCCCGAATCGACGCAACCGACGTCTCCAGCCGCAGTCCGTCCCCGCCGTTGTCGGCGAGCGACGAGCCGACGAGCGACAGCACGGATAGGCTCCCCAAGCTCAGGCCATGGCCCACGTTGCCCGATACGACGGCGTCACGGATCGACGCCGACGACGCATCGAGGGCCAGCCCGGCGTCGGCGTTGCCGGTGATCGACGCCTCGATGACGAGGAGTGCCGAGCGCTGCGCCGCCAGCACGCCGATCGACAGATTGTCGGCGATCTCCGTGCCATCGAGGAGCGCAGCCACCGACCGATCGAGGGAGAGGCCACCCAGCGCGTTCTCGACGATTCGACTGCCCGAGGACATCAACGCCGACTGGTGGATCGCTTCGATCCCCCACCCCGCGTTCGATCGGACCGAGCTCGACGTCACCGACGCCGGCGAATTGTCCAGCACGATGCCGGTCGCCGGGTGATCGGAGATCGTCGAGTTCAGGACCGTCACGGTGGCGTTCACCGTCGCAACAGCCACGTCCCCGTTCGCGCGAACGACCGAGCCATTGCTGATGACCGCCGAGCTGTCGGTCAGGTCGAGCGCGTGCCCGGCGTTCTCGGCGATCGTGCTTGCCGAGATCGTCACCTGCGAATCGGACGCGACGACGGCGTTGCCCTCGTTCTCCGTCAGCGTGCTGCCGAACCATTCGAGCGACGATCCCTCCAATCGGATTCCGTCGGTCGGATGCCCGCGGACCGTCGAGTCGGAGAAGGCGATCGTCGACGTCGTCGCGTCGACGCCGGGCCCGTCGTTGTCCTCGACTTGGGCGCTTCGCACCTCGGCCCTCGTATCGACGAGAACGATCGCCGTGTCCCCGTGACCGGAGATCGTCGTCCCCGACACGGTCAGCGTTCCGGTCGTCGCCTCGATCGCGTGCGAATCGTTGTCGACGACTTCACAGTCCTGCAGGTCGACCGCACTCGTATCGAGCGTGAGCGCCGTACTCGAGTGGTCGGTGACCGTACTCCCGATCAGCGTAATGCGCGATCGCGCGGACGCGTACACCGCGCCGGCGCCGTTTCCGGAGACGATGCACGTCGACAACGTAACCGAGCTGGACTCACTGCGCACGCCGTACTCCCCCTGATCGTCGATCGTGCACCCCTGCACCGTCACCTTGCCGTCGATCGTGTCGATCGCGTCGCCGTCGTTGCTCTGCAACGTCGAGTCGACCAGTTTCGCCGAGCTGCCGAACAGATGGACTGCGTCCTCCGGATGCCCGTCGATGATCGAGGCCTGCGACAGGTTGACGATCCCTCCGATCGCGGTAATCCCATGGGCTCCATTCGAGGTCACCTCGCTGGCGACGATGTCGATCGACGACGTGTCGAGGTTCGCACCGCCGGCGCGGTTCCCTTCGAGTACCGAGGCCGACACCAGGCACGTCGACCCGAAGTCGCCACGGATGCCGAAGCCGCCGTTGTCGCGGATCTCACTGTCGACGATCTCCGCCGATGTCGTGCTCATCGCCAGTCCGTCTTCGGGGTGATCGGCGATCGACGACTCGTCCAACAGGATCTTCCCGTTCGCGGCGAAGACGCCGTACGTCCCGTTCGACGAGACGTCCGATGCGGTCATCTCGACCGAACTCGCCCCGACGCCGATTCCTTCCTCCCCGTTGTCCGTGATCTGCGTCGCGCGAAGCTTGATCTCGGAGTTCCGCTCGACGTACAGGCCGCGCGCGCCGTTGTCTTCGACGGTCACCAGCTCCAGCTCGGCCTTGCTGTCGGTCAAATGGATCCCGTCACCCGGGTGACGACGGACATCCGAGCTGACCATCAGCACGGTCGATTGCGTCGCCTCGATCCCGTGCTGTGTCCCCGTCTCGATCGTGCTCCCCTTGATCTCGGCGAACGTGTTCGTCAGGAACAGGCCGCTGCCGACATTGTCGGCGATCTCGCAACCGTCGACGACCCGCAGGACGGAATTCATCGCGATCACCGTGTGCGTCCCGTTGCCGGTGATTGCCGTCGCGCGAAGGTCTGCCGACGAATCCGACAGCCCGAGCGCCCCGTCCGGGTGGCCAGTCACTGACGTGGCGATCAGCGTCACGCGGGACCGCTCCCGCGCCGACAGACCCGTCTTCCCGTTGTCGCTCGTCGATCCCCCCTCGGCGCGAGCCTGCGAGAAGTCGAGCCACCAGCCGTGCTCGGCGTTGTCGGTGATCGTACAGTCGACAAACCCGAGGCCGGATGAGACGGCGTACACCCCGCTGCCCGTGTTCCCAGATACATCCAACTCGACGGCGTCGATCGACGACTTCGTCGACGAGATCCCGTGCGAGCCGTTGCTCCGAATCGCTCCGCTTTCGATCGCGGCGACCGAGTTCGTCACGAGCAGGCCGACCTGCGCGCTCCCCTCGATCGTCGTCTCCTCGAAGCCGGCCGCGGAATTCGCGAGGGAGACTCCCTCCTCCCCTTGCCCGAAGACGGTGCACGACAGGATCGATGCCGTGGAGTCGGTCGCCGCAACCCCCTTCCGCACGTTCGATGTGATCCGACAGCTGGTCAGATCGGCGGTCGAGTTCGCGAGGTGAATCCCGTGCATCGTGTTTTCGACGACATCGCAATCGGCCATGACGACGGCCGCGACGTCGGCATCCACGCCGTGCTCCGCGTTCTGCCCCACCGTCGTGCGCAGGAAGTCTCCCGAGCTATTCGTCAGCAGCACGCCGTCCTCCGGATGGTCGGTGATCGTCGTATCGGTCACCGTCGCGCTGGAGTTCTCGTACGCGTACAGGCCGTGGACCCCGTTGGCACGGATCGTGCAGTCCCGTGCATCGACGAGCGAGTTCTCGAGAGCGATGCCATTGACGACGTTTTCCTCCACGGTGGAGTCGACCAGCGACAGGCGCGACGTCTGCTCGAAGATCCCCTCCCCGCCGTTTCGCGCCATCGTGCTGCCCGATACGGTGGCGAAGCTGCCCGTCATGTGAAGGCCGTGCATCGTCTGATCCAGAAGCTGCGACGTCTCGATCCGCGCCTCGGCGCCGTCGAGGGCGACGCCGTCCTCTGCATTGCCGCGCGCCGTGCTACCCGACATCGCCAGCGTGCTCCCCTCGACGAGGACGCCGTTGATCCCGTTGTCTTCGAACAGCGCGTCGTTGCGAATCGTCAGCAGCGTCTCGCCGGTTGCGTGGGCCCCGTTATGCGTGTTGTCGCTGATCGCGCTTCCGTCGACCGTCGCCGTCGACGCGTCGGCCAGCAGCCCATCGAGGCGATTCTCCAAGACGCTCGATCCGGAGAGGATCTCGACCGTCGCGCCTCCGATGGCGAGCACCCCGTTCGCCCCGTTCGACGACACGATGCTGCCGCTGATCGTCGCCATCGCGACAGCGACCTCGACGCCCTCCTGTCCGTTGTCGGAGACGTCGCTTCCGGCAATCGTGCCCGTCGATCCACCGAGAACGCTGACGCCGTTCGCGGCGTTTCCCGTCGCCTCGCTCCCGCGCAGCTCACCGACCGCGCCATCGATATGCACGCCGTCGGATTGGTTCTCCGACACGGTGCACCCGGCATCGACGATCGCTTGTCCGCCTTCGATCACATAGATCCCGTGGCGAACGTTCTCGACGCACTCGCCGCCGCGCAGCGTCACGGTCGACGCATCGACATAGACTCCATCCCCCCCGTTGCCGGCGATGCTCGTCGTGGCGATCGTCGCCGTCGCCCCGTGGATCAGTCGCAGACCGGACCCGGCGTTCGACGAGATCGTCGAGTCGGCGCCGGTGACCGACGTCGCATCGACCAGGACCCCGACGCCGCTGTTCGCGGTGATCAACGAGCCCCCGACGATGTCCAGCGTCGAGCCGTTGACCACTTGGATTCCGTCGCTTCCCTGCCGTGCGACGGTCGTGCCGTCGAGCGACACATCACTCACCTCATCGACGAGGACGCCGACGCCGCTGTTGTCGACGATGGAGCTCGATCCGACCGTACCGGTGGACCGTCGATAGACGACCGCGGCGGCCGGATGACCGCTGATTTCGGCGCCGACCACCGTGAGCTGGGCATCCTGTGCCTCGATTCCGACGCCGCGGTTGTCTCGGACCTCCGCGTTTCCCTGAAGCGTGAACGTCGCATCCTTGACGAGGATCCCGCCCAGCGCGTTGTCCGTGATCCGAGACGGTCCGCCGAGGTCGCTGAACCGCACCGACGCATTGCCGTCCACGACGATGCCGTAGCCGCCATTCCCGGTGAACGAACTCTCCTGAAGCGACGCCGTTGCCCCCCGGATGTGCATGCCACCGTCCGGGTTGCCCTCCACTGTCGTCCCGGTAAGCGTGATCGCACCACCATCGATCAGCTCGATGCCCCACGTCAGGTTGCCGCTGATCGTGCACTCCTCGAGCGTGATCGCATCGCCCCGCACGCCCGGTCCGCCGTGACCCGAGATCGTGCACTCCTTCAGCACGATGTCGGAGCAGCCTTCCGTCGAGATCCCGACCGTCGAGGTCCTGATCCCGTCGCTCCCCTCGCGCGCGACGATGTTGATCCTCTCGAACGTAATGCCACGGCAGTTGACGAGCTCGAAGACGGGATCGTCATCGTAACGCCCTTCGACCGTCGCCGTCTTACGGAACCGATCCTCCGCCTTGATCGTGAGATCGCGCTCGTTCTTGATCGTGACCGACTCCCGGATCGCCCGGTTGGTCTGAAGAACGATCGTATCACCTGGCCGAACCTCCCGAAGCGCTTCCTTGATCGTGCGGAAATTCTCCGGCACGAGGTACTCCGCGCCACGCGCGGCGGCACTCAGGCCGATCGCGGCGACAACGACCGTCGAAATGATGACCCTCAGCAGCATCCTTGACATCGACTCCTCCTCTCGGCAGTAGGTGTCGCCGGCCGGCGACGTGTGGCAGTCCCTGATACCCTCCCGATTCGATTCGGCGGGCGAACCGGCATACGCCCTCCTCCTCCGGATTGTCGTGGCACCCTACACAATCTACCATCCTACAGCAGAAGGGTTTCTTCCGATCGCCGTGCCGTCTGTCACGGTGTGAAAGCGGACGTCGGGCCGTCATCGAAGGCCAAGCGTGATGACGGAGCAGGAACAGAGGATGCCCGCGTGCAAACCAGAGGCCGCAGCGGGGTCGGATCGCGCCCGTCTTGCCTTCGTCAGGCCGCGTACGGGTCGCGTGCTTTGACGATCACCGGCATGTCGTCCTCGCCGGCGGCTTGCGCGACGTCGAGGAGGGCAAGCATCTGCGCCGGATCGGCGAGCAGCGCGCGAAGCTCGTCCTCATCATCGATGCCGAAGTACTCTCGCACCCAGCCAGCAATCGGAGCGTCGTCGGGCTTCTCGTGCATGGTCCCTCCTTCCTTGGCGACAGGCTACGCCCTCCGATTCGTGACGGACATCACCTTCGAGCCGTCAAACGGAGACGATTGTCCCCTGTCGCAAGCGGCAGGATCGGGTTGTCGCTTGACCGATCGACGGAGCGGCCATACCGTGACATCATGTCAAAACGCCATCCGATTCAACGCTCCGCCGTCACCGCCCTCCTCGTCTGGACGGGACTGTGGGGCGCCGGCCTGATCGGCGTTCCGTCACCGGCAAGGACGGATCCCGCCGAGATCGGCAGCTTCCTGTACCAGCTCCAGGAGATCGATCTGGCCGCCATCGCCCGAACCTGCTACGACCTGGTCGTGATCGATTACTCGGCCGACGGCAGCGAACACGGCGAGTTCGCCGCCGAGCAGATCGCGAAACTCGCCGAGAGCCCGACCGGACACAAGATCGTTCTCGCCTACCTCAGCATCGGCGAGGCCGAGTCCTATCGCTTCTACTGGAAGCCGGAGTGGCGACCCGGCCATCCCTTCTGGCTCGATGCGGAAAATCCATCGTGGGACGGGAACTACAAGGTGCGCTTCTGGGTCGCCGAGTGGCAGCGCATCGTGCTGCGGTACGTCGATCGTCTGATCGATGCCGGATTTCACGGCGCGTACCTCGACCTGATCGATGCGTATCAGGAGTACGAAGCCCGAGGGCGGGATACCGCGGCGACGGAGATGATTGCGTTTGTCGAAGCGATCCGCGTTCACGCCCTCGCTCGCGATCCCGGGTTCCTGTTGTTCGTGCAGAACGCAGCTGCACTCCTCGATGTCGATCCGACGTACGTCGAGCTCGTCGACGGAATCGGGCAGGAGGACATCCACTACGGCTACCTCGGAGACGATCTGATGACGCCGCCTGCCGTCACGGCGCACATGGTGGGCAGGCTCGATCGCTTCCTCGCAGCGGGCAAACCGGTTCTGACGATCGACTATGCGACGACCCCGACCCACATCGACCGTGCGTACGTCGCCGCTCGCGCCAACGGATACGTGGCGTTCGTCACGACCCGCGCACTGGACACCCTCGTGGTCCATCCCGGCCACGACCCGTGCGCCGACTGAGCGCCCGCGGATCGGCCCGCACCCCATCCCGATCAGTCGTAGGCCCTACGAACCTCCTCGGTCGCCAGCAGCGCCGTCATGTCCTTCAGCAAACTCCACGACGGGAGGTTCTTGTGGACGTCGTAGTACTTCTGCGGGATGGGATGAGTCCCGATGACAACCGGGATCCCAAACCGCGATTGGATGTACTGCTTGAAGTAGTCCTGCCGCGGACAGGGCGGATACCCCACCACCAGCCCGGTCGCCAGGTGGATCGCCTCCGCCCCGTTCTTGATCATCTCTTCCGGGACGTATTCGACGTTGCCGCCAGGACAGCCGTTGCACGACGAGTATCCGACGATCTCGAGCGGTTCGTCGGCCGCGTACCGCTCGAATCCGCCAACGCGCTCACGCATCGCGCGGAAGCACTTCCCGCCGCCGCAGGAACGGTACCTGTCGCAGATGATGATTCCGATCTTCACGATCTTCCCTCCTCGCGGGACACCCCGCACAGGTTCGAACTGCCGACGCCGCACGCCCCGTCAGGCGGGTCGCTGAAACACCCCTTCGAACAGCGATCCGATCGGGAAGACGGAGCCTGTCGACGAGCGAGCTTCGATCAGACCCGCTCCGCTGAGCAGCGCGCGGTACTCCTCGGGCGGGAGGCCGTGAGACGGCTTCGTCGGTTCACGGAAACAGAGCCGTCCGCCCGGCTTGAGCCGTGACGCGAGACGTTCGGCAGCTCGTTCGCGTTCGGCCTTCGGCAGATCGTGCAGTGCGTTGTGGATCACGATAACGTCGAGCGACTCCGCCTCGATATCCGCGTCCTCGATCGGCGTCGTCACGCAGCGCACGTGCCGATATTTGCGAAGACGCTTCTCGGCAATCCGAATCATCGGCGGCGAAATGTCGAGACAGGTCAATGCACCGTCGGTCAGCCGTGGCGCGAGCCACTCCGAGATCCCGCCGCTTCCGCAACCGAACTCGAGCACCCGCTCGCTTCCCCTCAACTCGATCGATTGCGCGAACCGTCGATAGAACGATCGGAACAGCCTCGGCGCAAGCCACCCATCCACGAAGACAAACGCCCACGATGGGTTGACGAAGTCCATCCCTCCTCCTCCTCCCCTCCGCCGTCCCTCGGACGACATGCCGGCGAAGGGTAGGTCGCGACGGCGAGGATCTCAAGGACGGCACGCGTCGTGCCGCCCCCTTACGAGGATGCGACGGACCCTGCGGCGCCTATTCCTCCGCAGCGGAACCGCAACGCTCCGCGTGCAGCCGGCGCCAGAGGCCGACCACCAGACTGGCCCGCGGGACACTCCGCATGTAACGCCTGTACGGTGCCCCGAACTTCGCGACGAGATCGCGATCGGCCTTGACCATCGACAGCCGGTTCGTCGCGATCGCCACTGCACCGATCGCGGCGGTGGGCCACCACTGCGTGATGCAGATCGTCGCCGCAACGATGAAATCGCCGGCCAGGTACTGCGGATGACGCACCAGCGCGTACAGGCCCGAGGTCACAAGCTCGGTCGTGTGCACGTAGGATTTGCCCTTTCCGACGCCTCCCCGGCGGTGAAACGCGAAGATCGGAACCCATCCGAGAATCGCGGAGATCGCAAACAGTGCCCAGCCAAGCCACCGGAGCCATCCGATCGCCCCTGCCGGACGCAGGAACAGAAGCACCAGCTCCCCCACCAGCGCGCAGCTCCACACGGCGTACAATGCCATCCACCACCGATGGGCTCGATCGATCATGGATCCTCCTTTGTAGGATTCGAAGCGCATTCCACAGTGCAGTCCCCGAGCCAAAAAGGCAAACCGGTCCTGCCGCCGAAGCGCTTCGGCTGTCAGTTGACCTTGACGAGCGCCCCTCCTTTCCCCTAGAGTGGTTACATCATGTGCCAGCCCAACGCAGTCGCACTGAGATCGCTTTCGGTGGGCTCGGTTGGTGTTGGTACGACGACATACGGACTTCCTGTGGGCCGCTAGCCTCGCTACGCGTCGCCCGACAGGAGGTCCGAACCGATGACTGCAGGCCGTTTGCCTGCGGTCTTTGCTTTGGGCCTTTCGGTCGACGCGAGGCGAACGTTGCGGCACACCGGTCTGAGGGTGAGACGCCTTCTCGATGGGCGAAGGCGCGACACCCTCATGAAAGGAGCGTGCAGCATGATACGGATCGCGTTTCCGGACGGCTCGACACGGGCCGTCCCGGTCGGAACCCGCATCCACGACATCGTCGACGCCGCGGCACCCCCGCTCGAAGGGATGCTCTCCTGCGTCACGATCGACGGGGATCCGCGTGATGTCCACGATCGTCTCACATCGGATGGAACGATCGCATTCCACACCGCCGAGACCCCCGAAGGGCGGTGGGTCCTCTGCCATACGGCAGCCCACGTGGCGGCCCAGGCCGTTCGGAGACTCTTCCCACATGCCGTGCTCGGAATCGGGAAAGCATCTGAGGACGGGTTCCGTCAAGACGTTCAGATCTGCCGACCGTTCACCGAAGCCGACCTCGCCTCGATCGAAGCGGAGATGATCCGAATCGTCGATGAAGACCTTCCCGTCGAGCGCTATGAGATGTCGAAGGGAGACGCACGCACACTCCTGATCCGGCTCGGCGAGGTCCTGAAAGTCGAGCTACTCGAGGAGATCGACGCCCCCTTCGTCACACTCTACCGCCAGGGAGACCACATCGATCTCTGCCGAGGCCCGCACGCACCGTCGACCGGATCGGTCCCTCCCGTGCGGCTGAGCGATCTCGGAATGGTACTGTGGCGCCACGATCCGCATGCCGAAGGTCTCGCGAGGCTTCGCGGCACCGTCTTGCCGCCGGGATAGCCGCCGACGGCGCGGGCGAGGGCCGGCGCCACACGAGGCACGTGTCCGCACGTGCTCACGTCACCCGGTAGAATGGGGGCCCGGGAACGGAGAAAGGATCCTCAATGAAGATAACCTTCTGCGGTGCCGCCGAGACGGTGACCGGTTCCTGCCATCTTGTCGAGGTCGGCGGGCTGCGTCTCTTGCTCGACTGCGGCCTCTTCCAGGGCGGCCGCAAGCGAGAGGACCTGAATCGAGCACCGTTTCCGTTCGATCCTCGGGAAATCGATGTCGTGCTGCTGTCCCACGCGCATCTCGATCACGCCGGACGCCTTCCGCTGCTCGTCCAAAGAGGATTCACCGGGCGTATTCTCTGCACGGCGCCGACCGCGGAGATCGCAAAGCTGATGCTCGCCGATTCGGCTCACCTTCAGGTCGAGGATGCGGAACGGGAAGCTCGCAGAGCCCGTCGCCGAGGCGAGACCGCCGAACCGCCACTGTACGACATGGCCGACGTCCTCCGCTGTGCCGAACTCTTCCGCCCGATCGGCTACGACGATCCCGTCGCCCTCAACGATCGGATCACGTGCATCCTTCACGATGCCGGCCATATCCTCGGCTCGGCGGCGATCGAGCTGCGTACGCCGAACGGCCTCCTGCTGTTCAGCGGCGATCTCGGGAACCGTCACCAACCGATCGTCCGCGACCCGGCACCGCCGCCGCGCGCCGACGTCCTGCTGATCGAGTCGACCTACGGCGATCGCGCACATCGCACGATGGAGGATACCGTCGCCGAGTTCCGCGAAGCCGTCGAGACGGTCATCCCGAACGACGGCAACCTGCTGATCCCGACGTTCGCGCTGGAGCGAGCCCAGGAGGTGCTCTATGAGCTGTTCCTCCTATGGCAAGCCGGGGAGCTACCGCGCTGCCGGATCTTCCTCGACAGCCCGCTCGCGATTTCGACGACCCGCGTCTTCGCCCGCTACCCGGCGGCCTTCGATCGTGAGGGGAGAACGCTGTTCGCTTCCTCGCCGAACCCGTTCGACTTCACGCCGCTACGCTTCAGCCAGACGACCGAGGAGTCCAAAGAGATCAACCGGACATCGCGCGGCAATATCATCATCGCCGGAAGCGGGATGTGCACCGGCGGGCGGATTCTCCACCATCTCCGGCACAACCTTTGGCGAAAGGATGCCGGCCTGCTGTTCGTCGGCTACCAAGCGGAGGGAACGCTCGGACGGCGGATTCTCGAGGGCGCCGACCGGGTTCGGATCTTTGGCGAGGAGATCGCCGTCGCCGCTCGGATCTGGACGACGAATGGATTCTCGTCTCACGCCGACCAGCCGATCCTGCTCGACTGGATCCGCCGCGCCCAGCCGAAGAGACTCTTCCTCGTCCACGGCGAGTCGGACACCCTCGGCGTGTTCGCGGACCGGATCCGCGATGACCTGTCCCTCGATGCGCACATCGCAAAGCGAGGGGAGACGGTCGAGGTCTAGCGCCCTGCGTCTTTGCCCCACATCGTTCTTCGCCGTTCGTCGTATCGCTGGATGCCGACAGACCGGGCGGATACCCTGAGGCGCCCCATCACACGGCGGAGAGGAAGCGATCGCGCACGACCCATCGAAGCCTGCCCAACCGACTCGTCTCAGGCGTCCGCTCCGCCGGCGCCTTCGTCGCCCGTCAGCCACGCCCTTGGATCCTTACCGCCGTTCGTTCGTCGCTGGCGATGTTTCTGTACAACCTCGTCGCACCGTACCTGTCGGTGTACACGATGGAACTCGGTGCCTCCGCCACGCAGCTCGGCCTCGTCAACAGCATCGGCATGGCCTCGGCCGGCCTCGTGGCGCCGATCATCGGGTCGATCATCGATCGCCGCGGCGTTCGCCAGATCTACTTGATCGGGATTGCGCTATTGGCCGTATCCTACCTGACCTACGCCGTCGCCGGAACGTGGGGGATCGCACTGATTGCGATGGCCGCCTACTGGCTGGGAAAAGGGTTGAGCGGGCAGAGCTGCTCGACGATCTGCGGGAACTCGATCCGAAACGAGGACCGCGCGACGGCGATGAGCCTCTGCGAGACCCTCGCCGCCGGCGTCCTCGGGATGCTGGCGCCGCTGGTCGGCGCCGCCCTCGTCGCCCGGTTCGGCGGCGTGAACGCCTCCGGAATGCGTCCGTTGTTCTTCGTCTCGCTCGGCGGCACGCTC
>Ga0272443_10004271_pt1 | contig 15782 bp, 14 predicted proteins | sample SSMAcet12_FD_193581 | JGI IMG/M metagenome (GOLD analysis project Ga0272443, IMG submission 193581) | Marine sediment archaeal communities from Little Sippewissett salt marsh, Falmouth, MA, United States - SSM-Acet-12 | ecosystem: Environmental > Aquatic > Marine > Wetlands > Sediment ...
TTGGAAAACAACTGTATTCCGGGCGGCTCCCTGATGCCGGTTTCTTCCTCGTGTTCCTGGGTCTGATCGGAATCTGGAACGGCTGGCGTGCAGCAAGGCTGGACCAACAGGAAAATAAATCCCTTTTCCAGTGTATTGCCTGTTCCGCTGCTGCCGGCCTTACAACCGGCCTTGTCGTAGCGGTGTATGCTGTTATTGTGGGCAGTATCGATGCGCAAGGAACTGACTTGCGCGTTTACCTGAGCCTGCTCAGCTCCGATTCTATACAGTTCTTCCTTTTTCAACAGCCGGTTTTTATCGGCGGGCTGATCCACCTGGGTTTCGGTACTTTACTGGCTGCTGCAGGCGGCTTTATGGCAGCCCTTTACTACCGCAACCAGGACCAGCTGAAGGAGAGACTCTCATCAGTAAAATCCTGGTACCAGGAACGTATCCTGAATAAAGTACAGAGTGTCCCATACATCAACTACATCCTGTTGGGCATTATGGTGCTGCTTCTGGGAATAATGCCCCAGGTATGGGGTTCCTATTGGAACTACGTGATGGGGACGGTTGGTATCTACGTGCTGCTTGGGCTGGGCCTGAACATCATCGTCGGCCTTTCCGGGCAGCTGGTACTGGGATATGTGGCATTCTTTGCAATCGGAGCCTATACCTTTGCGCTCACGACAGCCCCGGAACCTCATAACCTGGTCGTCAATTTTTGGGTGGCCATTCTTGCTTCCATAATTCTGGCTGCAATTTCAGGCATCCTGGTCGGTCTCCCCATCCTGAGATTGCGCGGAGATTACCTTGCAATCGTAACGCTTGGATTCGGTGAGATCATCCGCATTTTGCTCCGCAGCGACCTGCTGAAGGATTTCACCATGGGGCCGCGCGGTGTCAGGGATATTGCAGGCCCAACACTCTTCGGCCGGGAATTTTCAAGCAGCGCTGATTTTATGTACCTGATCATCATCGCCGTGATCCTGTCCATATTCTTTGCAAAAAGACTGCAGGAGTCATCGGTAGGCCGTGCCTGGTTATCCATAAGCCAGGATGAAACCGTGGCTCAGGCTACCGGTGTTGATACGTACAAATACAAGCTGCTTGCGCTGGCACTCGGCGCTTCACTGGCCGGTCTCGGCGGCGCATTGTTCGCCTCAAGAAACCAGTTCACCGGACCTGAGGACCATGCCCTGATGGTATCCATCAATGTACTCTGCCTTGTAATCGTTGGTGGTATGGGCAGCATCCCGGGTGTAATTCTCGGCTCGTTTGCATTGAAGGGTTTGCCCGAGATCCTGCGTGAAATGGAAAACTATCGAATGCTGGTGTTCGGAGCCCTGCTGGTGGTCATGATGATCATTCTTCCGGAAGGTCTCTGGCCGGCCAGCCGCCCCAAACTGGAGATCGATGTCGGCAAGGAATCTGAATCGCCTCAAGTTGGCGTTGGAGGTGAGTCATGAACCCTGTACTTGAAACTCGCCATGTCTCAAAAATATTCGGGGGGTTGACAGCTGTAAATAATGTTGACATTGTTGTTCCTGAAGGTTCGATTGCGAGTATTATCGGGCCTAACGGTGCCGGAAAAACGACCCTTTTCAACTGCATCTCCGGCTTTTATAAACCGGAAACAGGCAATGTGCTCTACTACGGCTCACCCATTCAGGGCATGTTGACCGATAAAATTGCCTCGATGGGCATCGCCCGCACCTATCAGAATATCCGCCTTTTTAAAGCCATGACTGCCCTGGAAAATGTAATGGTCGGTTTTGAACCCCGACTAACGCAGGGTTGGCTAACCGCCGTACTCAAAACGCCCGGCTATCTAAAAGAACAGAACTATGTCATTCGTGAAGCCAGCAAGCTGCTGGATTATGTCGGGCTGAAAGGCCTGGGAGATAACCTTGCCATAAATCTTCCATACGGCGCTCAGCGCAGGCTCGAACTCGCCCGCGCACTCGCCAACAAGCCGAAACTGCTGCTTCTGGATGAACCAACAGCCGGGATGAATCCCCAGGAAACGGATGAAATGAACAGCTTCATCCGTCAGATCCGTGACGACCTCAATCTCACGATTGTGTTGATCGAGCACGATATGCGTGTTGTAATGAATATCTCCGATCAGATTTCCGTGCTCGACTACGGTAAAAAAATCGCGGAAGGCGACCCGAAACAAATTCAGTCCAACCCTAAAGTGATCGAAGCCTACCTCGGGCCAGGTGCAGCTGCACTGTCCGAAAAGTACCGCCGGGAGAAGAAACAATGATGCTGGAAATCCAAGATCTGAATGTCCATTACGGAGCCATTCATGCGCTGAAGGGTGTATCCTTTCACCTGGAACAGGGCGAGATCGTGGCCCTGATCGGAGCAAATGGCGCCGGGAAATCGACCATCCTGAACACCATCTCCCGGCTTGTTGACGCAACTTCCGGCGATATACGCTACAAGGATGAATCCATTATTACTACTCCCCCCGCAGATATTGTCGCCAGGGGAATCGTCCAGGTACCTGAAGGACGCCGGATTTTCCCCAAAATGTCCGTCACAGAGAATCTGGATATGGGCGCATACATTCAGCAGGACCGCAGTCAGGTTGAAAAGGATATGAAAGATATGTTTAACAGGTTTCCCCGTCTGGGAGAGCGCCGCAAGCAGCTGGGCGGCACCCTTTCCGGCGGCGAACAGCAGATGCTGGCAATTGCCCGGGGGCTGATGGCACATCCGGAACTGATGCTGCTCGACGAACCCTCCATGGGGCTTGCACCAATCATCATGGAACAGATCTTCGATATCATCCAGGAGATCAATCAACAGGGAACTTCGATCCTGCTCGTCGAACAGAACGCTCAAATGGCGCTTGCTATTGCTGACCGCGGCTACGTTTTTGAGACAGGCCGCGTTGTACTTGAAGGAACCGCAACTGAGCTGCTGAATAACCCGATGGTCCAGGAAGCCTACCTGGGCGGCGGATAGAAAAGAATAATATACCTTTTCTATTGAAAATTTGTGCACAGGGCTGCTTAAAACGGCAGCCCTTTTTTCTTAAGAAGTCACGGTTCAAATTCACACCTCGGAAAATGGGCCGGGAAATTTCAACTAAATGTATCTTGACTTTCATGACTAAACGAATATAGTAATGATTAGTACAAGGGTCGTCCGGGGGGAAACCATGGCCCAGATATGGGAAATTCTCCGGCCGGTCTGCTTTCTTCTGCTGACCGGCTCTGTGATTCCAGGTTGGATTCACATCAAAACAAAACCCGAGATTTCTTTCGCTGCCGCAAGGTCCTGGGAAGCACCTTCTGCAGCAGAACAGCCTGTAGAGAAAGTGTATGCCGGCACCTGGCCGGAGACATGGATCGATCAGGCTAACTGCCTGCTGCAGTATCCAAATGCCTGCTGTGTTTCACCAGCCCTTTCATCGACACATTCACCTTTCTCAGGCAGATGTGGATCTAGAGAAACAGCGCCGACAGCACAAGCAGATCTACTGCGGCCGGGAAACCCAGCCCCTGATTCTATACCAGCCACTATCCCTGCTAATACCCCTTTAAAAAGGCGCCGTGGATCTCCCCTGATTCCGGTGCTCCTGTCAGGCAGCTCTGCACTCCGCATGAGCTTCCTGAGGGCAGTGGTGCTCCCCGGCGACCCGGCTTTGCAGCAGGGAACACCTGCAGATACACCCACACACACGCACACATCTGCTGCGACAGATACAGAGACGCCCTGCCCAACTCCTTCGCCATCAAACAGTCCAGCCCCTTTTGTCAGTCCTTTACCGTCAGCAACAGAAACGCCTTTTTCCCGAACGCCTTCCGTCACAGTATCTCCATCTGCAACACCCTCTCCTTCATCCACGTGCACCGCAGGCACACCTTCTCCATCCGGTACTGCCAGCGCTGCTTCCATAACGGTCTCACCAACAGCGCCTGACGTTTCACCAACAGAAACTCCTTCCAGAGAAAGCTCTGTGATTCTGATCAATGAGATTGCCTGGGCAGGAACGTCGGCTTCAGCCTATGATGAGTGGATCGAACTTTATAATCCGGGAATGTCCGCTGTCTCGTTGGACGGATGGGTCCTGACGGACACCAACGATATTCAGCAGACTTTGCAGGGAGTGGTTCCGCCTGGCGGCTTCTACTTACTCGAACGCACAGATGACTCGACCATCAGCTCTCTGCCCGCCAGCCAGCTCTACACCGGCACGCTTCATAACAGCGGGGAAACGCTTATGCTTATGGACGACACCGGGAGGGTTGTGGATACCGCAAATGCAGCAGACGGAAACTGGCAGGCAGGCAGCAGTACATCTCGCGCCAGTATGGAACGAATCTGCACACAGGACGCTGCCGCTTGCTGGCAGACATGCAGCACATATTCCACTATAGGCCTGGATGCCGGCGGCAGCCCGATCCCGGGGACGCCGCTCGAAGCCAACAGCACAGGGATTCCGGAAACCACGCCAACGCTCTCCCCAACACCTTCTCCTGCTCCAGGCACACTTGTGCCATCAGAGCCCCTGTCTGTTTTGATCAACGAGGTAGCATGGGCCGGTACACTTGCTTCATACAGCGATGAATGGATCGAACTGTACTGCCCTGGAGAACTGGCAGTCAACCTTACGGGCTGGACTCTCAGCGACGGTGGAAATATACACATTACGCTTGGAGGGACGATCGAACCCGGTGGGTATTATTTGCTTGAACGAACGGATGATACAACCGTTTCTTCTGTCCCGGCAGACCTGATTTATAACGGCACACTCAGCAACCAGGGAGAATTCCTCATTTTGCAGGACTTATCCGGGACAGTGATCGATACTGCCGGCAGAGAGGGGCGAAGCTGGCCTTGCGGGGATTCCAGTTCGCGCGCCAGCATGGAACGAAAGACGATCAGCGGCAGCCGACAATGGGGGACCTTTCCCGGTTATGGAGGCAGCGGAATCGATGCGGACGGGAATCCCATCGCAGGCACCCCACGCAGCGCCAATGCTGTACTGCTCCCAACCCCGACTCCCGATTGGGTGCCCAGGTGTGTTGTGATCAATGAAGTGCTGGTCAGGCCAAAACACGACTGGGAAGGAACCGGAGGTGTTACAACGGATGATGAATTTATCGAACTGCTCAATACCTGCGACAAGCCTGTATTCCTCAAGGGCTGGTATCTCGACGATGTACAGGACGCCGGGTCTCGCCCCTATCGTATCCCCGGCATTACCCTCCGCCCCGGCAGCTTTGCCGTCTTCTTCCGCAGCAAAACACGTATCGCGCTAAACGACAGCGGCGATGATGTGCGCCTCCTCAGCCCCGATATGGTCCAGGTCAATCGTATTTCCTACGGCCGTATCAGGTCATACAACCTCAGCTACGGCCGCCTGCCTGACGGAACCAGCCGCCGAGTCTACGGGCTCTGGCCCACACCGGGAGAGCCCAACCTGCTCTACGTCGAGCCCGTCAGGGAGCCTTACATTCCCGTCAGCCCGTACTGCAGCCTGGCAGAGATTTACGCATTCCGCCTGGCACGCCACAGCCGCAGCCCGGCCGCTGACCGGATGCTCCTCGAATTCGGATTCTCCACCTGCCCGCATGACCGGATGCCTCCTGTCTGGGGTTCTTAACAACTCCTTCCAGAAGATGCGTTTTATTTGCCTTATTGGAACCACATATTTTCTGGCTGGTTTTATCCCTCCATAAATAACTTATGTTCTATACTTGGAAAGCTGATTCATACCGGTTGCATTTTTTCAGCACGTCTTCCTGATAACCGCGACCAGATGTGCGCGGTCCACGTATAACTATTAACATCCGGAATTCTGGCAGTGGGAGTTATTTAAGAAGGGGTTATCTGAATGGACAAAATTATTTCCGTGCGGAATCTGAAAAAAACCTATCCCGGCGCTGACATCCCTGCCGTAGACGGCCTGAGTTTCTCTGTTTTCAAAGGCGAGGTTTTCAGTCTGCTCGGGCCAAACGGAGCTGGCAAGACAACAACGATTTCCATGCTGTCTTGCCTGCTGGAGCCGGACGAAGGCAGGATTGAAATCGCAGGTTTCTCCACTCGCAAACAGGCTCTTGATGTAAAACGGTCAATTGGTGTTGTACCGCAGGAAATTGCACTCTATCCAACTCTCAGTGCACGTGAAAACCTGCACTTCTGGGGCCGAATGGCCGGCTTGAGTGGTTCTGTTCTGAAAGAACGAACCGAAGAAATGCTTGGCATCGTCAGCCTGGCTGACCGTGCAGACCAACGGATTGAAACCTATTCAGGCGGGATGAAACGCCGGATCAATATCGCAGTCGGCATGCTCCATCAGCCACAGATCCTGTTCCTGGATGAGCCAACCGTTGGTATCGATCCGCAAAGCCGACGAAGCATCCTCGATATGATCAAGGAACTCAACAGGGACGGAATGACTGTCCTCTACACCACTCACTACATGGAAGAAGCCCAGGAACTCAGCGACCGTATCGGTATCATCGATAAAGGGGAACTTATAGCGCTCGGCACACTGGATGAACTCACCCGGCTTGTCGGCGAACATGACATGCTGTTGATACACACTGAGACTGAATCAGTCCCAAAGGACTTGCTCGCTGCACTTGAACTGGTTCCCGGCATGTACAAGGTCACACCGGAAAACAGCAGCCTGAAGCTCTTGTTGAAGGATGGCAGTGAAACACTGCCCGGGATCCTTCAGTTGTTCAGCCAGCACAGCGTCCGCGTTTCCAAAGTGGATATTCGAGAGCCAAATCTCGAAGCGGTCTTCCTGCACCTGACAGGCCGCGCGCTCAGGGATTGAATGGAGTATAGCCGGATGAGTAAAATATTCTTCCTCGCTCTCAAAGATTTCCGCATTACATTTCGAGACCGCGCTGCAGTGCTGATCATGTTTGCCCTTCCGCTTGGATTAACACTGATCTCCTTTTTTGCTTTTGGTGACGAAGACCCGGTGCCGGAATCGATCCCGGTTGTTTTTGTCAACCAGGATGAAGGCGAACTTGGGGAAGAACTGATCAATGTTTACCAGTCTGTTGATCTTGCTGACCTGTTTTCCCCGCAAATTGTTTCAACAGAAGCCGAAGCCCGTCAGGCTGTAAACCAGGACCAGGCTGCTGCGGCTGTCCTGATCCCTGAAGATTTCACGTCCATCCTCTACACTCATGCAATCAGCGAGAGCACATCAGAACTGATCATTGTTACCAACCCGACCAGAACAATCAGTGCTGCTGTTGTGCAGGCTGTTGCCGGCCGTTTTATTGAAATTGTAAACACCAGCACCATTGGGGCGGAAGCCTATTTCGCCAGCCTGATGGCAACAGGCCGGATCAGTTCAAGTGATATTACAGAAATGGGACCTGATGTCGGTATGGAACTGGGCACCGGTATCTATGAAAACGAACTCGTCTCCATCGAAATCCTTGAGCCATTCCCCACGGAGGAAGATGTTTTCAGCTTTAAAGCAATCAACTACCTCGAATACTACGCTTCCAGTATGGCGGTTATGGGTTTGATGTTCAGCCTGACCTCTGCCAGCCGCACTATTCTGGCTGAACGCGAATCCGGCACCCTGGCACGTTACCAGACAACACCATCAACAAATACCGAGTTGATCGGCGGAAAAGTTATCAGCGCAATCCTGACCGGCTGCTTTCAGATGACTGTGCTCGTTGTTATTACCACCCTGCTGCTGGATGCCAGTTGGGGTTCGCCGATCCCTCTCTCTGTGTTCACCTTCTTTATCGTCGCAGCCATCGCATCCATGGGCCTGCTCATCGCTGCTTTTGCCCGCAGCCATGCCCAGGCCGGTATTCTCGGCACGGTCGTCACACTGGTTCTCAGCGCTGCCAGCGGGAACTTTTTGCCGCGCCAGGCGTTTCCCCAGTGGCTCCAGACCATCTCTGCAGCAGGACCCAGCGCATGGGGTATCGAAGGTTACCAGGCACTGGCAAACGGTGCCGGCCTGCCGGATCTGGGTATCCATATACTCGCCCTGTCTGTTATGACCCTGGTTTTCTTTATCCTTTCTCTGTATGGGCTCAGGAGGCAGGTGCTTTGAGAGCTTTCTTTGTTGTTGCCTGGAATGAAATCCGCGTTGAGTTTTCCGAACGCAGCACAATCATTTTTTTCCTTATCCTTCCGATCCTGTTTACCGGTATCGTCGGTATCGGCCTCGGTTCTCTGCACTCAGATTCGGACCAGGATGGAGACAACCGGCTGACGGTAGCAATCGTGGACAAAGACGAGAGTAATCTTTCTGAATTCCTTGTTTCGAACCTGGACCAGTCCAGCACTGTAAAACCGGTCCTGCTTTCTGAACAGGAAGCACTGGAGTCACAGCAGGCTGGTGAAGCTTACGCGATCCTTACTATCCCTTCCGAATACTCCGAACACTTGGAGGAAGAAACGCCAATCGATCTCCCACTGGAAGTCGATCCAGACAGTCTGGCTGCGTCTATCATAGAAGAAGCAGTCCTCGGCGCATCTGTGCGTACAACCGGGGCATTACTCGCAGGTAAAAGCAGCCTTGAAAAAGCCGCTGCATTAATGCCTTTTGAAAGTAAGGAAGAAGAGCAGCGCTACCTGGCCGAATTCTACACACGGTTCGAGGACCTGTATGATCCTCCCCCGCTTGGCGTCGATGTCGAATCTTCGGGAGTAGAGGAACCCGAAGTAATAGCAAGCGGGTTCGCACAATCTTCTCCGGGACAGCTGGTCACATGGACCATGATCACCTATCTGGGAACAACTGTTGTGCTTGTTTACGAGCGGCGGATGGGGACTCTTCGACGGTTGATAACCATGCCTGTGCCCCCTGCAGTCCTGCTTGGAGGAAAACTCTTTGGCAGGCTGCTCCTCGGCCTGATTGAAATGCTGATCCTGATTCTATCCGGCGTATACATTTTCGGAGTGTCCTGGGGTGGATCCCCAGCTGCGCTGGCGCTTCATGCGGTATGCTATGGGCTTTCTGCCACCTCTCTGGGCCTTTTCCTGGCAACGGTAATTAAAACAACCCGTCAGGCAGACAGCATGAGGACGATCACATCGATGGTATTGGCCGCACTGGGTGGTGCATGGTGGCCGCTGGAAGTAACCGGGGATACCTTCCAGAAGATCGTGCAGGTGCTGCCTTCCACCTGGGCCATGCGCGGGTTTAACGATATCATCCTGCGCGGCCAGGGTATTTCCGGAATCGCACTGGAGTCGGGTGTGCTGCTTGGATTTGCAGCACTGTTTTTCCTGCTGAGCTGGCGTCGCTTCAAATTCGAGTAGAAAGCTCCCCGGGCCGCCTCTTCTTTTATCCTGCAGAAGTACGGACGTATTGCTGCTTTTCCTCCTCAGACCGCAGCTGTTTCACCCCGCGGTTTGGCTCCTCCCGTAAAAAGAGCTCGATACCCGATCCACTCCGCCGCCAGGTATGCCAGCGTTTTAGGTATCATAAGCATACCGATCAGAGGCACCTTCTGCACAAAAAGGATAACCGGTACGTAGAAAATATAAGACAGCAGAATGCAGACCCCGAGTTGTATAAACAACCTGTCCTTTATTGGATACGCATACTGCAGAATCAGCCATACGACCCCGAAGCCCTGGATGGTCAGCGGTACATTACGGATCAAAGACCATTGGAAAGGGGGAACGAGTGCATCCCACTGGTTCTGGGGAAAGGCAAGCAGCACCAGTCGTGCAGCACCGCAGAAAAGCAGGAACAACGAGAAGGTATTCAACTTGTTCCCGCTGCGTTCTCTCCACAAAAGCACCATCAACATGTAGAAAAACGTTACTGTAATCGAGGTGGACAATGCGCCCAGACCGATCACGCTGATTGAACTACCCAGAATGCTTACACTTGTATCCATATCTCCCAGGGCAAAAGCCACAACGCGGAATCCCACATGCCCGGTATCCCCCAGCGCCAGCAGAATATACATCCATAGAAAGAACGATCGGAGACGGAATTCTTCCTTCTTTCCCTGCCGGAGACGTAAAGCCATCATCAGCACCAGGCTCCATGCAGCAATCAGGTAAAGAACATTAAATCCAGACTCCATCCACATCCGCAAACTTTCACTCATACCAATTCACCTTTCTGGATTAACCATCACTCCCTCGTGCGAGACCGTCAAAAAATACCGAGAGAATCATATCCGCAAGCTGTGAGGATGATTCGTCGGCATCCGGGTTTTCCGGCATCATCGGCGCCATCGCCATACCGAAAAACAGCTGCGCCGCAAGCATTGGTTCCACATCCCGAATCTTTCCGTTGCGTACGCCATCCTGCAGAACTGTCTCTATCTGCCCGATAAATGTCCGGTGGAACTTCTGCATAAATTCATCACGCCTGTCCTCGTCAAGATGCACGATTTCCTGTGGTGCCCGTGTGACAAGGCTTCGTTTGAGCGAAGGCCAGGCCAGGATTCCATCCAGGATCACCCGCATCTTTTCGCGCACAGTTTCCCCATGCAGCCGGGCTTCTTCCACCAGTTCACCAAGATCCTGCAAGCTCCGGATCAGCAGGACGTAATAGAGATCCGCCTTGTTTTCGAAGTGATAGTAAAGCAGGGCTTTTGAGGCGCCTGATAAACGAGCAATTTCTCGCATGCTTGCTCCGTGGTAGCCTGCGGATACAAACTGCTGGAGCGCAGCATCCAGTATCGCACTATAAAGGTCTCTTCGTACGATTTCCTGTTCGGTTGAAATCTTTTCTGTATTCATACTAATCCTTGTCTTACTGACTGGACGTCCGGTCAGCCGGATAATAATATCTGTATTTATTCATTTCTGTCAAGTACGAATGTTTGAATCTCATCGACCCTCATATTTCAATTCAGGTTCGGTCTGTTTAAACCAGCTGTTTCTATACCCCCTCAGAAGTCCTGTGGAAAATCGATAGAGCGGTTTGAAGCAACAAACAGGGCCGGCGAAAATTCGCCGACCCTTTTCTTACTATTGGCCCACCCTCAGGCATCAATCGCTGCGGCTTGACGTTTGATACCCCTGTTTTTTTAGTGAGACCGGATCCCACCACAAAGCCAGATGCCGGTATATGTGATTGTTTACCCGGCGGTAGGCCTGACCTTTCGGATACACGAGGCGTTCAATTTCGCGCTGGCGTTCCGCCATTTCAACGATCAAATGATGATGCGATAACATCTTGTTTTCCCTTTCGTGCCCGGCACCGCCGGCTCAAATGCTCATGCAGTGCGCTTCGGCTCTGAACCAGTTCTGCAGGTGTAAACCCGTATCCTGTCCTGGTTATCCTGCCCACTCGAAAGATTCGCTATCACCTCATACCAAATCAGGCTGTTCAGACTGACGTGACCACAGTTTCTGCTTTCCACTTCGAGATTTATCGAAGCGGAAAATCCTGCTGAAATTGTAAATCCCGGGGCTGAGGCGCTCTTTCCAGATACGGGCGTTCTTTTGCTTCTTTTCGACGATCTGCTGTTCGATCTTGTAGATCATAAAGACCGTATTTGTATCGTAGTACATCGTTCCTCCTCGAGCGCCACCGGGAAGGCAGCGCTGTTACGTTATGAACTTGTTATCCTTCTCGACGTAAATTTCTGTTCGACCTTCATTCCCAATTCTTCCCAATACAACTTCTGTAATCATTGCTGCTCCTTTCTTTCCAAACTGCCTGCATCTGAATTCCACGATCAGCTACAGGAATTTTGTGGGAATAAAACGTCCCTCTTCTATCTTCTTTCATCTGCATTTTTTATCCATATGCAGCTTTTATTGACATTATTTCCCCGAAAAAGATCCGTGCACTCTGCAGTTCTGTCAGTTCGATTTTGTCTGACGGGAGAGGTGCATCGATGAATGATCTGCATTTTTCCTGCATCTTTCCAGGGTTCGACTGTTCACCTTTTTCCCGGGCACATCGAGTCGCTCTTTCTTCAGCTGAGCGAATTTTATTCTTTGTTCAAGTTGATGCTGCTCATGCTGATAAACAATATTGAGCGTTCGTGAATCGATAATCATTTTGTTCCTCCTCGTGCTCCACCGGGTTGGCAGCGCAGCTAATGTTTGAAAAATTCCGCCTCGTCCAGTACAACTTCCTTTTGAATCTCTAAACCCATCTGTATCTGACTATCTGTAGTCATTTTTTCCCTCTCCCTTTCTTTACTGGTCAGACTGTTCGTTGAAGCATGTTTAAACAAAACAGCCACAAGGTTTTCCTGTGGCCGTAGAAACAAAACAGCCACGGGTTTGAAGAGCACCCGTGGCCGGAATTCGAACTCTTTACAGGTTCAGCAAGCGGCAGGCGCACTTCGCGCTGGGCTAACAGCCAGCATAATATCTCGTGTGGAAACAATTAAAGACATGTTGTGCGCCTCCTTTCGTAAGATCGGCTGGAACTATATCACGCTGTATAAGACCTGTCAAGTCAATTTGATGGAAACCCGTTTTATGTGCTAATAACGCCTGCCTTCTATTCCTGCAATACAGTTTTCCGCCTTCCAAACAAAGTTTTTTTGCCTTTCCCGATGATCCGTATTTATTGGAAGCTATACCACTTCCAGCTTCGAGTGGGCCATCCTTCTTGAAGCCCCTTTTTAATCACGCACCTGTGATTTTTCATTTCTTTGATTTAACCGAAATGCACCATATTGCCATACAACATTGCGTCTTGAATAGAAAAGAATAGAATTAGGAAGGTGATATCTGATGAACTCTCAAAGCAGAAAACTGCTCGTTGTTATACCCTAATCCTGCGCTATCGATTATTTCGGCTGCCTGAAGAAACCAGCCAATGGGGTTTTGAAGAAAGGAACCTCCTCCAGAAAGGATCATGGTATGACATCGAAAGAACCTTTTACTCACTCTTACGATCTTTTCGTCAGCTACTCAACAAAGGATAAAGTTGTTGCGGATGCAATCGTAGCCGCCCTTGAACAAGCCGGGGTCCGCTGCTGGTATGCACCGCGTGACATCGCCCCCGGCGCTGACTGGGCACGATCGATCTCACATGCTATCGAAACCACCAGCCTGATGTTGTTGATCTTCTCCAGCAGTGCAAACAGATCACAGCGTGTGCTGGATGAAATCAACTACGCCGTTTCCGAGAGCAAGCCGATCCTGCCCTTCCGCATCGAAGATATCGACCCGGACGGCGCAATGCGGCTCCATCTTTCCTCACGGCACTGGCTTGATGCCTACTCCCCCAACTGGAAAACCCATATCGACGATATGGTAAACAGTGTACGCGCACTGCTGGGTTTCACTACAACCAGACCCGAAGCTGTGCCCGAGGTCGAGAGTGAAGTTGTGCACGAGGTCAAGAGCCAACCCCTGCCGGAAGCAGCTCCCAGTAAGATTGGCAATAAAAGAAAACCATGGGTTCCCGCCGCTGCGCTTGGCGGGCTGGCCGTACTTGCTGCAGCCGCATTCCTGATCTGGAATCCACCGGGGAACAAGGCACCTGCGGCAGCCGAATCCATGTCAACAGAAACGCAGACAGATGCCCCTTCTGAAAACCCTCCGACCCAAAAACCTGCTTCGACTATTACCTCGACAGAAATGCCAGATTACACAGAAACGCCGGCTTTTACCGAGACACCTGCTTTCACAGAAACACCGGTCTACTATGATCCCATTCTCGCGTATATCGAAAATACCCCCCCCTCCTTCTCAGATGATTTTTCCGCCCCTGATATGGTCTGGGGCAGCACCAGTGAAGGCTTGGCTATATATCCCATGGTGTCTGATGGTGCTTTTGAAATTTCAGACAGCATTGCTGACACCGATATGCCAACAGATCATACCGTTTCCGGAGTGTCATTTCCAGTCAATGGATTGTTGGATGCCTGGGATTTTGCGCTGCAGTATGAATTTATGAATTCACGTTCCCGCAGTCTGTCCGCCTTCGGCATGACAGTCGGATATTTTAAGGACCTGGACACAGGTTATGTTTTCGAGATCAGGGAAGAAAACACCTGGGCTGTAATCGAAAATCACAGTGCAGCAACAATCGCAGTCGGTGACTGCAGCCTTGCCTCAGGATACAATACCCTGCTTGTGGTTAGATTGGATCAATATATGGCAGTATTTCTAAATGGAGAACTGCTGTGTGAGCTCCACGACCTGGAGTTCCCTGGAAATCGTAATGCAATTACAGTTCGAGGACAAAATAATAGTTCCGGGAAGTTTGATGTCGTCGATTTCTGGAATCTGGATGGAGTAGATTTCCTTTACTGAGACTTTCTGATAAACGCTGCCCTTGTTCCAAAATCCGGTTTCTTTTCCGCGTGAACAATGATTACCGCCATGCGTCCCGGCTGATTTCCCCGGGGAAACCCGCCTGCGTCGAACAAACAGACTGCTTCCTTCGCGCTGTGCCCTTTGAGGCCTTTGAAAACCATACAAGGCGGACATCATCCCCAGACTGCCGGGCACAGTATCAGAGATTGTGAGCCGGTTTCTGAGGAAGAAATCCGTCCTGTCAAATCACTGTTCGAGTAATCTCAGCCATTCGCCGTAAACACAGCTGTGCTTCCCTTTAAGCAGCCCTCATCGTTCACATACTTCAACTGCGAATTTCACAACGGGTACTTTATCCTTAAAACCTGTGAAAATCCCGTTCCCGCAAGATGCTTTGAAAATCATTATTTTAGTTGAAATTGTTTTATATCGGTTTTTAAAAAAACCAACTCTCATCTGTGTCGCCGGGAAAAGCACTGCACCTCTCAGGGCTATGAGCGAGGCGGTGCCGTCGTCTCACGTTCAACGAGTCTAAGCGGCAGGATGATTTCCACCGGCGAGGACGCCGGCGTATGTACCAGATTCAACAACTTCCTCCCTGCTTCCAGTCCGGAATCGAAAAGCGGTTGATGGATCGTCGTCAGGTTCATATACTCTGCATCGCGGATATCATCATAACCCATGACGGAGAGCTGTTCCGGCACCTTTATGCCGAGCTCCTTCGCTGCATCGAGGACTCCTATTGCCTTCGTATCGCTTGAGGCAAAGATGGCTGTAGGAGGATCTGGCTGACTCAGCAGATCCAGTGCCATTTCATGCGCATACTCTCGGCCATGTTCTCCCTGACGCTGGTACGACTGTAATACGGGTATGCCGGCATCCTTCAGTGCCTTTTGATAGCCGTTATAACGCGCCAGCGTTGATGAAAACTGGAAGGGATTCTCAAGATAGGAGCTGATAAAACCGATTTTTCGGTGGCCGAGATTGATCAGGTACTCCGCCGCCATCTTCCCGCCCAGTTCGTCATCAACAGTCACCCGGTTCAGCCTGGGATGCTGTGAATCGATCAGTACAAGCGGAACATTATTGTTAAGAAATCGCTCCACCTGGTGGTTTTTCACCGGCATGGATATAACAAGCACGCCATCTGTACGGGCTCTTTGGGAATACTTCTCCAAAATTGCTTCCCGCGCTTCCGGGGTTCTAACACTTAAGGTAATCAGGTCGCACTCGCTTCCAGCCATAGCTTCCTGGACGCCGCGCAGCCTTTCAACAATAGATGGAAGCGTGAGAAAGGAAAGAATCGCTGCAATCGTTTTTGTCCGGCCAAGCCGCAGACTCTGGGCTATTGGATTCAGACTGTAATCAAGTTCAGCACAGGCTTTCAGGACTTTTTCCCGGGTTTTCTGGGATACATAATCAGACCCGTTAATAACACGGGAGACAGTAGCAGTGCTGACTCCAGCTCTGGCAGCAACATCCTGCATTTTCGGTGATGTCATCGTTTACCTTAAAGCCGCTTTCTTCAAAACGAAAATCTACAACTATAGTACCAAATACAATCACCTGTTTCGTTAAGACCTCTTCAT
>Ga0272443_10004273_pt1 | contig 15768 bp, 13 predicted proteins | sample SSMAcet12_FD_193581 | JGI IMG/M metagenome (GOLD analysis project Ga0272443, IMG submission 193581) | Marine sediment archaeal communities from Little Sippewissett salt marsh, Falmouth, MA, United States - SSM-Acet-12 | ecosystem: Environmental > Aquatic > Marine > Wetlands > Sediment ...
CGGTCTTTGTGGAGAATGATATATCCAATCCCCCAACCATCTCCCTTGAATAAGTCAGCGATTGTTTTGGCCCAAGCAGGAGGCTGCCATCATCAATCTCAGCTTCAGTAAATTCACCTGGCAGGTCAACAAGCTGATCTCCAGGCAGTCCTATTCCTGTCAAGACCAAATCGAATTGACTGGAATGATTTGTAATACTGAGAGTATGATGAGTGCGGATTGGAGTCTGGTGATAAGGAACAAGGGTGAAAAATATCACCGTAAACACAATCGCGATAATAATTGACAGGGCTATCTTCTTCCAGCTAACTAACAAACTCGACAGTGGGAAAAGAACATATCGGAACAAGAAAGCACTGATGACAATCCCCAGGTAACCAAAAATTATTACCTTTTGATAATGCGGCAGAGTATAAAACGAGAAAACTCGCATTATTAACGATAAGGATATAAAACTAGTCAATAGAAGTAAAAAAAACGCCCAAAACTTCCATCCAGGCTTGACTTTAACCAATGATTTCCTCCTAAGTCATATTGGTTATATCAAATATATCATTCCCGCTTAACTACCCAGACTAATTTTAACACTATTTCAAGAAATGGTAGCTAATCCTCCAAACCAGTAACATATACTAATAACCCATCAAAGGCTACTCTTCCAATTCCAGAATATCCACCATCAACCGTACAGCGGTTTCGATATAAGTGGGGCAAACTTCAGCAAAAAGGCCTCGATCCCGCGCTTCCTGCAATTGAACCGGATCACCAAGATACAACCCCAACAAATTCGGGCAACGCAGGCTGCCGTGCTCAGCTTTAAACCTATTCTGGAATTCGGCTGCCAGATGGTAACAGACATGTTTCTTTTCCCGGTCCGGCACAGCGTTCCCCTTGGCCACACCGAGTGCCATCAAAGCGCCCGAAACCGCGCCGCAGGCCTCTCTCATATGACCAAAGCCGCCGCCAAAAGGCGTGGCAATTTTGAATGCTACATCCACATCCAGGCCAAAATACTTCGCAAAAGGCGCAAATGTGGATTGAGAACAGTTATATTTTTTAGCGAAATAGTCTTTCGCTTCGGCTACGAGGTCGTTCGCAAGTTTTTCATTCATTGTTGATTGGCACAACTTTCTTAGATATGACTGGATTTGATTAAATTTTCAACAGCATCACGGGTGGGCAGTGAAGGCTGCGCCCCACGACGGGTCGCAGCCAAAGCACCCGCAGCCATCCCGTAAGCTACGGCTTCCAACAGAGGTTTCCCCTCGGCATAAGCCACCGCCAGGGCACCATTGAAAGCGTCCCCCGCAGCAGTGGTATCCACAGCAGTGATCTCGTGAGCCGGGATATGCCGGTCCACCCCATCTGTGACCACCCTGGCACCATTCGCGCCCAAGGTAACCACCAGGTTCTTCGTTCCCCAGCTCAACACCTTTTCAATGGCTTGATCGACATTGTCCACCCCCGCGAGCATCATCAACTCGGTCTCGTTGGGGGTCAGGACGTCCACATTTGCCAGAAGAGCCTTCGAAAGAGGTTGAGCCGGCGCCGGGTTGAGGACCACCGGGATATTGTAGGCTTTGGCCAGGTCTATGGCAGCTGTAACGGCTTCCATCGGGCATTCCAGCTGCAGCAGAAGCAGATCGGTGTCTCGCATTATATCTCGGGCGTTGGTCACGTCCACCTCTGAAACTTCATAATTAGCCCCGGAGGCCACGACGATCATATTCTCACCGTTTGCAGCAACCGCAATCATAGCGATGCCGGTTGGCGTCTCGCTGTCCTTGATCACGTATGTCGTCTTGATATTATCTTCGATTAGTCCCTGGATCAGGGCGTCTCCGAAATTATCGCTACCTACCCGGCCAACCATGGTCACCTCACCGCCCAGCCGGGCAGCGGCGACGGCCTGGTTTGCGCCTTTCCCTCCCGCGAAGGTCTCAAAGTCCGCGCCCAAAACCGTCTCCCCCGGACGGGGAGAATGGGGCACTCTGACGACCAGATCCATATTGATGCTTCCTACAACCAAGACTTTTGCCATCGGTTCCTACTTTCTTTTTTTCTTCAGTGTCGTTCTTCTTGCTGTCGGCCCAATTCTATCGAGCCAGATTATTTCAGGCGTTTTCGTCGGGAGGTTCCTGCTCCTCTTGTTCTTCCAGATCCTCATCCCCAACTTGCTCTTCCTGAGGGACTTGTTCTTCACCACCCTCTGGTTGTTCAGGCTCAGGTTCCAATTCTACAGCCTCTGCTGCTGGGTTCTCCTGCACGACCACAGGTTCAGGATTCTCAATGGACTCAGGATTCGCGTCTTCAATCGCGAAATCCATCAAATCCGGCGGCCTGACCGGTGAATCCGGCTTCTTTTCCGGCCCCGGCTGGCTGGAAGCCAACCAGATCGCCATGATGATGCCGTAAACACCCCACACGAGTAAATAGCGGGAATAAGGCACATTCAAATAGGGCTTCTGCATTTGGCTGAAGGTTTGGACGTTATTGGTGGTCACGGAGGTGACACCCGAAAGCCAGTATTGCGAGAAGAGCCAGCTTTCATCGATGGTGTAGACATTGACGCCCAAGCCTTTGTCACGGTAGGCCTGAATTTCTTTGGCGGTGATGCCTGTATCCACGTTCACGATCTCATAATGCAGGTTCAACAGTGAATCCGCATCCGGCAGGTTAGTGCTGGCAACGCCAACCACTCTTGTCATCTGGGGCGCGTTCTCCTGCAGGTTCGCCAGATTGTCCTCATCCACCAGGAACCAGATATCGCCATTCAACCCGGATTCCAAACAGGTCTGCAAGACCACATCAAAGAATTTATCATAGTAAGGGTGCTCATGCGACGGATAGCGCATATCAAACATGATCACCATGTTCTGGTCCTTCACCATTTCCAGAGCCTCCGCCAGGGTTGGGATCTTCTGTCCCTGATCAATGCTCAGCTGCGATTGGGAGACCAGGCCTTCCTCGATTGTGTCAAAGGGGTCCTTTTGAATAAACCACAGCCCGGCGTTCAACTGTTTGAGTTCATCCATCGTGAAACTGGAAGCGTCATCTCCCACACGGTCGGGGAAAATTTCTGCGATATTGGTCGTCCTTGCCAGGCTATCATCATGCATCAGGAACGGCACCCCATCCAGGCTGATGCGCACATCGGTTTCAAACCCGAGCGCTTCATATTCTGCGGCCAGTTCCCCGGAGGCCAGGGTATTTTCGGGTGCCAGCATGGAGGCACCCCGGTGAGCGATCAAAGCGGGGCGAGTCGGCAGGTCCCCCTGATAGGCCCAATTGGGCGGCAATAGGGTCGGCACGAGCCACAGTCCTACCAATGAGAGCAGCACCAGGCCAATGGTTATCGTCCAGGGCCACTTGCGCTTTGGCGCGGCTTGAATCATTTTCTTCCGCAGGAAGAGGATCAGCCGCCGCAGCCAGATCGCAGCAAAAAGAAAGCCGACAGCATCCCCAACCAATCGGGCCAGATTCAACAAATGGATCAACACACCTTTCTGACTGGGGTCCTGCTGGAGGACGAAATAAAAGGTCAGATAAATGCCCAAAATGGAAACCAACCACACCCCAGCATAAACCCAGCCCCACCCTGGAGGGCGACCATTTTCGTTGTGGATGGCCAGGCGCAATCGGATAAACCGGATCAGGCTCCAGAAGGTGATGACAAAATAGAGCACAATGACAATGCTTGTATAGGGCAGGTTCAAGCCGATCTGCGTCCCCAGGAACCCGTCCACATCCAGGCGGAAACGCCCCACAGAAAGCCAATAAACGATGAAGAAAATGGCATGGAATAAAAGAATCAATGCCAAAAAATAATGCACCTTTATCAATACACGAGTAGACTTTTGTTGCGTTTCCTTCATAAACCGCGCCCTCTCAAAACCTCTAGAACCAAGCAATATCATTATAGCGACAAATGCCCTTTTTTGACAGTGGAATAAACCGAGTTAATTCATTGATTTTTCGCAAGATTACCGCTATTACAATCAATTATGTAAATTATTTGGTTGTATTACTAATTGTTTTAGTATTATTTAATTGATTTTATAAATATTTCACCTTATTACAGCTAATAATTGATCGAATTATTGGTTGATTTTCAACAATCCTTCACCATTCCACCCGATTCCCTATCCATTCTCTGTCAGTTATCAGAAACAGCCAATGGTAAAATCAATTTAGTGTATATCGTTTGAAAGGTCCCTAAATGAAATTGTCTTTTCAATCCATTCGCCGGTATTTCAAAGGAAAGTTCCGTTCAGATATTTCCGCGGGCCTGACGATCGGGATGGTCGTTATTCCGCAATCCATGGCTTATGCTGCCATCGCCGGTGTCAATCCCCTTTACGGCCTTTATACCGCCATTATCCCAACCATTATCGGTGCGCTCTTTGGCAGCTACCCCTTTCTAGTTACAGGCCCCACCAACCCAACAGCTTTAGTCACGGCCAGCGTCCTTTTGGGATTTGCCGATCAATCGAATTACCTTGAATATGTGCTGGTTGTGGCGATTCTGGCCGGGATATTCAAATTACTATTGGGCCTTTTCAAAATCGCCAAAATCAGCCGCTATATTTCCAACTCGGTGCTGGTGGGCTTTCTTTCGGCGGCCGGTGTGCTGATCATCGCCAATCAACTGGGCAATCTGCTCGGTCTGACGCTTGCCCGTTCAAGCGGCGTTTTTGCCATACTCAGGAACCTAGTCATCAATATCCAGGATTACCATCCCCTGGCCCTGGTCATCGGTTTGATTTCGATTGGCCTGATGCTTCTCATCCGAACGATCAACCCCAACCTACCTGCCGCCCTGATCACAATCGTCCTGTCCTCGCTGGTCGTCTACCTGCTGGATTGGAACGCTCAGGGACTCCGGCTGGTGAATGAGGTTGGTCTGCCCGAACATCTCGCCCTGCGCTTCCACATTCCGCAAATTTCACTAAAAAGCGTCCCCGACCTGCTCATTCCCGGTGCAGCAGTGGCCCTCTTTGGGCTGATGGAAGCGGTATCAATCACCAAAGCCATGAGCCAGATGACCGGCGATCCCCTCGACCCCTCCCGAGAAATGGTCGGTCAGGGTCTGGCATCCATCGCCGGTGGATTCTTTTTCTGCATGCCCTCATCCGGCTCACCCTCCCGAACCGTGATCAATGTGGTCAACGGCGCTAAAACCAAGCTTTCTTCCATCTTCTCCGGCCTGAGCGTCTGGGCCTTCCTCCTGCTCTTTTCTCGACTGATCGGCTACATCCCCATTCCGGCATTGGCTGGGGTTGTAGTAGTCTCTTCGGCCAGCCTGATCAATCCGAACCTGATCAAAATGACCTGGCAGAGCGCACTGACCAGCCGAATAATTCTGCTGATCACCTTCATCTCATCTCTGGTGCTGCCCCTGGAATACGCAATTTTCCTCGGTATCCTCTCCACCATCCTGATGTATCTGGGTGAAAGCAGCCATGTGAACCTGAGCTATATCCTTGAAGATGAAAACGGCCAGTTCATTGAGCTGTCGATGGATAGAATTGAGGAGAAAAAGCCTGAAATTGCCATTGTAAATATCGAAGGTGACCTCTATTTCGCCGCCGTCGAAGAGCTTCAGGAACAAATCAACCGGATCTTGGATTCCGGCCTGAAAGTGCTGATCCTCCGTTTCCGGCGGTCGCACCTCCTCGCCAGCACGGGCATCGTGGCACTGGGTCATATCATCAAGACCGCACGGGATAAGGGCGTGGAAGTCTTATTCTGCGGCGTTAATGAAGATATTCAAAAGACACTCGAATCATCCGGCATTTTCCAATCGGTTGGACAAAACAATGTTTTCATCGCCAATGGCCATTTATTCGCCTCCGCTCAAAAAGCATTGGATCGAGCCAAGTCCCTCCTGAATCAAGATCAACTCACCAAGAACGGATAATTATGTCCCCAAACCCACCCCACCAACCCAGCCCTGAAGAAATCGAAGCCCTGCTGGCGAAAGCCGACCAGCCCGCGCAGGAAGCCATCTTCCTGCATGAGTATTACCGGGGCAAGCTGAGTACTCTCCCAAAATGCCCGGTCGAACGGATCGACGATTTCTCCATCTGGTACACGCCTGGGGTGGCCGCACCCTGCCGGGAAATCGCCCGGCACCCCGAACGCGTTTATGACCTGACCAACAAAGGGAACTTGATCGCCGTCGTCAGTGACGGCTCGCGGGTTTTGGGTCTGGGCGATATTGGTCCAGAAGCGGGCCTGCCCGTCATGGAAGGCAAAGCGATGCTCTTTAAATATCTGGGGGGCGTGGATGCCGTTCCCCTCATGCTGGAGCATTCCGACCCAGAGCCGTTCATAGAAACCGTCCTGCGGTTGCAACCGGGGTTTGGTGGGATTAATCTGGAAGATATCAGCCAGCCTAAGTGCTTTGAAATTCTGGATCGTCTTCGGCAGGAAGCCCGAATCCCAATTTGGCATGATGACCAGCAGGGCACCGCAACGGTCACCCTGGCCGGACTGATGAATGCCCTCAAGCTGGTCGGCAAGGATAAAGGTGATATCCACCTCACTTTCGTCGGCAGCGGCGCGGCGGGTGTGGCCTGCTCCCGGCTGATCTTCGCCTGGGGCGTGGACCCAGCCAAAGCCACCCTGGTTGATGTCCGCGGCATCCTCGGCAAACACCGCCATGATTTCCCCGCTGGCAGCCCCCAGGATCAGCTCTGCCAGATCACCAACCAGGAAGGCCGCGAGGGCGGCATTGAAGCCGCCATGCAGGGCGCGGATGTGGTCATCAGCTATTCCCAGCCCGGACCGGGCGTTATTCTGCCGGAATGGGTGCAGGGGATGGCCGCCGACCCGATCATCTTTGCCTGCGCCAACCCCATCCCGGAGATCTGGCCCTGGGAAGCCAAAGCCGCCGGGGCCGCAGTGGTTGCCACCGGCCGTTCCGATTTTCCCAATCAGGTCAATAACTCGCTCTCCTTTCCGGGCATCTTCCGGGGTGTGCTGGATGTGCGCGCCAGCACGATCACCGATGAAATGTGCTTCGCCGCGGCCGAAGCCCTGTCCGAAGCCGTGGGTGACAAACTGGATAAGGAACACATCCTCCCGCGGATGATGGACATGGAAATCTATCCCCTTCAGGCGGCTGCGGTGGGCCTCAAAGCCCAGGAACAGGGACTGGCCAATGTGGCCCTGTCCCGTGATGAGTTGTTGAACCGAGCAGAATTTATGATCGGCCTGGCCCAATCGTCCACCGATGTGCTGATGGCAGAAAATTGCATCCCGCCTTTCCCGGAAAATTGAACTTTAAACCAAACGTTGCAGTAAAATTAGGGGTGTTGAAATTATAAAAAACTAGGAGGCCTTATGGCAGGCAAAAAAAGCAGACAAATGAATCTTCCTTTATTACTCCCCCTCGGTGGATTGATCATTGAAGGCATCGTATATGTAATTCTCGTCTCTTACAATATTAAAATCTCCCAATCCCTGGCGTTCTTCCTGATCCTGATCGGCGGGCTGTTAGCCTACCAGGTCGTCATGCAGATCATCCAATTGGTCAAGGTCAACGTTGCGATCAACAAATCAGAAAATATCAAAGAATTGGTTGATTCCGGGAATGGCATTGAAGCCATCAAGGAATGGAAGAAGCACCTCCAAATCCTCCCGCGTGATCAATATCTTGAGACTCTGGATGAGATGGTCAACGTCTATCAGAAACTGGAGATGTCCGAGGGCGTCAAGGCAGCCAAGGACCTGATCAAGAACAGCCATGAATTTTTCGATATGGTCAATAATGCTGAAAAGGCCACCCCGGAAGTCCGCCAGCAATGGCGCGAAAAGTCCAACGCCTTGCGTAAGATGGTAAAGGAACTGCCCGAAGCCTAAAATCTCAAACAACTGACAGGAGAGCGTCAATGCCCCAGCCGAAATTAACGTTTTTCACAGAACTCGACAGCGAAGGTCTGACAGCCTTATTCAGTGATTCCGCCATGATTAAAACGCTGAACTCACTGGATGCCGCAATCAGCCTGGGCATTTTGGATCTTTCCGACGCACGCGCCAAAGTGGTCAAAAAGCTTAATAAAGCCGGGATCCCGGTCATTGCCTGGCTGTTATTACCCAAAGATGAGGGTTATTGGTTCAACACCGGCAATTACCCCCAGGCTGCCGCCCGTTATGAGCACTTCCTTGAATGGACCGGGGCGCATAAACTCGAATGGGCCGGCGTTGGGCTGGATATCGAACCGAACATCAATGATTTCATCCAGCTCAGAGATAAGAGGCAAGCTCATAAAGTTGCCGCCACCCTGTTCCACCGGTTACGGGACCGCCAACAGGCGAAAAAAGCCCACCTGGCCTATCAATCCCTGGTTGACCGAATTCGGAAGGATGGCTATCCGGTGGAAAGTTACCTGATCCCCCTCATCCTTGAGGAACGGCGCGCCCAGGCATCCGTTCTGGAGCGGACAGCCGGGCTAGTGGATATTCAAACCGATCGGGAAGTCTTTATGCTCTATTCCAGCTTTCTGCGTCCCAATGGGGATGCCGTACTTTGGAGCTATGCCCCCGAGAGCGATTCGGTTGGCGTGGGCAACACCGGCGGCGGTGTGGACCTGGAGGGCGTGATTGATATTCCCCCGCTCACCTGGGACGAGTTCTCCCGCGACCTGCGGCTTTGCGTGGCCCGTCAAAAGCCTGTCCATATCTTCTGTCTGGAGGGCTGTGTGGCGCAGGGCTTTCTTCCCCGGCTGGTGGATTTTGACTGGGACGAACCCATTACCCCGCCAGGTGGCACCACCAAAGTCCGAGCTGTTCGCACAGCGATGACAACCGGGCTTTGGCTGCTGGAACGTTCCTGGGTGATCCTGCTTAGCCTGGCAACCCTGATCGGATTGGGATTCCTTTTCCACCAAAACCAGAAAAAATAACCCAATAATCAAAACCGGCGTAGACCTGTTCTTGAAGACCGATTATTGTAATTGAAAGAAATTACCTCCGAAAGGACCGGCCAATGAGCATTCATTAATCTCCATTTCTTTTATGACGGTTTCCGTCATTCACCGGGATTGATGAATGCTTTAATACTGCACCGCGCCCTGCCCTATTCCCTGTAGCAATCAAATATAATCGAACTGACAGATATTTTTCCTGCATCTTCCTTTCCGGTGGAAAGCCCCATTTCCATGACAGCAGAAAGGTTTACAAATGAAAGCAAACCGCATACGTTTTAATTATGATCGGGATTTTATGCGGGTCCGTGATTTCCTCTCCCAAACTTACGGCCACTATGGTCATTCAATGAACTGGCGCATCGAGCGCTGGGAATATGCCTTTGGGTTCGTGGCCCCCTTCCTCGCGAACTGGCGGGAAGATCCACCCCAGCAAGAGTCCGTAGACCGGGCACTGGCTTTAATGGCAGCGCATACCGGATTATGGGAAACATCCGCTGGTGAGATCGCCGGAGTGGTCAGCATCGAACATCCCGACCCAACCCACCCCGCTTTTGGCGAGTTCTTCATCCAACGCCATCCTGATCACCTGGACCTCTTCCCGGAGATGCTGGATTACGCAGAGCAGCACCTGGTCCGCCCGGAAAACGGCCAGCTCTTCATTTATGCCGACCCGGAAGATCACGATCTGGTGGATTTACTCAAGCCGCGCGGTTTTCGCGCCAACCCGGAGAGGGCGGCCAACGAAAGCCAGTTTGACCTCCTCACCCAACCGCTGCCACCTGCACCCTCCCTGCCGGAGGGCTTTGAAATTCAATCCATGGCGGATGAAAACGACCTGGCAAAACGGTGTGAGATCTTTGGCCGGGGCTTCAACCACCCCGACCCCCTCGAATGGCCGTCCATTCTGTCCTACGCCAGCCTGCAGCAGATGCCCGACTATCACCCGGAACAGGATATTATCATCACGGCGCCGGATGGCTCGTTTGTGGCCTTCAGCCTGATCTGGTTTGACCCACCCAACAAGCTGGCCTCACTGGAACCGGTCGGCACCCACCCGGACTATCGCCGCAAAGGACTGGCCCGGGAAGCAATTTATGAGGGGATGCGGCGGGTGCGGCAAAGGGGCGCAGAAAAAGTGATCGTTGGATCGGACCAGCTATTCTATCAGGCCATTGGATTTGAAATCTGTGAACGGCGAATCCGCTTTGATAAGGCTTCGGGCTAGGATTTTATAAGCCCTCCTGGGCCAGGAAGGACTCAGTCCTTGGGCAACGTTCCCCCTTGAAGAACCGATCCAGCGCCTGGTCAAAGACTGACCCGGGCTCGCTGATGCCTGCGAAAAGCGTCAGCGAGGATTGGCACTTCATCGTATCGGGTTGGCCAAAGATGGCCAATGCAGATGAAGTCTGCCCGGTCAACAGGATCGCTGTGCATTTCCTCAGCCGCGGTCCCAAAACCGGGTGCGCCAGGTAGGCGCGGGCCTCTTCAACACTGTTGATCGCATAGAAGCGCGAGGTGGGACTGAACCCCAGGCCGCTAATCTGCGGAAAGATGAACCAGATCCAATGGGTGCGTTTTCGACCTGAACGCAATTCCGCCAGGACCTCGGAAAACACCGGAGCCTGAGCCGTAACAAATCGTTCAAGGTTGAAATCATCGGGTTCAGACATCGCTCAAATCCATTTCAATCATCAAATCGCCAGGTAAGTGATCCATAGACAAGCCCGGTCAGCCACTCCCAGAAAATTGGGCCAAGCTGACCGGGAAGTACTATACGTTGAACTAACAATCCTGTTTAGGCTTTGTCCTGCTCCATTTCCTCATAGGCCTGCTGCTTCTGTTGATGCAGAACAAGCACATCCTGCTGGACCTTCTCCAGATATTTCCCGCGCAGCGGATACAAGAACAAGATCAAGGCACCGATCAGGCAAGCCGCCCCGGGAACCACCCCTGCGAAGATCTTGATTCCCATAATCGCCTCGGCGGGCTGTTCCAGAATGATCTCGCCCTCATTGGAGGCACGGGTGATGAAATCGGTCAGTTCCAGGATGAAGGGGATGATCCAAATAGCGATGGACTGAGCCGGTTTGGTGATCAGCGCATTCACGCCAAAGAAAGCACCCTCCCGCCTCGCCCCGGACCGCAGCTCATCTTCATCTGCGACCTGGGCAAAGAGGATATTGGTCAGCGTCTGGGGGCCGGAAAGACCAAGCCCCGCCAGGATAATGCAAAACGGGATCAGGGCCTTTGGCACAACGGCTATTGCCATCAAACCCACACCCGCCACTGCCAGCAGGAATTGCTGAGCGCCAACCACCCCCAGCCATTTTCGGAAATACGTTGTGAGTGGAATGCCGATAATGAGAGGCACAAACAGGAAGACTAAAAGTTTCATCGTCGGCCACTGCATCACGTAATCCGCAAGGTAATAAATGGACGCCAGGATGAGAGAACTCATCAGAATGCTCATGAAGTTTTCAGAGACCAGAACCAGGAAAGATTTGCTGGTGAAGGTGTATTTGATAGCCTCCAACAGGGAGACATCCTTATCCATCGTCACAAATTCCCGCCGCTCCTTGACCTTGAAGGTTGTGAACAGGATCAGCCCCATGCTGACCACCGCCACAATAACCATCGCCACATAGAGCGGAATGAGGGAAGATTCGCCGGTCTTAGGCCGCACCATATCCGGGATGAGGAAGCCCAGCAAGGTACCCAACATCGCAAAAAGGGAGCTGGAAATCTGCAGGCCGTTCCGCTGCGCATCCGATTCGGTGACCTCCGGCAGGAGCGCTGAATAAACCAGGCCGACAATGGTATAACAGGTGTCATAGAGCAGCATGGTCACCAGCATCCACCAGAAAAGCGCCTGTTGGCCAGCCTGCGGCGGGGCAAACCAGACCAGAATAAAGGTCAGCGCCAGGAAAGGCGCTGTATAGCGCATATAGGGAATGCGCCGGCCTTTCTTGCTCCGGGTGCTGTCGGTGATATAGCCAAACAGCGGGTCATTGAATGCATTCCAAATGGCATAGACCGTCGCTGCGATCCCAATCCACTTGGCGCTGAGACCCAGGTAATCCTGGTAAAAGATGGTCAGCAGCCCTCCATAGATCCCTGAGATCAATGAAGTCCCCAGGGCTGCTAAGCCCCAATAGACCTTATAGCCAAAACCCAGTTTGGCCGGTGCAGGTGCTGTCTGTTCTGTCATCAATATCTCTCCTTTTGGAACGTTCTTAATTAGGCGGCGGATGGCATAATTTCTTTAAGGGCCCGGTAGCCAATGACCTGAATGCCCTCATTCTTAATAAATTCGCGGGTATCCTCGCTCATAAAGGTCTCGTAATCGGCAACCCGGCAATCCCAGGATTTGGTAATATGGCGTAGTTCCGGCGTATCTTTGGAAGGGTGAATGATGAAATGGGTGATGCCCGGCTTGAGCGCTTTGAGCGCTTGCCTAGCCTGCCCGAAACGGTCATTGGCATCAACCAGTTCCAGGCCCGAAAGACCATCCAGCAGGGGAATCCCCATTTCCTCCAGGGTGTGGATCAGTCCGGCGGCCATCTCTGCAGCCTGATCGTCCACATCCTTGCGAGCGGCCAGATCTTCGGCGGTCATACGGGGGATCATCGGCGGCAGGCCGTATTTGATCGCCAATTGAACATAGCCCGGAATAATAGCGGGATGGGCAATGGAACCCATATGGGTGTCAATATGGGTCAGATTGATGCCGGCCTGCAAGGCCCATTCGACCTGCATTCCCAGTTCATTAATGGCCGCTTCCGGGTTGGCATTCGCCCATACGCCCTCAGAGGTCCGATGGAAAAAGCCTTGCTCATCCATCAGGCCCGTCTCGGGGTCACGGGTGCTGATCGGCCCCCAGCGATAGGTCTCCCATTCGCTGGTCAGGGTCATGTGCGCGCCGAGGTCCGCTTCGGGATGCGCCACGGCAAATTTCGCGGCCTCCAAGAACCAGGGGCAAGGCACCATGACCGCCCCGCTGGAGATCAGGCCAAAATCCACCAGCTCCGCGAAGGCATCCACCGATGCCTGGCACATGCCAATGTCGTCGGTATGGATAATGATCACCCGATCATCATTTGAAAATCCAAGTTTTTTTAATGCTGGGTTAGGCTGCATTTAAACTCCCTTTTTGGTTTCGTTAACAGATTATCATCAATTATAAATAGTTTTTAAGGAAACTTCATCGGAATCGTCATCGGTTTAGGGGAATTATATCAAAACGAAATGAACTAAAGAAAAAGCAATAACCTTATTCTTTTATATTTTTGGGCCTTTCCTTCGGCCTTATCAGGCCAGAAAGGCAACTGAAAGGAATTGAGACTGAATATTTGGAATTAACAAACACCCCTTTCTGCCTGCTGCACTTCGTTTGCAGTCATCCTTCCCCTGGTTCAGGGTAAGGAACAAGGATGGGGTCAGAAACGAGGATCAGGAACATATTTCAACACATCATTTTGTTTAATGCTTTAATTTACAGATTTAGATGCAATTCCACTGCTGCTGGTTAATCAGAAAACCGGGCCAAAAAGGACCTTAAAATGCCAAATATACCTCCTATTCACCATCATTAAATATTCCGAGGCTTGACACCCACCCGCCACCATGTTAAAAATGAATTCGCTTAACTTGAAACAAACAACAACCAAAAAACTGCATTATACTGAGTGAACATGAAAATCATCCAGGTCATCCCAACTTATAACGAAGCCGAGAACCTCCCCATTCTGGTGAACGCGCTGCTCTCCCAGAAAATTGAGGGGCATGGTTTGTTGATCGTGGATGACAACAGCCCGGATGGGTCCGGTGCAGTTGCTGACCAGCTGGCACTCGAATACCCAGGCCAGGTCACTGTCCTGCACCGCCAGGGCAAGGAAGGGCTGGGGAAAGCCTACATTCAGGGCTTCAAACAGGCGCTTGACATGGGCGCAGATGTAATCGGGATGATGGACGCCGACCTGAGTCACCCCCCTGACCGGCTGCCGGCCATGCTGGAAGCGCTGACCGAGGCGGATGTCGTGATCGGCTCTCGCTATACGCCGGGCGGCAGCGTGGATGAGACCTGGCCTCTGTTCCGCAAATTCCTGTCCTGGTTCGGCAATGCTTATGCCCGCACGATCCTGGGTTTGCCCATCAAGGACACCACCGGCGGCTACCGACTCTGGCGGCGGGACGCGCTGGAAGCCATCCCTTTTGAAGAAACCCGCTCCAGCGGCTATGTTTTCATCGTTGAGCTGGCCTATATGGCCAAGCTGGCGGGGCTGACCTTCAAAGAGGTGCCAATCTATTTTGCTGAACGCAGTTACGGGGATTCCAAGATGTCGGTCCGAATTCAGATCGAAGCAGCATTCCGAGTTTGGCAGCTACGGCGGCTGTATCGCAATCGCTAACCCCCATTACGACAATTCCAAACAGTTAAACCGACAGGTAGCCCTTTACCAAACGGATCCAATCCTCCAGTGTGAGGTTTTCCGGCCGCGCACCGGATTCAACCTCGGCGCGCGCCAGCACGGCGGTGACGGAATCGGCATCCCCACCCAAAAGGGGCCGCAGGGAGTTGCGCAGCATCTTGCGCTTCTGGTTAAAGGCGGCATGAGCTAATTTAAAGAGGGCGTCCACTTCAGCCTTCTTCAGCCGCGCCTCGTCATATAGATCCACCACCAGCACACTGGAATCGACTTTGGGTGCGGGATAAAAGCATTGGGCCGGGATCTGGCTGATAATGCTCGGTGTGCCATAGACCAGCACAGACAGGGAGAGCAGGCTCATCTTCTTATCACGGTTGGTGATCCGCTCCGCCACTTCTTTCTGCATGGTCAGCACCAGCCTGGCAGGCCGCACCCTGGCCTCCAGCAGATGCCGGATCACCGCGGATGTGATGTAATAGGGAATGTTGGCAATCACCAGATAGCCGTCATCCTCAAAGAGGGTATCGGGGGGAATTTGAAGGATATCGCCTTTCACAAGGTGGATATTGGAGAAGGGTTCGGTCACAGCCTCCAGTGCCGGAAAAAGGTGCTCATCAATTTCAATCGCAGTAACGGATTGCGCACTGGCGGCCAGCAGGCGGGTCAGGCTGCCCAGGCCCGCGCCAATCTCCAGCACCCGATCCGTGGGGCCCACCCCGGAATCGCGAACAATTTTGACCAGGGCATTATGATCCGCCAGGAAATTCTGCCCCAGAGATTTCTGGGGACGCAAATTAAATTGCCGGAGGAGTTCGGGAATACACAGGGGTTCAAGCATCATGGGAAGGGCACCGGGACATACGCCGGGGCCGGGGAGATGAAATACATCGTCGTCCAGGCATTGGGGATTGGATCATAACCATCTTCGGGATAACCCAAATCAATCAGGAGCTGACCGGCGCATTCCGGGCAGACATCGGCAATCACCCCATAGCCATACCCCGGAATATACACTCGGTTCATTTTCAGCATGTGGTACCAGTCAAGTGAAACAGCAATAATGCCTTTGTCCACCGGCAAGCCGCTGGATGTCCCGTAATAACAGGTATTTGTGCCGGGGATACAGGGTTTATAGGTGTGGAAATAAACGGAAATCTTGCGATAATATTCAATAGTGATGCCATCCACAACAGCCGTGTGATTGACAATTTTTGTGCCATAGCCATAGATACCGGTTCTTTGTTCGCTGGCCTGCCATGTCGCATTGCTCACCCGCCAGGCTTCCTCACCATCCTCATAGCCGATTCGCTCCCGGGTGGCATAGATCGCATTCTGGCCTTCCTGGATGACGGAGCTTGCATCCAGTTCCGTATCAGGGTCTTCCTGATATTGCACTTCAAAGGGGGTCT
>Ga0272443_10004274_pt1 | contig 15768 bp, 9 predicted proteins | sample SSMAcet12_FD_193581 | JGI IMG/M metagenome (GOLD analysis project Ga0272443, IMG submission 193581) | Marine sediment archaeal communities from Little Sippewissett salt marsh, Falmouth, MA, United States - SSM-Acet-12 | ecosystem: Environmental > Aquatic > Marine > Wetlands > Sediment ...
GCGTTTTCGGCTGTTGTATGTGGGGCTCACGCGCGCCCGCAAAGATCTCATCCTTACCTGGAACACGGGGCGCAGGGGGTCTCTGGTACAGGCAACGCCATTCGCTGCACTGCAGGCTTTCTGGGAGGAACGCCAATGAACTTGCCGGATGGATTCCAACTCAGCCAGGCCAGCCTGCAGGACCTGATGGATTGTCCTCGACGCTTCTATCTGCGTTATATCAAACAGCTCCCCTGGCCGGCCATTGAGACAGAACCCTTTCTCAAGCAGGAGGAGCATGCGCGCCAGGGACGTCAGTTCCATTTGATGCTCCAGCAACATCTTGTGGGCGTACCCGAAGTGTTGCTCACGCCACAGGCAGAAACCCCTGATCTCGCCCGCTGGTGGGAGAACTACCTTCAACACAAGCCGATTGATCTGCCGGCTGCTCGCTTTGCTGAGATTCAGCTTTCGGCGCCGCTGCACGGTGTCCGGCTTGTGGCGAAGTATGATCTGCTTGCCGCTTCACCGGGGGATCGCTATGTGATTGTCGATTGGAAAACATCCCAACATGTCCCAAAGCGAGACTGGCTGATGGACAGAATGCAAACGAGGGTCTACCGATACCTGCTTGTCCGGGGAGGGCAGAGTTATAACCAGGGCAATCCAATCAAGCCTGAGGACGTGGAGATGCGTTACTGGTTTGCGGAGGAACCACTCCAACCAGTGACCCTTCCCTACAATCAGGTGCAATTCGAACTGGACGAGGCCTTCTTCGAGGAGAAAATTGCTGACCTTTCCCAGCGTGAGGAGAAGGATTTCCATCGAACCGATGCTGAAAAGCGCTGCCGTTTCTGCCGTTACCGATCGCTGTGCGATCGGGGCATTGCCGCAGCTCGAACAGAACCAGAGGACCTTGAGTTTGAACTGGATTTTGATTTTGAGCTGGATTTCGACGATCTCCCCGAAGTGGCGCTCTAACCATGTTGAAACGTGATTGGCTGTTCCCTGACGCCATTCCCCTCCCGCCTGGTCTCCTTGAAGTCTGCGGGGGAGACGTTCGCCTTGCCGACTTGCTTCGCCGCCGCGGGGTGTCCGATGCAGATGCCGCCCGGGCGTTCCTCAACCCGCTCGCCTATTCTCCATCACCACCGGATGACCTGCCGGATATGGATGAGGCTGTAGCCCGGTTGATGCGCGCCCTCCATCAAGGGGAACGCATCTGTGTCTGGGGTGATTTTGATGTAGATGGGCAGACCTCGACAGCGCTGCTGGTCAGCCTGCTCCGAAGCCTGAACGCGGATGTTTGCCATCACATCCCCATCCGGGCGATTGAGTCGCATGGCATGACCATACCTGCGCTGAGGCAGGAAATCGAGGCGGGGGCGCAACTCATCCTGACGTGCGATACGGGCATTTCGGCGCATGAGGCTGTTGAATTTGCAGGTTCGCTGGGTGTAGACGTCATCATTACCGATCATCATGATCTTCCTGTAGAACTTCCCCCGGCGGCTGCAATTCTTAATCCGAAACGTTTGCCAGGGATGCATCCGCTCCATCAACTGCCCGGCGTCGGTTGTGCCTACAAGCTGGCAGAAGCAATGCTTGCTGCAACGGGAGATTCTGACCAGGCTGGAGCGTATCTGGACCTGGTTGCTCTCGGTATAGTGGCAGATGTCGCCGTTCTTTCCGGTGACGTGCGTTATCTCCTTCAGGTGGGGCTGGAGGCGCTCCGCACGACTCACCGTGAAGGCCTGCTGGCTTTGTTCCGGTTGGTTCGCCTGACGCCGGAGACGCTTAACGAAGGCGATATTGGGTTTAGCATCGCACCGCGGTTGAATGCTCTTGGCCGTCTGGAAGATGCCAATGTCGCAGTGGAATTCCTGACCACGAAAGACCCCGCGCGGGCGCATCAACTGGCGTCGCATCTCGATGCTTTAAACGCAAAACGCCGCATGCTGGTTGATCACGTCACAGCGGCGGCAGAGGAGCGCCTGAATCGCAATCCGGATTTGCTGGATGAGGGTGCGCTTGTGCTGGAGGCAGCGGGTTGGCCGGGCGGCGTGATCGGGATTGTGGCAAGCAAGCTGGTCGAACAGTACCATATGCCGGTTATCCTGCTGTCGGTTGGGAAGGATGGTCTTGCGCGCGGGTCGGCCCGCTCCATCGATGGGGTTGATATATCTGCCGCGATTGCATCCCAGGCGGGGCTTCTTATGAGCTATGGTGGACATCCCATGGCTGCGGGTTTATCGCTGGCGGTTGAGAAGATCCCCGTGTTTCGTAAGCGGCTGGGTCAGGTTGTGTCCGTGGCGAGAGCCGAGCTTCCGCTTGTTCCTCCACTGCAAGTCGACGGCGTGCTGCCATGGTCATCGTTGAGCATGGATCTGGCGGGTAGGATTTCTCGGCTCGCACCTTTTGGCGCCGGCAACCCGGTTCCGGTGTTTGTAAGCGAGAATGTCCACGTGGTGGAACAGCGAACGCTTGGTCAAGATGGGCGTCATCTTAAGCTATCCTTTTCGGACGAGGCGGGCAATGTCCACGACGTTCTCTGGTGGAACAGCGCTGGCGAGATTGTTCCGCAAGACGCCATCGATGTAGCCTATACCCTGCAACTGCATACATTTCGCGGGGAACCTCAGATTCAGCTTGAGTGGGTAGATGCACGTGTCCATGACTTGAAACCTGCCGAGCTATCACCTTCTAAAACCTTTGAGCTTGTTGACCTTCGCTTGTCTACCGCTCCACAGATCGAGGTAGCACGATACAGGGAAGCTGGCGCAGAGGTCTGGGCTGAGGGCGAACATCGCACCGACGGGATCGGGAAAGGTCGCCATGAGCTGAAGAATGCGGAAACGCTGGTCATCTGGACCAGCCCACCGGGGCCGGATGCCCTGGCGGACGTACTCCAGCGGCTTGTGCCGAAACGCGTCGTGCTCGTTGGCCAACCCCCGCAGGCTCAGTCGATGGAAGCCTTTCTTACTCGTTTAGCGGGAGCGATAAAGCGAGTGCTTTCCTCGCGAGATGGCCGCATTGCCCTGGAACACCTGGCTGCGGTTTGCGCAACAACAGAAGGGTTGGTGGAATTAGGATTGCGCTGGCAGGAAGCGAAGGGTTTCATATCCTTCACGATCGGCGGAGGAGGGCAGGTTATCCTTCAGGCTGGCGTCGGTCAACCCCGGGAAGAGATTGAGACTTTGGAAGCGGCGCTGCGCACACATCTGCGAGAGATGCGGGCATATCGTAACTATGTCCGCCGTGCTCCGGCAGATCGATTAATCATTGGGGATTAGCTCGCCGGCTGAAGAGGAATGCGGATGTGAAACGCGCTGCCACCTTCCGGAGGTTCGTTAATCCAGATTGTACCCCCATGTGCTGTCACGGCAATTTTTGCGAACGCAAGGCCGAGACCTGTGCCGCGCCTCCGGCTAATTGCGCCCGGGATCTGACTGAATCGTTCGAAGATGCGCTCGCGGTATTCTTCCGGTATCCCTGGACCGGTGTCGCTCACGGTCAGGAGCATCGCTTCTTCATCTTGATTTAGTGTCAACTGGATTTCTCCGCCGGTTGGCGTGAATTTGAGTGCGTTGTCGAGGAGGTTTACGATGACGCGCTGGATTTTCTCCCGATCGGCGGTCATGTAGGGGAATGTTGCGGGGACGTGATGGTTCAAAATCACCCCGACTTGATTGGCTTCCTGCACATAGACCTCAATTATTTCTTTCAGCAGCTTGGTCACCTTAAAGCGGGTGCGCTCAAGCGGCAGATCACCGGATTCCAGCTTGGCAATATCCAGGAGGGAATTGACGAGGCCGAGCATTTGTTCCACGCTGCGGCGGGACACAGAGAGCGCTTGCTCGACAACTGTCTCCTTCTGCTCATCCATGACTCGATCCAGAAGCGTCAGGCTCCCGAGAATGGCGGTCAGTGGGCTGCGGAGATCATGAACAATCATTTCTGTGAGATGTTCACGTGCCGCCTCCAATTTGCGTTCTTCCGAAATGTCCCGCAAGACGACAAGCCAGCCAATTACCTGACCGGATGTGTCCTGAACAGGCGAGTCAATCCGCATCAGTGAGCGGGATTCGTTCTCGAAAGCATATTGCTCGCCTTGTACGACTTTCCCGCGCTGCAAATAGGTGAGCAGGTTGACGAAATCGGCGCGGCGGTAGCCGAGCAAATCAGCGAGGGGGCAATCCGATTCTGTGATATTCATCGCGAGGAGCTGTTCTTCCTCAAGCAACAGCAGATCTGTGATGCGGGGATTCGCGAGAAGGACCTTGCCCTCAATATTGAACATGAGGATGCCTTCATTGGTGGAATTCAGAACAGCAAGGATGCGGTCGTTGCTCTCCGAGACGCGCTGGAAAAGGTTTGTATTTTCCATGCCGACGGCTGTCTGGCTTGCGATGGTCTGCGCGCTGCGCAGAACGTTTTCATCAAACGAACGTTCACGGTAGCTGAACGCTTCCAGAAGTCCGAGTGTATGCTCCCCGGCTACCAGGGGTACGATGAGGATGCTCTCACATTGGCGGACATCCTGCAGGTAGGTCCGATCGGCTTCATGGGCGGCAGTTGTGATGGTCCACTGAAGGGGCTTGCGCTCATTCAGGGCGCGCAACAGTGCAGGGTAGGTATCGTAGGGAATGGGTTCCGGGTTGTCTGGAAATGCCGGCTTGCCATCGATTACAGAGGCTTGCGCCATGAGCCGGGAGGTATCCGGATTCCAGCGGGACAGGATAACACCATCGACATCCAGCGCGACTGCGAGGCTGTCAACGGCCGCCAGTGTGACCGCCTCCATATCCAATGAGGCGGCGATCTGTGCGCTGGCCTGATAGAGAAGGGATTGCTCACGCAATCTTGCCTCGAGCTGCTGGTACAAATTTGCATTGGAAATTGCCACGGTTGCCTGTGCGGCAAGTTGGGAAAGGAAACGTTCATCTTCCTCGGAGAAGGCGCCGGATGGATGATTCTCGACGACCAGAACCCCGAGGCGTTTGTCCCTGCTGAACAAAGGGATGCAGAGCACGGCCTGGGTATCGGGCTGGAGCCAGGCCGAATGGAGCATTGAGAGTTGAGGGCCCGAGAACATCACCGGCAGGCCGGTGCGAAAGGCTTTCCCGGCAAGCTCGTCGTTCGGGTTGTATTGCCCCGGCAGCGCAGCGAGGGACGCATAGCCTTTTTGTGCCGATACCCGCAATGCCCGCTCATCTTCCAGATAGATGGCGAGGTGTCCCCGTTCAGCATGGCTGATTTGCAGCGCGTGGTCAAGGATGACTGAGAATAATTCTTCCTGCTTCAAGGTCGCCGTCATCTCCCGGCCGATGGCTTCCAGGGATGCGAGCTGCTCCACCCGTTTTCGGAGCGCATCGTCGGTTTCTGCATGTGCGCGGGCGTTGGCAACTGAAAGCGCCGCTTGCGCTGCAAAAGTTTCAAGGAGATCGACTTCCGGCTGCGTGAAGCGCTGTGAAGAAGCGAAGTAAACCGAGAGCATGCCGATGGTCCCCTCGTGTGTCATGAGCGGGAGGTCGGCATAGGACTGAATACCTTCTTTGCGCAGGAGTGCAAGCTGCTGCGCCGGGAGGCGGGAGTTTTGTAAGTCCGGAACGAGGATGATGGCTTTGTCATGGAACGCCGCATTGCGCACATTCCTCTCCCTGCTTTCGGCTGCCCAGGAAGAAAGGAAAGCAGGTGAGAGATTGGAGGCATGCGCCAGTTTGAGCTGCCCGTGTTCTTGGTCCAGAAGGTATATGGCGGATTGGTTGCCTCCGCAGACCTGGATGACAGACTGACAAACCATCTCCAGGGTTCGCTCCGGGTCCAGTGTGGAACTCATGGATGTGGTAATGCGGTTAAGGGAACTGAGTGCCTGGGCGCGGCTGTGGGTCTGTTCATACAGCAGCGCATTCTCGATGGCGGCTGCGGCCTGACCGGCGATGGTTTCAAGCAGGATTTTGTCTTTCTCGGTGAGTATTTTGCCGCGTTGAGTGTGGAAGATGGACAGACAGCCCAACGCCCTGTCGGGTTGCAGCAGGGGGACCCCAAGCCAGGCTTCCGGGGCGTTTTCGAGTTCCAGAAGCCCCATATTCTTGATGCTACGAGAGCCATCGCTGGGAATGAGGATGGATTCAGCATGCTGGATGACCCGGTCGGTGAGCCGGTCTGCAACGGGACGGCGCGGCCAATGCTGACGCTCGCCGCCTTTCCGAGCAATCGGGTAACTGAGCGAGTGCGTGTTTTCGTCGTGTAGTGCAATATAGAAATTTTCGATGTGCAGCAACTGAGCCACCTGCTGGTAGATGCCCTCCAGCAGCTCTTCCAGGTCCAGTGAAGTCCGCATCATGGCGCTGATGTGGTTGATCGTGGACAACTCCTGGATGCGACGCTGGAGGTTTTTCTCAGCCAGGATGAGGCTGCGGATACCTGCGGCAAGGATGATGGTGGTCATTCCAATAAAGACGATGGAATAAGGGCCCATAATGAGGTAGGCCGTTGCACCAAGGATGGCAAATGGCGCCGGGAGAAGGGATGCAACAACAAGGAGCACAAAAGAGCGCCGTTCTGGGAGTTGATACTGGTAGCAGAGGTGCTCAATCCAGTGACTTAGCAAGTACAGCGCGCTGAAGGACAGGCTCAATGCAATGATGGGGATTAATGATGGTACGTCCACCCTGTCGGCAAGGACAAAGCCTCCCAGCGCCTGGTACAGGGCTGCGCTCCCGATCAGGGAAAAGACCTGGCGGCTGAACGTAAACCCCCATTTGGAGGAGGTCAGCAGATACTCATCGGGCGATAGCGAGAAACGAAGTGTAAGCAGCCGTTCGATGACCCAGGCCGCGAGCATCCCGGTGGTAAGACTGAAGCCTGCCTCTGCAGGGCCCAGTGTAAGGAGCAAATAGAGTGAAATGAGATGCGTAAGCGTGACCAGGCTGTCTCCCGCGGGGAGGGGAAGCAGCGAAAGCAGGGCAATGATGCCGGCTGCAGGAGCGAGCTCCGCGAGCCGGAGAACGCCACCCAGGTCAGCCCGCACCCACACAAATAGGGCTGTCAGGCTGGTTAGAAACAATAGCCAACAGGCAGACGTTCTCAGTCGTTTCGTCATGAATTCTGTATTCCTGCTGCCTGGTTGTTACAATGTCTCGACAGCAACGGCAGCATGGTTGAAAGCCAATTAAGGTGATGCGGTGGGTGTGGTTGTCCCCTCGCCTGGTGTAGGCGTAACTGTCTCTGTGACCTCGGTGGGAGTCAGAGTCGGTGTGCGGGTCGGCGCAGCGCCGGTGAGTTCCGCGTAATGCTGCTCTGCCATTGCCCGGGTTTCTGGAAGGACATTATCCAGATCCATGATCCATTCCCACTCGCGAATAGCATCGTCAAGAAGATCAGGATTGGTTTCATAAATCTGGGCGCGGATTGCGTATACCTCCGCCAACTTGCGCTCACGCACAACAATGGAACGGACATCGTTGGCAATAGCCAGGGCTGTATTCAAGTATTGGAGAGAGTCCTCGAACTCGCCGAGATGATAATAGGCCACGCCAAGCCCGAGGAAGAGGTCAAAGGATTCCTGGCCATACCGTTGAGCGGCTTGAAAATCCGCCAGTGCATCGTCGTAGGCGTTCAGCGCAATATCAATCCAGCCGCGTGATTGATAGGCAGGCGCGTAGCGGTTGTTGATTTCGAGGGCAAAGGAAGCTGTTTGCAGACCGGAGGCATAGTTCCCGAGGGCATATTGCGCCCGGCTGAGCGCAGCCCAGCCGCGATGGTCTTCGGGGTTGTAGGTGAGGTACGTCTGCAACGGCCACACAGCAGCTTCATAGCGGTTATTGTTCAGTTCGAAGATGCCTACGGAGACATACGACCGGCCTACAGCCAGGTAGCCCGAAAGCAGCGAGGGGTCATCCGCACTACCTTCGAGCGCATGTTCCAGGGCGAGTGCGTACTTCTGCAAGTTCCATTCTGCCTCGCTGAGGCGGATATAGACCATGGGTGCCCGCACCCCGTTTTCCAGCGCAGTGAGCATCGTGGATTCAAGACGGGTCCAGAGCTGGCTTTCCGCATAATACTGGGCGAGTTCAATATACGCCTCGGCGAATTCCGGATCGAGGGTGACTGCTCTTTCAAAGTCGTCTATGGCACGCTCATCCCCGCGCGCAAGCAGCACCCGCCCACGTCCCAGGTATGCAGGGGCAAAGGTGTTGTCGATCTGGATTGCCGAATCGTAAGAGCGGATTGCAGATGCGTTCTCCTGTAGAAGGCGGTAGGCTTCCCCCTGGAAGTGGCGTGGTTCGGGGATGTCGGGTGCGTAATCGATGACCTGTTGCATCAGTTCAATGACCGTTTCGAAATCGCCTTCCACAAGCGCATCCAATCCATTCTGATACGCTTCGAATTCATTGTGAGGGGTGGCGCCGGCAATGGGGGTTGCTGTCGAAGTGGAGGAAATTAGCAGTGCAATGGGTGTGCTGTTAAATTCTGTAGGAATAGGTGTTCGTATGACGCGGGTTTCCGCAGGGATCGGTGTTGCCGTTGGTGTGCCGGGCGCAGCAGTGATGGACGGCGTCATGGTGTAGGTTGAATAGGCGACCCGACGCGGTACAAGATCCCGAATGAGCGGAGGCAGGTAGATGGCCAGGGCTGCGATCGCAGCAAGGGTGACAACGCTTACGCCGATAAAGGAGACAATTCGCATGAACGGATTCGTCTGCGCGGGTTCGTCGTAGTATTCCTCTTCGGCTGGCTTGGACTCGCGTGGCATATCTTGGGAAGATTTTTTCTGGAGTTGAGCGGCTGCAAACTTTCGCCTAGGGACGGGAAGGGAAGTAGCCAATTCCGCATCTTGTGGAGTGCGTTTCCCGAGCAACACAAGCCCGCGCAACGCCGAACGGTTGGTGGGGTCAAGCCGAAGGGCGGACTCAAGGCAGTAGATTTTTTCGCGTTGAGATTCGACAACGGCGCTCATCCAGACCCAGTATTCCGCATTGCTGGAATCGGCGCGCAGCAGCCGTGATAGAAGGTCTCTGGCGCGAGAACGATCACCAGATCGAGCTGCAGCAATCGCTTCCGTAAGCATTGAAGAATGAGAACTTGCCACGCCATACCCCTTTCAGTTCGCAGGAAGTCTAGCACAGCGTTTTTGAATGCACAACAACTACCACGTTGGTATAATCACCTACCATGCAGTTGACGAAAAAGGCTCTGATCGCACTCATAGGCGTAATCTACCTGGCAGCGTGTCAGCCTGCAGCAGGGGATGTGCCTGCTGCTACCGCTACGCTACGATTGCTCCCATCATCTACTCCAACCACGATCGTATCGACTCTGCAAATACCGGAAGACACCCCAGTTGTTCCCACAGCAACCCCTTTTCTCCATACCGTACAGGCAGGAGAAACGATGATTGGAATCGCCGTTCGCTATGGCGTGAGTCTGGATGAATTGCTGCTTGCTAACCCGGAAGTGGACCCGGGTTTTCTAACCATCGGGCAGGAACTGATTATCCCGGGACCAGAGGGGTCGACGGTTGGAGCACTTCTTCCAACGCCCACACCGGTTGCGTTGCAGCCGGCGCCGGTCACCTGCTACCCGATCCCTTCTGGAAATACCTGGTGTATTACGCAGGTTGAGAACACAACCAGCTTGCCATTGGAAGGGATGTCCCTTCAGATCAATCTCCTCGACGAAGAGGGAGCCATCCTGCGGCAGGTGAACGCATATGCTCCTCTGGATATTCTCTATCCTGATGGTGTTATGCCGTTTGCCGTTATCCTGGAAGAAAGCCCCGGCGAGATTGCCGGAGCTTATGCACGCATTCTTGGCGCTGTGCCGGCGCAGGACGTTGAGAGTCGCTATCCGAATCTCGATATTGAGGAAACCAGTGTGACGTACTCGGCCGATCAGCGCTGGGCAGCCTGGAACGGCGTGGTTCGTCTGGGGACCAATATCCCCGGCGAGACCGGTTCAATACGTGCCATGCTGGTTGCGTATGATGAGCCCGGCCGCATTGTCGGTTACCGTTTGTACGAGGGTGAAATTGGCACGGCAGTCGGCAGTGAGATTGCCCTTTCCATGTCGGTCTTCAGTCTTTCCCCCGACATTGACGCGGTTGCCCTGTTTGCGGAAGTCGAACCACAGTAAGGTAGCACCGTTCTTTCAGGTATCCAGGCTTGTGCCACGAGCTGAGTCGCAGGGGGCGCATGCCGGAAGGGATTAGGGCGGCATGGACCTTGCAGGGTTTCTTATCCAGGAGGGTGGATGATCAAAGCTCGCATTCATTTCCCCGCAGGCTTTCTGTGGGGCACCGCAACGTCTTCCCATCAGGTTGAAGGTAGTCAGCCAGACAATGACTGGTCGCTGTGGGAACAGGAGGAGGGTCGCATTCTGCATGGACATCGCGCGGGTCTTGCCTGTGATTGGTGGAGCGGTCGCTGGCAGGAAGACCTGGACCGTGCGGCTGCAGATGGACACAACGCACACAGGCTTTCTCTGTCATGGAGTCGAATAGAGCCTGAGCAGGGGCAATGGGATGAGAACGCGCTTCACATCTACCGTAACATCATAGCCGGTGTGCGTGCCCGCGGCCTGACACCCATGGTGACCCTTCATCATTTCACCAATCCGCGCTGGGTGATGGACGCCGGTGGGTGGCACAACCCCGAGATTTGCAAATGGTTTGAGGCATTCACACGCAAAGTGGTCGATCGTATTGGCGATCTTGTATCGCTGTGGGTCACGATTAATGAGCCTAATGTCTATGCCTTCGGAGCGTATCTCGAGGGGATTTTTCCGCCTGGGGAAAAGAATATACGGGCATTGCCTGAGGTGACCGAACATCTGCTACGCGGCCATGTTGCTGCATACCATGCCATTCATGAACGCTATCCTCAAGCCCGGGTTGGCCTCGCTCATCATTACCGCAGTTTCAGGCCGATGCGGCGCAATTCATTTCTTGATGCAAGTATCGCATCAATGAAGGCTCGCTTCTTCAACAACCTGTTTCCAGACGCGGTCGCAGATGGCGTGCTGAGTCTGTTCTCAAGGAAGGCAATTCCGGAGGCGGCCGGCACACAGGATTTCTTTGGTTTGAACTACTACACACGGGAGTTGTCCCGCTTTGATCTGCTGCATCCTGCCAGTATGCTTTCCCTGGGTGAATTTGCAGCCGATGCGGAGGTGAGTCCAACGGGTTTCATTGCCAATGAGCCTGCGGGGATGTGGGAGGCGCTAGCGTGGGCTCATCGTTACCGGCTTCCTATTTATGTGACAGAAAATGGGATTGAGGATGACGGGGATGATCTCCGCCGGCGCTACCTTGCTCGGCACATTCACCAGGTGTGGAAAGCGGCCAATATGTGCTGGCAAGTGCGTGGCTATTTTTACTGGACTCTGGTGGATAATTTTGAATGGGAGCGTGGTTGGACGCAGCGGTTCGGCCTGTACGCTCTGGATACGCGGACTCAGGAGCGTACGCCACGGCCATCGGCACGTTTTTATACGGAAATCTGCACAGCCAATGGGTTGTCGTCGGACGTACTTCGAGAGTATGCACCGGGCGCGTTGGAGGCCATCTTCCCTGAGCGCGGCCCTGATGATTTGAGCGGATAAGACGAAATGAAGGGTTCTCGAAGGGCTTTTTCAGCACAAAGCAGGCGCATTTGGGCGTTCCTGCTATTCATGTTGCTGTTCCTTCACCCGCTGACTTCCGCTGCTGCTTCACCGCCCGCTTCGGATCCCCCGCCGTTCCAACTCCCCTTTGCGGAACCGCCTGGCCCAGACACCTGGCTTTTTGAACAGGCGTATGGCAATACAGTCTTCGCCTACGATTACCGCAGCGCTATCTACTGGGCTGGCCAGGGCTTGCATTTTGGCCTCGATTTCATTGCACCCTGCGGAACCCCTGTCGTGGCGATTGGGGACGGTCTTGTCCATAGCATCGATGGCCCTCATGGCGCCCGTCCGCACAATCTCATGATCGATCACCCCAATGGCTATTCATCGTTCTATGGGCATCTCCTTGCGCGGCCAACACTTACCCGCGGCGACGCAATTGAGGCCGGGGATGTGATTGGCTATGTTGGAGACCCTGATTTAACCTGTGCATCACGGCCGCATCTTCATCTAGAAATCCGTGATTCCGAAGATTATGCCACGGCTTACAATCCCATCACGTTGATTGACGCGAACTGGGATATGTTGTTGATGCTGGGCGGACAGGCGCAGCAATTCGAGCAGAATCAAGCTGATATGCGCCAGTGGCAGTCGATTTATGACCAGCCGGAAGTCCATTTCGGTTATCCGCTTCTCAATGATTACGCCATCCCCTGGCCGTTTGCATGGTGACCTGATGCGTGGAAAAAGACGATTTTATGCAATCCTGCTGATCCCGGCCCTTGCGGCATTTTTGGCCTTGCTGTCACCGCCAATGGTAGCTGAAGGTGCACACGGGGATGCTGCAGCGTGGATGGGAACACCACCTGTGCCGCGCACGTTCACCACGCCCACTCCGACGGCACTCGCCGTGGCGTCTCCTGCAGCTATCTCCGCTGAAGGCTGCTGCGCAAATCCGTTCTGGTCGCAGGATTCCGATTGGGTCCTGTTCCTGGATTCAAGGGAGGGCAGCGGCACGGGGCTGTATGCGCTTCCCCGTTCGGGCGGGGCTGCTTTCATCGTGCATCCGCAGGTGGGCGTTTATTCGCGCGATCTTACCCTGGTTGCATACCTTGCAAATGGGCGCACATATATTGAGCGCTGGGCGGATGGGACGCGTTGGGAAATCCCAAGCGAAGGTCAGGAAATCTTCTTTTCACCGGATGGAGATTGGATTAGCTGGAATTTCATATCCAGCGGAGTCACGTTCCCAAACCTGCGCCAGCGCGCAATCTGGGTTGCACGAACGGACGGACAGGATGCGCGTGAATTGGTTACTGTCATCGGTGGGGAGTTTCTGGGTTGGACGGCGGATGCAGAAGCAATTCTGGTCAGTGGGCGCCTTGCGCCGGACATGCCCGCCGGGATCTGGCGGATTGAGCTTGAGAATGGCGCTGGACGGCTACTTGAGGAAGTGGAAGTACCGCTGCGCGTGCTTGTTTCCCCCGGGGGCGAACAGGTGGCATTTATCCGGGCATTTGAAGAGCCCGGCACCAACGGTCTGGTTGTCGCAGCGACCGATGGGAGCGGCAGCCGGATTCTGGCGTTGTTCGGGAGCTACCGCTGGCTGGATGAGGAGAATCTGCTTGTCATCCCCATGGATATGGCTGCTTCCGGTCCCAGCCTGTGGCGGGTGCATGTCGGAACCGGGGAGGAAGTGCGTTGGCTTGACTTGACCCGAAGCGGTGAGCGTATTTTAAACAACGATTGGGCTGTTTCTCCAGACGGCCAATCGCTGGTCTTCCGGGCAGCCGGGGATGGATCTCTTTGGGTGCTCACCCTTCCCGAACCCCGGTAGTTGCGTGTTATAATGGCGACGTTTCAACAAGAAGAATAAGCAAGGAGAGGTAGCATAGTCCGGTCTAATGCGCGCGCCTGGAGAGCGCGTGAGCCGCAAGGCTCCGTGGGTTCGAATCCCACCCTCTCCGCCTCACGACACCGTAAAAGCGGTGTCGTTTTCTATTTCCTGCATTGACAGGCTTTCTGGCGACAGGTATCCTCGGGGATGAGCGATCAGGTGAGTCCGGCGCGGCAGATGCTTTCGAAACCCGTCAGGTCCGAGAGGAAGCAGCGGTAAGGGAGTGTTCTGGGTGATGCCGGGGGCTGACTTGATCGCTCATATAGCTTCGAGCAACCGCCTGGTCTTTCGGCGCCACTTCATCACGGTTCGGGAAGGGGAAGAAGACGGCGCCTGAGCGCATGTTGGAGGATCGTATGCAGGAACTCACCTATCTCATTCACGACTATGACTGTGATGCTTTGGGGCATCTTTATACGGGCAACTACATCCGCCTTGCCGAAGATGCGGCGCGGCAGTTCTGGCATCGTCTCCTGCTACCAGAAGCAGGTCTTGAGGACGCCGCCATAGGCGTAGGCCCGGACAGCATGTTGCTTGAATTGGACAGGCCTCTTCATGCAGGTGATCGCGTCGGTATTAAGAACATGATGGTGGATATGGAGGATGGAGCTGCGCGCGTACTCCACACCTTTCGGACAGGAGAAGGAGAACCGGTAGCCTCATGCCAGACACGCTGGACGCTGAATTGTGGCGGCATGCAGGGCCGTGAGAGGATGCAGGCCTTGTTGACGCAAGGGCTCATTGACGCCGAACGCCCGACATGGCCGGAGGCGCCGGCTCCATCAGGACCACCGGAAGGCATGGTTGAGCGGATAGCACGTGTGGGCTGGCGGGATGTGAGCCCAAGGCGGCGTGCGTTTATGGGCGCATATATGGATTACATGGTTGATAGCGCCATCTTTGCGGGTGAGCAGTACGGGTGGGACTTTGACGATTCCATGAAGGCGGGCTTTGCATTTGTTGCGCGAAGGCAATGGGTGGATGTCTTCACACCGGTCGGGCTGGGAGAGGCCCTGCGCGTGCAGACATGGCTCTATGGGCTGCGGAGGACAACGGCTTATCGCCATTATATGATCCGGCGGGAAGAATCGGGAAAGGTGGTTGCCCGTGGGACGACCTATTGGGCAGCGGTTGATGTCACAACAGGGAGGCCGACGCGGATCCCCGCAGCATTCAAACGCGATTTGGCGGCTCATATTGCCTGAAGACCGGAAGGAAATCGGGTGTCTGAAGAGAAAAACGGCTCATCGAAAAACCGTTCAACCCGAAAGGCTCTGGTATACTCCCCGTGCATGGAAACGATTAAGGCTTGGTGGCATGCCGCCTTGGATCAACGGCTGAAAATCGCTGCCGGCGCGTTTGCTTTGCTGGGCGCCGTGATGTTGTACGCCGGGACGGGGAAGCAGGTCACCGTACTTCATGACGGGCAGGAGCGTACCATCCGGACGCATGCCATGACAGTTGCTGCTGCCGTGGACGCGGCCGGCTGGGCGTATTCCCCAGAGGACCGCACTGTCCCGGTGGCGGAAACAGCGGTGCGCGCGGGAATGGTGATTGAGCACTATCCCGCCCGGACCGTCAGCATTCACGCGGATGGCGAAACCATCCAGATCCGTACCGCCGAACGAATCCCCGCGAATGTGCTGGCGGAAGCGGATATTCCATTGTTCAGTGCGGATCGGGTGACAGCAGAGGGCCTTGCTCTCCACGACCCTGCAGAAGAAGTGGCTGCAGGTTTCCAACGCCTCGCTGTGACACGTGCCTCGACAGTCTTGCTATCCGTGAATGGTGAGCCCGTGACCATCCGCTCTGCTGCGGTCACACTTGGCGAAGCGGTGTGGGAGGCGGGGATCACCCTCCACGAAGGGGATGCGCTTTTCCCCGGGCCGGATACCCTGCTTCGTGCTGCGCAGGATGCGGAATTGGTTCGCGCACAACCCTTTGAGATTGATGTGGATGGTGGCATTGTCACGGCCTTCACGGTTGGCGAAACCGTCGGTGAAGCGCTGGTTGAGGCTGGCGTTGCCCTGCAGGGGCTCGATTACGCCATCCCTCCTGTGGAAGATCCTCTTCCTGATGATGGAGCGATACAGGTGGTCCGTGTGATGGAAGACGTGCAGGTTGAACTTGAGCCGATTCCATTCAGCATAAGTTATCAACCGGTTGGAACCCTCGAGATTGATCAGCTCCAGATTGTGGAGGAAGGGACCTACGGGGTTGAAGCCGTGCGGGTCCGCATCCGGCGTGAAAACGGGCAGGAAGTCTCCCGATCCGACGAAGAACGA
>Ga0272443_10004275_pt1 | contig 15767 bp, 18 predicted proteins | sample SSMAcet12_FD_193581 | JGI IMG/M metagenome (GOLD analysis project Ga0272443, IMG submission 193581) | Marine sediment archaeal communities from Little Sippewissett salt marsh, Falmouth, MA, United States - SSM-Acet-12 | ecosystem: Environmental > Aquatic > Marine > Wetlands > Sediment ...
CGCAGAAAAGGACGGAAGGGGCCAAAAGGGACTAAAAGGACCTGAGGTTTTGTCTTTTTCGTCTTTTCAGTCCCTTTGGTCCTTTTTCAGGAAAAAGCCCATGACCGAACGATTCATTCCGCCGCACGGAGGCTATCGCGATCTTCTCTCCTACAAAAAGTCCCTGATCGTCTATGACGCTACCGTCAGGTTCTGCGAGCGGTTTGTATCGAAGCGGGACCGGACGTATGACCAGATGGTGCAGGCAGCGCGTTCGGGCAAGCAGAACATCATCGAGGGCAGTCAGGCTTCCGGAACATCGAAAAAGACAGAGATCCGGCTGACGAGCGTTGCCCGCGCGAGCCTGGAGGAGCTGCTGGAGGATTACCGGGATTTCCTGCGGATTCGCGGGCTGGAGGAGTGGACGCAGGACCACCCGTACACGAAAAGATTGCGGGAGCTGAACAGGATTCCAGACGCGGATTACGAAACGTTCCGCAAGGGTATCGAGCACGAAGACCCGGCAATCGTGGCCAACGTGATCATCGGGCTGGTCAGGGTGACGACCTACCTGCTCGACCGTCAGCTCCGCCAGCTCGAAAAGGCGTTCGTCGAGGACGGCGGCCTCAGCGAACGCATGATCCGCGCCCGGTTGCGAGAGCGGGGGAAGAGTGGGGGGCGGTGAGCGCAGACCTTTTCACTATTTTCAAAACCCTTTAAATGTATTTCTTCTTATGCTGGTAGAGAATTTCAAAGAGTGGGCCTGTTCGTTTTCAGGTTGTGACGGTGGAGATGCCGATAGCCCGGTCTGGACGTGCGGAATTGAGTGGGGCTATAGTAAAGGACGTCAAGCTACAGAGGAAGAGTATCAGGCTATCCTCAGAAAATACTATTCAGAGGAATTGCCGGATGAAATTGCCCGCGGAGCTTTTGAACCAGAGAAGTACCACTATTTCGAAAAGGAACGTTTGCGATTTCGCTATGTCCGTCAAATGTCAAAGCTCTACGGGGCTCTGAACGGCATGAACGTAGAGAATGTTGATGACGATTCTTGTCGTGAGTGGAAGTTGTTTCATATGAATCTGTACCCGATAGCCTTTCCCTATGAAGCTGATTCGTTATGGGACGAATACAAGCTTGCCGATGTTACGGGGCTTGAGTCCAAGCAGATTTACCGGACATGGTGTCTCCTTAGACGTTTTCCATGGATTTCAGAACAGGTCAGAAAGAACAAGCCTAAACTGGTCATTGGAACAGGAGTGGGATATCTAACCGATTTTATCGTGTGTTGTGGCGGCAGCGGTATTGTCGATTGTATTCACATGGAAACAATCGTTGGTAGTAAAGAGAATCCTGTTACTTCGACAAGAACCCTATACTGGACAAAGGTCAGCGAAGAGACCACTCTTGCCGTGATACCATTTCCAAGCGGCCGATACGGCTTGAACAGTAATGCACTGGTGCAGAAATTCGGTGACAGGATTCGCGAGATTGCCGGGTTTTAACCCTTTTGTTATGGTGATTTTTTAGGGGACGTTGTTCCGTAAGTGAAATATCTTGGAAGACAGACAGATTTCTTCTGTGTTCATCAGTTTCTGCCGGCAATTCTTACACGATTTCCTTCGCTGCGAACAGAAAATTTCCCGGAAGTACCTGTTTGTTCCATCGCTGCATTTCCTTTTCAATGCGCCAGGGATTGCGAAAAGAGGTTCATGACAGTGATGCCTGTGATGATCAGCAGTATTCCGACAATGGCGCCCAGGTCAAGAGATTGCCCGAAGACGATCCAACCGGAGATCGATATCAGGACGATTCCTATTCCGGACCAGAGGGCATAGGTGATTCCTACGGGGAGGGTCTTGAGGGTCAGCGAGAGTAAATAAAACGCTGAGCCATACCCGACAACGACAATGAGTGACGGCCAGAGTCGGCTGAACCCTTCTGAAGCCTTGAGTGCCGATGTTCCGATCACCTCGGCGATGATTGCGATCAACAGGTAGATCCAGTGCATGGTAAAATCAGGGATGTGGTTTCATGGTTTTTAAACTACCAGCATAATGATTTTTCCGGCAAGAGCAAGTATACAGCATTGGGGAATAGAATCCGCTATTCAGCAAGGGATGAAGGGACGTTCATACATAAGTAAGTTCAATTTATTTGATGAAGAACTGACTCAGGATGATTTGGATGATCTGCGAGAGTGCGGAAATGTTCTTTATTTCCCAACGGCGAAGGAGCTTTCAGACCCTGCCGTTGCGCGGGCAGGCACGGGGGCCTTGCCCCTACAGATCCAGGAGGAAAACCCGACGGTTCAACGATTCAGCACATCCTGCGGATCGAGAGGCGGGAGATTGTCCGGTAAGCACAAGATGTGGCGGCCGTCGGCGTCGAACGGGGAGAGAGTCTCTTGTGGGCACCTCTAAAAAGTGTCATGAGAGGCCAAAGTGCAAGGCGGACTGAGCGGAGAAACCGGAGTGTACATTTGTACATGAGGATTTCGAGCACCGACCAACGCAGCAATCTGGACTCGCAATAAGTTTTTAGAGGTGCCCTTGTGAACCGCAGATGCCAGGAAAGATGATGAAGAAACGTTTCTTGCCGTTGCTTGTCGCCATGTGTGCGTTGCCCGCAAATGCCGTCCTCCAAGCGAAAACCGTCGCCGATTCGAACTGTCCGGACCCGAAGGATATACGGGACGGCGCCCTGAGGGATGCGATGGAGCAGTATTCGCGTCAGTATGACAACCTCAGGCCGGTCGACGGGCGCTGTCCTTCCGATATCAGGCTGGTGCAGCTCGCCCTCCTGCTCGATACCAGCAACAGCATGGACGGCCTGATCAGTCAGGCGAAGAGCCAGTTGTGGCGGATCGTCAACGAGCTTTCGAGAATGCATAAACGAGGCGGCGACATACGGCTGCAGGTCGCTCTCTACGAATACGGCAACAACGACCTTTCCCCGTCGTCGGGCTACATCCGGCAGGTGACGCCGTTCACCGGGGATCTGGACAGGATTTCCGAGGCGCTGTTTTCCCTCGATACGAACGGCGGCTCCGAGTATTGCGGCCACGTTATCGGCAGCAGCCTGAACAGGCTGCGCTGGAACCGCTCCGATGAGGGTCTGAAACTGATCTTCATCGCCGGCAACGAGCCGTTCAACCAGGGGCCGGTGAGCTACGAGGTGGCGTGCCGCTGGGCGTCGGACCGCGATATCGCGGTCAACACGATCTTCTGCGGCGATTACCGGAATGGGGTCGAGACCTACTGGCAGAGAGGCGCGGTTCTGGGCGGCGGGAGCTATTTCGCCATCGACAGCGACCGTATGACGAAAGGGATCGCGACACCGTACGACGACGATCTGATGGCGCTCGATAAACGGATGAACAGCACCTATGTGCCCTATGGAGCGCAGGGTAAGGAGCGCCTTGCCCGCCAGGCCGAGCAGGATGTGAACGCGGCAAAACTGTCCGCTCCCGTCGCCGCCGAGCGGGCGGTTTCGAAGGGCTCCAAACTGTACCAGGCTTCGGACTGGGACCTCGTGGACGCCGTCGGGCAGAAGAAGGTTTCGGTTGACTCGCTGGACAGGGCACAGCTGCCCGAGGAGCTGCAGGGGATGTCCCGAAAGGAGCTTTCCGGCTATATCGACGGGAAGCAGCAGGAGCGCCGGGAGCTGAAACAGCAGATCGCGGAACTGAGCCGCAAGCGCGAGGCCTATATCGAGCAGGAGGAGCGGAAGACCGCTGACGACGGGAGTCTCGGTTCCGCCATCCTGAAAAACCTCCGCACCCAGGCCGCGGCGAAACAGTTCGATTTCAAGTAAGGCCTCGGCTATCCGTCAGAAGCATGAACAGTGCGTCGTCACCGGGGCGGCAACCCTCCGATGGCGACGCACTGTGCTTTTGGTATTGCGGAATGCTGAAAACGGGAATCGGAAGAGGCGGTGCGCCGTTGTGTCCTGCAGGTGAATTATTCGGAGCCGCTCTTGTTTGCGAAGAAGAATAGACTATCTTGGCCACGGAGTCGCTCCTGAATGAACAAACCCGGAGAAAACCGGGAAGCAAAAAAAAGAAGGAAAAAGAATACAATGACACAGAAGAACGTTGATATACTCGTCATCGGCGGCAGCGCCGCCGGGATCGTGGCTGCGACGACCGCCAAGGCGTTTCATCCCGACAAGGAGGTGCTGATCGTGCGCCGGGAGCAGCAGGCCGTGGTGCCCTGCGGGATCCCCTACATCTACGGCACGCTCGAATGCATCGACCAGAACATCATTCCCGCCGGGCACATTACCGACGCCGGCGTCGAGCTGATGATCGACGAGGTGCAGTCCATCGACCGGGAAGCGAAAACGGCGACGACGGTCTCGGGCGCGGTGATATCCTGGGACAAGCTGGTGATCGCGACTGGCTCGGTGCCGAAGGTGCCCGGCTGGCTCCCCGGAACGGACCTCGGCAATGTCTTCACCATTCCCAAGGACGCGGCCTACCTCGAAGAGCTGCGCCACGCGCTCGAGAAAAACAGGAAGGTCGTGATTATCGGCGGCGGCTTCATCGGCGTTGAGATCGCCGACGAGCTGAGCAAGAAAGGGTTCGATATCACGCTGGTCGAGCTTCTGCCGCACGTGCTGCAGATGGCCTTCGACGAGGAACTGTCGGTACGCGCCGAAGAGATCCTGGAGTCGGCCGGCGTGAAGCTGCGTCTCGGCTGCAAGGTCGAACGGATCGAAGGGGAGGGGACGGTGTCCTCCGTGCGGCTTGCAGGCGGCGAGGAGCTGGACGCCGACCTGGTGGTCCTCTCGACCGGCTACCTGCCCAACACCGAACTTGCCGCGGAAGCGGGGATCAGGCTCAACGAGCTCGGCGCGATCCGCGTGGACGAGTACATGCGCACCGAGAACAAGGACATTTTCGCCGTCGGCGACTGCGCGGAGAAGTTCACTTTTTTCACCCGCATCGTCAAGGGCCTGATGCTGGCTTCCACGGCGTGCTCCGAGGCTCGCATCGCCGGCATGAACCTCTACAAGCTTTCCCGCCTGAGGACCTTCGGCGGAACCATGTCGATTTTTTCCACGGCCATCGGCGGAACCACCTTCGCCGCCGCCGGCGTGACCGAGCATGTGGCGATCGAACGCGGATTCGATATCGTCAGCGCTTCGGCGCAGGGCATCGACAAGCACCCGAAAACCCTTCCGGGCGTGCACGGCCAGTGGGTGAAGCTGATCGTCAATCGTGAATCCGGGCTGGTGCTCGGTGGATCGGTGATCGGCGGCGCGAGCGCGGGAGAACTGATCAACGTGATCGGGGTGATCATCGAAAACAAGATGACCATTCATGAGGTCCTGACCCTGCAGTTCGGAACCCACCCGCTGCTGACCGGTCCTCCGACCGGCTACCCGCTGCTGAAAGCGGCCGAAAACGTCGCGAAGAAGCTGCGGTAATCACAGAAACGGACACGGGGGAGGAGAACTCCCCCGTGCCGCTTCCTCCAGGGTTCAATTCCAGGCGTGGAGCGTTGCGCCTTTGCGTACTGAGCGGTTTTTTCCGATCTTTCTCCTTTGGCCCGAGCTTTTGTCAGACGGGCTACATGGAGGCTCGCGTCTTTTACCCAACCCGGAATACCCAGGAGGAACTGCATGCTTAAACGCTTCGCGGCAATTGCCATCGCCACCGCGATGTTCGCATTGCCAGCTCTTGCCGACAACGCTGCCGATGTCGTCGAGTCCATGAAAGAACGGTGTCTTTGGCGTGCGTCGAACGAGCTTATGGCCGACACGTCCGAGATTACCGTGGAGTATGGAGGAAAACTTGACGACGGTAACCATGCAATCAACGGGACGGCGTTTGTCGACGGTCGGGAAGAGACCTTCCGGTGCACTTTCTGCAGGAGCGGAAGGAGACTTCTGGAGTTTGCCGTCGATTAGCTGCGGGATGACCCGGATGCCGTGGAAAACGATAGCGAGTAGATCAGGCCGCATGGCGGCCGGGAGGCGGCGATGGTGACGCAGTCGGCGGTCATGCGCGCGTCAGGTTCGGCTGTCGGGGTCCGTGGCGTCGGCGTTTTCAGTGGGTTTTCGTCATGTCCTCGTCCACGCAGATGATGAAATCCGCCCGTCCCCGGTTTTCATCTTCCAGGCGGCGTACGCTCTCCTGCTCGACCGTCGAGACGGTCATGATGCGTAGCGCGTCGTTCTGTTCCCGCAGATAGAAGACGATCCCTTCGAAGAAATCCGAATGGTAGGCGCCGTTGAGGTGCAGGAAGGTATGGCCGGGACGGTGGTTTTGCAGGATGAAATGCGCCATGGTGGCGTCCTTGATCGCCTGGGCCTTCTGCAGTTCGGGAGAGCCGTGCCCGTCCTCCATCGAGAGGATCTTTCTGTACTGCGGCAGTTCAGGATCGAACCGGATGGGAAGCGGCGCGATCCAGGCTTTTTCTTCGTCTCCGAGCCGTTCCAGCACACCGAAGTTCCCCTCCCTGAACACCATGCGGGCGTAGCGCCGGGGGATGCCCGTCGCGACGAACGGGATCCGGTTTTCCCTGGCGAAATCCACGACCGGGGCGTAGTCGGTTCTGTAGTTGGGCCACAGGTTGGCGAGGGAGTCGAGGCCCGCGGCGTCTATCGAACCGGCAAGGTAGTCGTCGAGCGCCCGCTGGTCGTCGGCCTCGAACATTTCCGCTCCCAGCACGACGCGATCGGCTTTGTGCAGGTCCATGGTCAGCTCCAGCTGCAGCCAGTGGGCGACGGGGTTGTCGTGCAATTCCCCGAACAGGACGATATCGCTGTTCTTCGCCTTTTTGTACAGCGTGCGATAGCTTGTTTTCTTGCCTTTCGCATTGAAGATTTCATACGCCGGCTTGTCCTTTCCGTATGCGGGAACGCCGAGACACGAGACTATGAGCAGAACGACAAGGTGGATCATCGGTGCACAGGGTGAGGGTGTTGCAGCAAAACCTTAATCATAGAGTGAACCCCGAAAATCCGTAAGAAGTGCGACAGCGGAGAACGGATGAGCCGAAAAGAACCGTTCCTCACTATATTGCAGAGGTGGGGAAATGGTCATCCCGGGGTTTATTCCTGTTTTGTGACGATAAATGTTCATCGGCACTATGAGGCGGTCGCTTGCGGAAAGTGTGGTTGTGCTTGATTTCGAGACGACGGGCCTGTCGCCGCAGTACGGTGACCGGGCTATCGAGATCGGCGCGGTGCTCCTGGAGGAGGGACGGATCGTCGATCGGTTTCAGCGGCTGATGCAGCCCGGCTTCCGGATCAGCCGGTTCATCGAGAGCTATACCGGAATCACCAACGACATGCTGAAGGGGCAGCCCCGCTGCGAAGAGGTGATGGCCGAGTTCGCGGAGTTTCTCGAAGGCCGTAACATCGTCGCGCACAACGCGTCGTTCGACAGGCGTTTTCTGGAGGCCGAACTGAAACGGACGAATCGGGCCTACAGGGGTGCCTGCTGCTGCTCCCTGCTCGTGTCGAGACGGATTTACCAGGATGCGCCGAACCACAGGCTGCAGACGCTGGTGTCGCATGCCGGGATCCCGCGGACGGGGCGCTTTCACCGCGCGCTGGCCGACGCCGAGATGACCGCGCAGGTGTGGCTGTCGATGATCGAGCGGATCCGCCGGCAGTACGGGATAAAGACGATCTACTTCGACCAGTTGAGCGAACTGTCGAAAATCGACAGGCTCTACGTGCATCGCTATCTCACCTCCCTTGCAGGGGGAGGTTGAACGGTCGTTTTTTAAACGAGGCGGGACGATGAACAGACAAGACGAACAGGACGAGCTCGAAGCCCTCTATGAGCCACTCGTCAGAGCCATGGCCGATCGCTGGGCGGAAGGCAAGCCGCTCAATCCTGATTCCGGCAAGGCGAACGGTTACTTCCGTCTCTCGGCATGGCTGCTCGACTATCTCGTGCAGCACCGGGCCATGCCGAAAGGCGGACACCCCATGCCCGAAGGGCGTGACCGGCACGGCCGGATCGAACCGTCATTCATTGTGGATTTCGACGAGGTGACCGGAGGATTCAGCCTGCCGGAATAAACGGGAAGGATTGCCGTTCTCCTTCAGCCGCGCCTGCCGAACCTCCGGTAAATGGCGGCTATCCAGGCTATGCTGAAGGCGATATAGACGAAGGCGCTTGTCCATACATGGGTGAGCGTCTCGGCATGGCGGAGCGCGACCTGGAACGACTGATGGACGATGTCGAGCAGGAACAGCAGCGTGCCGGAGCCGAAGAGCAGGAGTCCCCGCCTGAGGTAGTCCAGCGTTTCGTGCATGCGTTCGGGGGCCAGCCAGTACTCCTTGTCGGGAATGCTCAGCCAGGAAGTATGTTTCGGCGAAAAGGCGTAGTGCGCTGCGGCATGGATACCTGCGAGCACGACGGTTGCGATGAAATACCAGAGGAAGAAGACCGTTTTCGGTCCCCAGGCGTCCGGCTCGCCCGAGAATCCGAAATGGGTGGGCATCCGGTCGGGCAGGATCGAATAGTGGTAAAGCGCATGGGCCGCCATGAGGGCGACCAGCAGGGATATCAGCCATACGGCCATGGAGGGTCGGTTCTTTTCCGGCATCGTCGAGGTTGTTTTTTGCGGCTTCCGGTCGGGGACTTTGTTCACCCCTCGTCGATCTGGCGGAGGATTTCGCCGAGCGAGCCAGCCGTGGTCATTTTTTCTTCGTCGGTGGACGCATTGTAGAACCCGATGATCGCCTTGCCGCCGATGTCGATAGGGGGGTATTCCCTGTCGGCGAGCGTCGGCATAAGGGAAAGGAATTTCAGCACCGTCTCCCTGTCCATGCCGTTGATCCTGCCGACCACCTCCTCGACGATACCCGACGAAACCTCTTCGTCGAGGCCTGCGGCCCAGGCGGCGCTCTGCACGGCGCCGTACTGAAAGCCGAGCACGGCGAAAACGACGTCCCTGTTCGATGTCTCTTCGAGCCCGGCCGGGCACTGGCCGATAGCCTCGGCAAGGAACTGCAGCGACAGCTTCGTCACCGCATCGATGTTTTCTTCAAGCGTCTTCTGCATGGTTGTCCGGCAGGCAATGGTTTGTATGCATGTTCGGGGAGAAGGCCGTGCATCGGAACCGTTCAGGCTTTCTCTTTCAGGAAAGTATACTCTAAATTTAACGTGATGAAAAAAAACAGAGCCGAAAAGGTTCGGGTAAACGGCGGGAAACGCACCCATGACGTATACGCTGATCGTTTTTGATTTCGACGGAACGCTCGCCGACAGCGAGACGAGCATCATGGAGTCCCTGGAACTCGTGGCGCGGGACCTGGGGCTGTCAGGGATCGACCGCTCCGGCGCCCGGCGGAGTATCGGCCTGCCGCTGCGGCGGACGATCGAAACGGCGCTCGGTCTCGGGCCCGGAGAGGCTCCGGAGGCGGTCGAGCTGTACAGAAAGCACTACAATGAGGTCGCATTCTGCTCGACCTGCCTGTTTCCGGGGGTTCGGGAGACGCTGGATCTTCTGCGGCGTGACTTCCTGCTGGCGGTCGCTTCCGGCAAGAGCACGAAGGGGCTCGTGGCCATGATGCGCCATCTCGGCATTTTCGACCGCTTCTCCTTCGTCGCCGGGGCACAGGACGTCAGGCGGCCGAAACCCGCACCCGACATGGTGCTGCTCGCACTGGAGAGGCTCGGCGTCGCGGCGCGCCAGTGCCTGGTGGTGGGAGACACCGTGCACGACATCGAGATGGGCAGGCGGGCGAGTGCCGACACCTGCGCGGTGACCTACGGGAACAATTCGGCCGATGAACTGCGCCGCCTCGATCCCACGTTCACCGTCGACGATTTCGCCGGGGTGCTGTCTTGTGTAACAAAGCGTGCCTGACGTCTCGAAGGAAGGTTCACGGATGCCATGAAAACGACGATCAAGACCTATTGGGGCCCCAACCCTTTCAGCAGACGCCCCTGCGTCACCTTTCGTTTCGATGAGGCGACAGAGGTCGAACGCTTGCGGATGAGGCGTTCCTGCGTGGAGGTCGGGCGGTATCTCGAGCGGGAATTCGCTTATCCCTTCTCCATCGATCGGAACGGGACGGCGGGAGACGACGCCGCTTTTGCATTTCTGGCTGACGCAGCGCTCTTTCTGCTGAACTACGTGCGCGGAGATCTCGATGAAAGCGGCTTCGTCGCCGATGGCAAGGGAGTTACCCTGTTTGTCGAGTTTCACCGGCCCAAACTGGTGGAGAAAGCCGTAAGGCTCCTCCTGGATATGCTGTTCAGGTTTACCGATGCCGCGGAACACGAATTCACGGCGGTGCTGCACGCTTTCTGGGACGAGTGCCTGCGAGCCCATCCGGATTTTCAGGCGCATGCGCTGATCACCGCGGCCAAATCGAGAAACATCCATTACGCCAGCCTCGGCAAGAACATCTGGCTCTACGGAATGGGAGCGAAGGGGAGGGTGTTTGTTGAAACGAGCACGATAGAGGATTTGAAACACGGTCCCTCGACCGACAAGCTTGCGGGCAAGGAGATGTTCAGGGCGGTCGGCGCGCCGACCGCGCCTTACCGGATCGTGAAGGGGCGCGACGATCTGCCGGACGCGATCCGGGATATCGGTTTCCCCTGCGTCTTCAAGCCGGTCGATGCCGACAGCGGCAAGGGGGTTACCGCGAACGTCGGAACGCCCGAAGAGGTGGAATTCGCCTTTGCCGAGGCCGGCAGACACTGCCGGGAAAGCCGGGAGGTCATGGTCGAGGAGTTTGTGCCGGGGAGGGATTACCGGCTCCTGTTCGTCAGGGGGGCGTTCGTCGGCTGCGCCAGCAGCCTGGCACCCTGCGTGGTCGGAGACGGGGTCGGGAGCGTTCGGGAACTGATCGGGGAGCTCAACAGCACGAGAACCAGGAATCTCTACGGGAGCAACTATCTGCGGCCGATAACCGTCGACGAGCAGGTTATTGAAACCCTTTCGCTTCAGGGGCTGGGTCTCGACGCGGTTCCGGAGCCGGGAGAGAACGTCACCTTGCGGAGAAATACCAATCTCGGGGGAGGCGGCTTCACGGAACTGTTCGAGAATGTGCATCCCGACGTGCTTATCGTGGCCGGGAGCATAGCGAGGCATACAGGGCTGCACAGCGTCGGCATCGACTATATCACGGAGGATATCACGGCTTCCCCCGCAGAGTCCGGCGGGAAATTCACTGAAGTGAACAAGGTGCCCGGTGTGCCTTTGTTCCTTGCGGCCGGTTACGATATCACGAAACTCGGCAGCCGACTGCTTGGGGAAGCGATCGGAAACGTGGAGGTGCATTTCCATATCCTTCAGACGGACGATTACCGGCATTTTCTCACATCCTGCAGCGGCGGCTATGCGATCTTTCTGCCTGATATCGTGGTGCGTCGGGGCAGGGCATCGAAAGTCCGCGGCCTTCATTTCAGGCGGCTGATCGACAAGGTCCTTGCCGACAGAAGCCTGGAATCCCTCGATGTCGTCGCCTCGCCGGCATTCGTCGAAGCATCCGGATTTCCGACCGAATACCTCTCTACGGTGACGGTAGGGAAGTCCTGCGGGACGCAAACGGTTATCGACACCATCGAAAAGCTCGGCTGCCCGGTGCGTTACCTCTGAAGAAGATAACCTCTCTCTGTCTTGCAGGGAAGAGTCCGCGGGATGCGCTTCTCAGCCGTGCCGTCGCTCGAAGTCTGCGATGAATCCGCAGAGCCGCTCGACATCTTCGAGCGTCACCGCATTGTAGATGCTTGCACGAAATCCGCCCCGGGATCGATGGCCTTCCAGGCCGAGCAGGCCGGCGGTCTCGGCCTCCCGGCAAAAGAACGGTTCGACGGTCTGGTCGACGGCTTCGAACACCGCGTTCATCCTCGATCGGGAGCTTGAAGGCACGGGGCAGCGGAAGAGCTGCGATGCGTCCAGTGTTTCATAGAGCATCGCGGCCTTGCGGTTGTTCTGCATTTCCAGTGCCTGCAGGCCGCCGACTTCCTCCTCGATCCAGTCGAGCATGCATTCGACGACGTAAATGGCGAACACGGGCGGCGTGTGGTAGTTCGATGCCGCCTCGGCATGGGTGCGGTAGTCGAAAAACGGCGGCAGTTCCTGCTGCATCGTCTCCAGGGTTGTGCGGGGCAGGATCACCACGGTGACGCCGGCCACCCCGATGGTTTTCTGCGCATGGGCGTAGATCAGGCCGAAACGGCTGTGGTCGATGGATCGGCTCAGGATATCCGAACTCATGTCGGCGACAAGGGGAACAGGTGACGAGGGAATCTGGCGCCACTGCGTGCCCGCCACGGTGTTGTTGGTGCACAGATGCAGGTAACGGGCATCTGGCCGGATATCCAGCTCGCCGGGGATCGCTCCGTGGTCTCTTGCGGCGACGTGCACATCTCTTCCCAGCCAACGGGCGGCATCGATGGCCTTCGCGGCCCAGTAACCGGTATCGACGTAATCCACGCGCTCGGCCGGAGCCGAAAGATTCATCGGGACCATCAGGAACTGCAGCGAGCCGCCTCCCTGCAGGAACAGCACAGCATCGTCGCCGGCCAGCCCCATCAGCGAGCGAAGCTTCTCTCCGGTGCGTTCGATAAGGTCGATAACCGGCTCTGCCCGATGGCTGATTTCCATCACCGAAAGCCCGGTTCCCCGGTAGTCGACCAGTTCATCCCGTATGCGGTTCAGTACCGAGTCTGGCAGTTTGCCGGGGCCGGCGTAGAAATTCGACGGATATTGCGTCACGCTTATCTGGTTTTTACCGGAGCGCATCCCCGAAACGGGGGAAGGCCATCGTCGATGATGGCCGCCGGGAACAGGCAATCATCGGGGAATCCGGTTGTTGATGAAAAGAAAATGTGGTTCAATAAACCAAAAACTATCGAGTTTTGTAACTTCGATTTTTTTACTCCGGGCCTGTGCCGGAGATCGTAAACCCTAAGCATGAAGACGAACATGGATATGGACATCGGTATCAGGGACGAATCAGCGGACGATATCCACGCCATAACCGACGTAACCGTCGAGGCATTCAGGATCCTGGACATCAGCGACCATACCGAGCAGTTCGTCATCGAGAGGCTGCGCGCCGCCGGTGCGCTGACGATTTCGCTCGTTGCGGAACTGAGCGGACATGTGGTGGGGCATATCGCGTTCTCTCCCGTGACCCTTTCGGACGGTACTCCGGACTGGTACGGCCTCGGTCCGGTTTCGGTCCTGCCGGAGCTGCAGCGGCGGGGGATAGGCAAGGCACTTATCCGGGAAGGACTTGCAAGGCTCGAAGCGCTCGGCGCCAGGGGATGCTGTCTCGTAGGGCATCCCGAATACTACCGGCAGTTCGGTTTTGAAACCGTCGAAGGGCTCGGTCTGGAGGGCGTTATGCCGGAGGTCTTTTTCGCGCTGTCCTTCGACGGGCATATTCCGCAGGGCTCCGTAGCTTTTCACGACGCGTTCGGGGCGGCCGGCACGTAACCCGGGGGGCTCGGGAACCGCCGGTGCCCCGCGAATGTTATCAATGCATTGACCTTACCCGCGTCCGATGTGTGCCTTCTTCCGGATATAACAAGCAAGATTTCCGTCATCATGAAACGCCACCGTTCTTCACTCTTTTCCGCGGCCCTCTTCCTGATTTACGTCGCCGCGGTCATTACCGCATGCAGTCCCCGGGAGCCTAAAAGCGAAACGGTCGCCGAGGAAGTGAAGGCCGAGGAGGCTCAAGCGGAAAAAACCGATCTCCTGGCCGATACGCAATGGCGTCTGGTGGAGTTCAAGTCGATGGACGACGCCCAGGGAACCCTGCGTCCCGACGATCCGACGCGATACGTGATGCTGTTGAGGGCCGACGGTACGGTGCAGATGCGCCTGAACTGCAATCGCGCCAACGGCACCTGGACGTCGGAGCCCGCGGAGGGTGACCCCGCGAGCGGAACGTTCGGGTTCGGTCCCCTTGCCGCGACCGAGGCGGCATGTCCTCCTCCGAGCATGGACGGGCACGTGCTGAAACAGGCTCCCTATGTTCGCTCCTATCTGCTCAGGGACGGGAAACTCTACCTGGCCCTCATGGCCGACGGCGGCATCTACACCTGGGAGCCCCATGACGAAAAACCCTTTCTGACCGATCCCGATCCGGCCATCGAGCAGGCGGTGCGTGACGCCTCGCCCGACTACCGGCCGGAGATCGTGGGTGAAGACAAGGCGCGCTACCTCTACGGGCGGGCGGACCTCGACGGTGACGGCAAAGACGAGGTGCTGGTCTATCTGCTGGGTTCCATCTTCTGCGGGAGCGGCGGCTGCAACATGATGCTTTTTACCCAGGGGGAAAACGGCTACAGGCTGGTCAACAACTTTCCGATCACCCGCACACCGGTGATTGTTTCACCGAACAGGACGGAGGGGTGGAGCGATCTCTGGAGGCTCGAATACGGCGGCGGTGCCAGGCCGGGCTACGTCCGCCACGCGTTCGACGGTACGAAATATGTCGAGCGGGAACGGACCACGACGGAACATGTTCCCGAGGGAGCACTTCACCTCTCCGGCGATTTCACGTTCCAGACGGGTATCCCGCTGGAGCCGCGCGACTGAACGGCCTTCTCCGTCAGCTTGCGGCATCACCCTGTACGGGACGTTCGTACTTGAAGATGCAGACTGGGCAGCCGAACGCCTGCCGGCAGAGGATTTCCCCTTTCATTTCGGGAAACGCTCTCCGGGACGCCTCGATATCCATTTCACAGACCACGTGGCAGGGGGTGTCGTATCCGTACTCCCTGCATATATCCAGATAGGGACAGAACTTCTGGATTTCAAGCACGGCGTCCACGCCCCTGTTCGATATGTCGACGACTTCCATGTCCATGCCGATCGACGCGAACGCGGGGACGGCGAGCCTGAAGCCTTCCGCAAGGGTCGGGCTGGCAAGGAGCGGACCCATGCGCTCTTTCTGCCGTTCGGGGAAGCCTTCCAGCATGTTTTCCCAGGCCATTTCCGGTCCCTGCTGTTCGCTGAGCTCCCTGAACCGCGCGAATTTTTTCCTGGCGTTTTCGATTACTTCGGTGTTGCTTTTCCGCATGGTGTGTTCTCCTGTTGATTGGGTTTCAATGCCTCCCACAACGACGTACAGGAAAAGATACGGGGTGCTGTGCCGATGTTCAAAATTCAGGCGGTCGAGCTCCGAACGGGAAAAAACTTGCGGATACGGCGATAATTTGATGATCTTTCAGTAGTGACCGGGCCGATGCGGCCGCATCGGGGAACCGGAGAACAGTGGTGCGCGGCAACGATCGAGAGTGACCATGAACGAACCTGTCCCGGAAATCCTGACCAGAAGAACATCCGGGAAGATTTCCCCCGGAGAGCTCGAAGAGCGCATCCTTGGACTGGCAGGACATCACCGGCATGCAGATCACCGGTCATGCGAGGCTTATAGGCAAGGGGGAGGCCGGCTTCATGGAGGCATTCAGGATGTTCGGCCGTCCCGAAGCGTGGGCCGAACACTGGCACGGCGTGATGATCGAAGTCGTGCCGGAGAGGATCGAGCTGCCGTGCATGGCGCTGAAGCTCGATGACTGCGCAGCCCGTCAGGTCTGGCGCGCCCCGCTCTCCGGCGCGCAGTCCTGAAGAAGGCATATGACCGTAAGGCTGCCGGTATGGAATCATTGTAACGTTACAAAGGGGCATCAATGAACATTCGGTCGGTATCTGCGGCATTCACCACGGACAAGGTGGCGGAAACGCGTGATTTTTATGTGCGCTATTTCGGGGCGAGGGTCACGTTCGACTGCGGATGGTATGTGAATCTCGAATTCGGCGATCCGTCCTCGACCCTGCAGTTCA
>Ga0272443_10004276_pt1 | contig 15764 bp, 8 predicted proteins | sample SSMAcet12_FD_193581 | JGI IMG/M metagenome (GOLD analysis project Ga0272443, IMG submission 193581) | Marine sediment archaeal communities from Little Sippewissett salt marsh, Falmouth, MA, United States - SSM-Acet-12 | ecosystem: Environmental > Aquatic > Marine > Wetlands > Sediment ...
CGCGCGGCCTTTTCCCACTCGGCTTCGTTGGGCAGGCGGCATCCCGCCCATCTGGCGTAAGCGTCCGCGTCGTCCCAGCTGATGAGCACCACCGGGTAGTCGTCGAACTCCTCTGGGCAGCCCTCTTCGCGCCAGAACGAAAGCGAGTCGATCCTTGCTCCGATGTTGGGCGGCTGATGGCCGGTGGCTTCGACGAAGGCGCGGTACTGGCGGTTGGTGACCGCATAGACCGAAATGTAGAACGCATCCAGGTACACGCTCTTCTGCGGGCTTTCCCTGTCGAGATCGTCGCCCATCGTGAACCTGCCCTCGGACACCAGCACCATCGGGGAGCCGTCCCGCTCGTTGACGATCACCGGCGGCAGCGCGTCATCGGATGGGCGGATTGCGCGGGTTCTGAGTTCGGTGAGCATGTCGTTTGTGTTCATCGCATCTCCGATTGTCATGTAGCTGCCGCGCCCGCTTCGCTGGAGGCGTTGCGGGCCTGGCCGTTCCTGACCATCTCGCGCAGCCCGTCGATCACCGGCTGATGCGAGGCCGAGAGCGGCACCATCGCTTCGGCGGCCTTCAGCAGATCTTCCGTTTCGATCTCCCGGCGCTTGTCGCGGAAAGCGGGGAACATGGCGTCATTGACCAGCGCCTGCAGTTCAGCGCCGACGAACCCCTCGGTGGCCGAAGCGACGGCGTTGAGGTCGAAGCGGTGCGAGAGCATGGTGTAGCCGCGTTCCCTGAGGTGGACTTCGAGGATGTTCACCCGCTCGGCGTGGGTCGGCAGGTCGAGGAAAAAGACTTCGTCGAATCGCCCCTTGCGCAAGAGTTCGGGCGGCAGGCGATCGACGTTGTTGGCCGTGGCGAAAACGAAGACCGGGGCGGTTTTTTCCTGCATCCAGGTCAGGAAGGTAGCGAACACGCGGCTCGCCGTGCCGCTGTCGCCGACCGATCCGGCGAACGCTTTTTCGATTTCGTCAACCCACAGCACGCACGGCGCGATCACCTCGGCAATGCGGATCGCTTCGCGGATGTTCTGCTCGCTCGACCCGAGCAGGCCGCTGAAGATCGCACCCACATCCATGCGGAGCAGCGTCATGCCCCAGTGCCCGGCGGTGACCTTCGCGCAGAGGCTCTTGCCGGTGCCCGGAATGCCGATGAGCGCTACGCCCTTGGGAGTGCTGAGCCCGTACTCGCGGGCCTCCTGGCTGAAGGCCTCCTGACGCTGGTCGAGCCACTGCTTCAGCGCACCGAGCCCGCCGACGTTGTTCATCGAACCGATGTAGGGATGGAGTTCGAGCGCGCCGCTTTCGCGGATGATGTGCCGCTTTTCGCCGAGCACCTGCCGGACGCTCCGCTCGTCGAGCGGTTGGCCGCCGGCAAGCACGATCGCCTTGCGGAACGCCCGTCCCGCCTCGACCATCGAAAGTCCGAGCGCGCCCTCGACCAGGCGCTCGCGCAAGCCGTGCGTGGCGTTGTCGAGCGCGCGCGTCGAGCGGGTTTCGCGTTCGAGCAGCTCCAGTATCTGCTCGCTGCCGGGCTTGCCGACGTCGATGGTCGGAATGTCATGGCACAGCTCCGCGGGAAGGTCCCCTTCCGTGCTGGTGACGATGATGTTCACCGCTTCGTCCCGGAAGGGCAGGCGCGATGCGAGGTTGCGCAACATGCGCGACACCTTGCGGTTGTGCTCCCAGAAGTGGTGGAAATCCTTGAGGATGAAGGTAGCGGAGCCTTTGTAGTCGTCGATGATGTCAAGCACGGTTTCGGGCGTCGCGGCCATCTTGCTGAAGGTCGCCGCGGGCTCGCGCAACTGCCGGAACTGGTCGCCGATGTCCCAGGTGACGAGCCCCATGCCCTCCGGCCAGTCGCCGGATTGCGCCCAGCCGGAGAGCGCCTTGAGGGCGTCATCTTCGTCGATGGTCACCAGATGGATGACGGCAACCCGCGCCGCAATGTTCAGTTTCAGTTCGTCGAGCCAGGACATAGTGCAGTTGAGTTCAGAGTTTGACGACCGGCAAGTCGGACACCGGCAACGGGAGACTGGAACCGTCGCGCAGGCGGATGGTGGACCGGTTGCCCGGCTCGGTGTCGCGGAGCCAGAGCGTGAGGCGGCGGTTCTTGTCCACCCCGAACCCGGCGATGAAGCGCCGGTCGCCCGACCGGCACGGCGGCACGGCGTGGATGAATTCGCTGTCTTCGGGATTGAGCGCCTTTTGCCGCGACTCCAGGCGCTCGCCCTCCCTGACCGGACGCAGCCCGTCCGCGCCGTTGACGTAGGAGATCAGCGGTCGGCTCATCAGCGTGCGTTCGTAAATCACCAGCCCGAGCACCTCCTGCACGTCCGATGCGGCCTTGATGTACTTGCTGCACACCGGCTTGCCGGTCGGGTACGGGGTGCCTCGCGGCACGACGGGCACCAGTTCGAAGTCCCGCAGTTCGCGGTTCCAGCTCCTCAGGCAGTAGTCGTGGGTCAGCGTCTGGTCGATCACGCCGCCCGAAAAAAGGCACGCACCGCGCGCAATCGCCTCGAACGGTCTCCCTGCGTGAACCTCGGTGCCCGGAAAATACTCCCGGATTTTCTGCTCGATGCCCGGCAACAGGCTGCTGCCGCCGACCAGGAAAATCCCCTTCAATACCTCCTTGCGGATGCCCGCGCGGTCGCGCGCCTGATCGAGCGCGCGGTCAAGCGTGCGGACGATGTGCTGGTAGAGGCTGTTCATGCCCGGCTCCCGCTTTTTTTCAAGCACAGCCTGAAGGGTGCCGGCCGTGAGCGTCACGTCGATCAGGCGGCCTGTCACGTCGTTGAAGCGGGTGAAGGAGGCTTCCGGGCTGCCGTTCGAGATGGCGATTTTGGCCTCTTCGACCGCCTCGAGCAGCGACGGGCCGATGGAGGCGATATCCTCGTCGCCGAGCGCCTGCTCCTCCTGGATGTGCTCCAGCAGCCAGTTGTCGATCATGATGCCGCCGATCTCCTCGCCCGCGCGCCCGAGAATGCGGCAGCGTGCATGAGACGCGCTCCGCAGGTCGGTGCGGACGATGGAGACGTCGAGCGTGCCGCCGCCGAAATCGACGATACCGTACGGCTCGTTGTCGAGCACCTCGTCGCCGTAACCGAGCATGCAGGCGGTGGCCTCGTCGATGATGCTGATGCCGCCCGGAAACCGTTTCATCGCCGCCTCACGCAGCCAGTCGATATAGTGATCGAACGCCTCGACCGGCACGGTCAGCACCAGCTCGTCGTCGATGTCGCCGAACGCGCCGCGCACGAACATCAGGATGCGATCCACCAGATCGTCCGCCGCCGCCCGCGGATAGATCACCCTGCCGTTCACACGCCGCCCGCGATTGGCCCCGCCGGTGCGCAGCATGTCCATCTTCAGCCAGCGAAAGGTTCCCGGATGATTGACCAGCCCCGCCCCGGCGACCTGGTTGCCGACGAACGGCGCATCCCCTTCGCCGAAATGGATCATGGATGGTATGACCCGCGCATCGGCTTCGCCCGGCTGGGGATAGAGGATGCCGAGGTTGGGCAGCTCGGGAGTTTCTATATCGTTCAGGGCCTCGTTCCAGCGGGCGACAACGCTGTTGCAGGTCCCGAAATCAAAAGCGAGCGCCATAGGTTACAGTCTGATCGAATTCATGAGCTGTGCTTGACAGCCCCGGCCTGCGCCTTGGTGATGAGCTTGCCGTTGAACCGGAAGCCCGCGAAGCGGATCAGCACCGCCTCACCGGGCCGTGGACGGGTGCCGTCGAGCATCTGGTGAAGCGCCGGATCGTACGGCTGCTCCCGGCCGACAGCGCCGATCTGCTCCAGCCCCCGTTCCGCAAGGATTTTCCGGAAAGACGACGCCACCTGCAACAGATCGGCGGAATTCAGATCGCCTTTTTCAGCGTAGCGAGCCTGCATCGCCGAAAGTGTGACCAGCGGCTCGGCGCATTGGCTGACGATGGCCTCTACAGCCTCGTTGCCGGCCCGCTCGACCTCCGCCTTCGACCGCTCCCGCAGAAGCGCATACTCCTTCCTCAGCCGCGCAATCTCCTCGTCGCGCTCCGCAAGTTCGATACGCAAGGCGGCAACAGCCTGGGCTTCAGCGCCATCGTTTCCCTTCAGTGCGCCGAGAAGGCGTTGCAGAATGCCCGCTTTTTGGCTCATAGAAAAATCAGGGTTTTCAGCTTACAAGGCATCGCTAAAAAATCTCCTCCTTACCACTCCACATCCTTCACATCCTCCGCCTCCACCGCGTTGCTTTCCGTGGCGTCGTCGCTGCCGTCAACGGTGATGAGGCCTCGAAGAAAGTAGCCCTGCAGGAGCTTGAGCAGTTGCAGGAGTTTGTGTCGATAGTCGCGATCATCCGGCCCTGAGGCGTTGTGAAGTTGGTCGGCCAGGCGACTGCTCTCTTCAAGCGAACCGGGCAGACGCATCGAGAGGATGCCCGCCACGACGTTGTCCTGTGGCCGAAGCCAGAACACATGCTCATTGCGCGCACTCGCTTCCGGTGCGTGGAACAGGTACTGCACGGCAAGCTTTTCAGGCCACGTGCCGTTCACGGAAATCTCCCGCATCCGGCCGCGTGGGATCAAATCCCGCTGCGCGCCCGAGTACAGCGCTCCGGCTCGCCTGAACGGATCGGAACTCGACAAATCCTGCCGGATCGCCTCGTCGTTCCGATACCGCTCCGTCCAGAACGAAAAAATCTCCCGCGTACCCGGCGGCGTGGACAATCGGGATTGCGGCAGCAGTCCGGCAACTTCACGGTACAGCCCGATTGCCTGTTCGGCAATGGCTGCTTTGGCTGGAGCTTTCGGTCTCCCGCCATTCTCTGCCCAGAATACGATCATCTCGAGAGCGCCGTTGAAAGGCAAGCCGTGCAGCCGGTCGAAAAGCGCGTCGTGATCGCCGCAGAGCTTCAGGGCGTCGATAACCAGTTGGGGATCGTGCTCGTCCCTTACGGCGTGATCGTAGGCTGCGATCAGGCGAGGCTCCTGGCTGTCGAGCACCGTCCGGCTGACGCGCTGCCGCTGAGCGCCGGATGCGGCAAGCCAGGCTTTTTCAAAAATGGAATGATCGGCGTCTTCAAGGTCCAGGTACCGCTCAGGCTTGCCGCGAACCAGTCCGAACAGCGCATCCATCTCGAGCGCGGGCGCATGGCGGCCCTGCGCTTCGATCATCTCGGCGAGATCATCACGATCAAGTTGGCTCCAGAGCGCGAACAGCAGCCCATTACCCCAGTCGCTCTCCGGCATGGCCTCGAGCGCGAGGAGAAACCCGGACTGAAGCGACCCGGACGCTTGCGTCCTCTTCAGCAGCTCGTCGAAACCATGCGACTTCCAGTAGTTCCAGACCGCCGTGTGCATGACCGGATCGCTGTCGTGGCGCAGGTGGAGAAGACGGCTGAAGATCGCCTCGGCTTCCGGATGCTCCTTTTCCACCGCGTGGGCCAGGGCTACGGCGGCCTCACGACTCCTGCCTGAAAAAAGGCGCTCCACCGCCCTGTTCCGGAGAAACCTGCCCAGAAAGGCAACCTTTGCAAACAGGTGTTTTTCAGCTTGCATCCTGCCCGACGTTGACGAATGATTCATTTGAAGGATATATCATATACCATTTTTTCTCAAACAAATACAAGGATCAACCCGGATACGGCTCACGACGGAAGCCGACGGCATGCACTTGTCACGGCAGAACCGGACGACAACCTGTAAAGACCTTCAGATGCCGGAAATGCATTCCTGACTGTCAGAAAGAGGAGTCGTCCTCACCCGGCATCTTCCATTCCGTCTTCCACAGATCGACATCCTTGCGCGTAAAAACGTCGACCCTCGAACCTTGAAAGTCCTCATCGACATCGCCGATCCGCTCCTCGAGGTCGCCCTCCAGGGTAAGCGCCGCCGAACGCAGCTCTTCGAGCAGATCATCAGACGCTTTCCAGAGCCCGCGAGCCTCGGCTTCGAGCAGACGGCGGGTAATTTCCTCGAACGCATAAGGATTCTGCTCCCGCAGCCATTCGCGGTTTTGTGCATCGGCGACGTAGGTTTCCACGACACCGTCGAACACGCGGTTTTCCACTTCTCCCGTGGTCGCGCTCCACTTGAAAAGGGTATTGACCTGTGCGGCAAAACTCTGCGCCCCCTTGAAGCCGAACTCTTTCATCCGCTCGATCCAGTCGCGGTTGAACAGTTTTGCCCTTGTGGAACGATCGATTTCATCACGAAAATCACGAATATCGTTTTCCCCCGGCACCGTCGAATCGATCCACCATGTTTTCGGTTTTTTCCCCGACAGCGACGATGCCGCCGAAGTCATTCCTCCTGCGCTCGACGCATAGCAGCTGCAATCGAGCGCATCGTACTCGGCAGCGGTCTGTTTGATGCAGGTCACGTCGATACGGGAAAGCTGAGCTGCCAGAAGATCGTGGGCCTTTCGGCCTGCATCGAGCTGGGCGCCCCCGTATGCAAACCCGGTCTGGTTGATATAGGCTTCGCCCAGATCGTGTTCACTCTCCCACGCTGACGCATCGAGCATGAGGCCTACTCCGGAGCCATAGCTTCCGGGCGCTGAAGAAAACACCCTGAAAAGCGCCAGACGCTGCAGCGCCGATTCGTCCATCTCCTCAGCAAGCTCCGCCTGCAGTGCAGCAAGCTGCTCGAGGGTATGTTTTCTCACGAAGTTTACCTCAAGGGACTCGTCGAGTCCGCTGACAGCCGCAACAGCCTTGTCGATCAGCGCGATGAAATGAGGCACCATGTCGCGCACGATGCTGCTGGTCTCGATGGTTGCATCGACCCTGGGCCGGCTCATACGCTCCCCGCCGATATCCACGACAAGCTCTTGTGCGGGTATGACGCCGACATTGTTAACCCGGCCGTTCGCCTGCCTCAGAGGCGCCACTCCCAGAAGGTGGAAAATCTGTGCAAGCGTTTCACCGTCCGACTTGAACGCATCCGAACTCCAGAGACTCAGGCCTATACTCTCGGGAAAGCGCCCTTCTTCACGATAAAACCTTGCAAGAAGCTGATCGGCAAGATTCCGTCCAACCTCCCATGCGGCGTCGGTCGGCATGGTCATGATATCGGCAGCGAAAAAATTCCTGCCCGAAGGCAGGACGTCCGGCTTGCCTGATGACGGTGCGCCCGCGAGGCCCGCCTCGACATATCCTCCATCAAGAGCTCTTAACAGGCTATCCGTCTCACCGACTGCTTGTGCAATAGAATCCGCCATGTTCCGGCACCAGCGTTTCAGACCTGAAGGAAGCCTGCCAATAGATGCCGCCATGTCGTCACGGGAAGCCGAGTCATCGATAACGGCCATAACGACTTCAAGCGCGTTCTCGAAGACGTTCTCTCCCGGAGAGGGATGACAACCTGCAATATCCTCATACGACGACATCTCCAGCGAGGAACGGGGTACCGCCGAAAGGATCATGGCCGCAACAGCCCGTTGATCCGGCACTGAACCGAACAGATGCATGCCGTCGGGCACCATCGAACGTTTGACCCGCTCGATCTGGCGGGAAAAACGCTCGATGCCCTCGTGCACCTCGTCCACAGCCGCTCCCTCGTCGAGAAAACGAAGCTTCACCGCCGGTTCGAGCATGGCATTGCCGAGCGATTCCAGTCGGGAACGTTCGTTGCCGTCGGACGCGCGACGATATTCGGCGAGCATCTCCTCGAATGACGCAAGTTCTTCGGAAACAGGGGCAGGGCGGCTTGCAGGCGTCAGATGGTCTACGATCACGGCGCGACCCCGTCGTTTCGCCGTCATACCCTCTCCCGGCACATCCATGATATAGGGATAGATGTTCGGCAGGTCGCCAAGCGAAATATCACTGAAACAGTTGCCGGAAAGCACGGCACGCTTGCCGGGAAGATATTCGAGGGCTCCGCTGGTTCCGAAATGAACCACTGCATCTGCCTGCTCACGGATCCAGAAATAGGTCGCCAGCCACTGGTGAGGGGGAGCAATATCAGGGTCGTGCAGAATCCGGCAGACTTCGCCGTCGCAGCGGGCCCCGTAGCATCCACGTTTCGGCTGCGCCATCACAAACACGTTTCCGAACCGCAGCCCGGTAATGAGAAGCGCGTCATCACCTCCCTTTTTCCAGGCCATGCCCTGTCCCGGGAACTCTCCCCAGTCAGTATTGACTTTTTCCCTCACCGTTGCATCGAGCGCTTTGAAGCGTATCTCGTACTCCCTGCGGGTCATGGTATGCAGTACGCCCCCCTTGCGGACAATCTCGTCGACGGTCGTCCAGCGGAACTCGTGAAGAGCCTTGCGTTCCTGGATCATGTCAAGCAGTGCTTTTCCGTTCTCCGGAACGGCACCGACATGATAACCTTCCGCCTGCATTCTCCCGAGAAGCCTCACGAGGCTCTCGAACGTATCGAGCCCGGCCGCCATGCCGACCGTGCTTTCGACCCCCTTGCAGGGATTGTTGTGCAGAACGACCGCCACCCGCTTCTCGCTGTTCGGGAGCCTTCTTAACCGCGCCCACCGCCGGGCGCGCCGCACAACCATCCGGATCCGTTCCGGAATCGGGACCGCGGTAAATACCGTATAGGGATCCCCGGGGTTTCGCTTCGAACCCGCAACCATCATCGGGTCGATCACCCCGAACATTTCCGGCTGCACCAGTGAATGGGTCAGGCTCATGGTGCTGATTCCCACCGGGTCTTCGAGCCATTGTTCAGGTGACAGCGTAAAATTACGGATCAGCTGCATAACCGGTACGTCGAGATCGTTCAGAATATCCCGGTCGTCGGCCGAAGCGATCAGACGGCCCATGAGAAAATTGAGAATGATATCGGGACGAAGCTCCCCGGCCCTGAAAAAACGATACCAGGGATAGAGAGTATCGCGATCCGCCGTCGATTCCTGCATACTGTCGCAGAACACGCAGAACGGGACAACCCGCTGTGCTTCAAGCTCCCGGATCAGGGCATCGATGTCGGCGTGATTCCCCTCGGCAAGCTGACTGTAGTGCATGATAATTCCAGCCACCGGCGCACCGGGAGTCAAACGGTTTTTCCTTTCAAGCCAGTTTCGATAGGACAGGGCGTCGGAAAAACGGTCTTCGGCATCGGGATGGTAGATTCCCGAGCCTGAAACCTCCATGCAGGGCGCATGGTCAAGCCCCGCCAGACGGCGAAGTCCCTGGCGGAAATTGTCTGTCGACAACACCTCGAAATATCTGCTGATCGCATCCGTCTCCTCCTCGCTGAACGTTGAAAAACCGGATGGCAGCCCGGAGCCAAGACCGACCCGGACCGGTACCTTGACCATCGATTCATGCAGACCGGAAAAACCCGGCATATCCCTCGAAACATTGGTCAGGAGAATATCGATCTCTCCTTTTTCCATGGCGTCTACAAGAGCCTTTTCACTCCCGAAGCCGAAAGTCAGCAGAATGATTCCATCTTCCCGCATCGATGTGGAAAGCTGATGCCAGATCGCCGAACTGTGGATATTGTTGAAAAATGCTATGGTCTTCATGGCAAACGCAAAATTGAAGTTGCAGGTCAGGAGATCGATTCATCCGGAGACCCGTTCAAAAGCCTTGTTTTTCAGAACCGAACCGACATCCATCACGATATCCTGCAATGGCTGGCGACGAATGCGATGCGGCAGGGCAAGCATGGCCGCCCGATCGATATCCTCTTTTTCCACAAGAGCTCTCCCGTCGTAAGCCGCAAGGGTCTTGGCTGTTTTCATAATGATGATATCGCCTCTGTGTCCGTCGACCCCGACTTCGAGACAGTAGTTGGCAATCGCCATCAGGTTCTCCCTGCTGACGCTCACTGACGGGTAGAGTTCCCTGGCCTTTCTGATGCGTTCGACAAGCATCTCCGATTCCCCGGACCAGCGGCGGCAGAACGCTTCGGGATCCTCCTCGAAAGCAAACCGCCTTTCCATGACTTCGACACGTTCATCCGGATCGGTAATACCTTCGATATGAACGCACAGGCCGAAACGATCGAGCAACTGCGGCCTGAGCTCCCCCTCTTCAGGGTTCATGGTGCCGACAAGCGTAAAACGGGATGGATGAGCGAATGAAACCCCCTCCCGCTCGATAGTGTTGACCCCCATCGCGGCGGAATCCAGCAGCACATCGACAACGTGGTCGTCGAGCAGGTTGACCTCGTCCACATAAAGAATTCCGCGGTGAGCCTGGGCAAGCAGGCCCGGCTCGATCCGTTTTTCGCCGGCCTTCAGGGCGTGCTCCAGATCGAGCGTACCGACCACACGGTCTTCCGTTGCCCCGACCGGGAGCTCGACAACCCTTACTTTATGCTTTTCAACAGCAGGCGTTTTTTCTGCTGGAAGCGTTTCACCCGAAACAGCGAAACATTCCCGGATAACATCGGGATCTTCGTCCGGAGCCAGATTGAAAGGAACGGCGCTGATAACGTCGATTTCAGGAAGAATATCGGCAAGCGCACGCACGGCGGTCGATTTTGCAGTTCCTTTCTCGCCGCGGATCAGGACCCCGGAAAGGGTGGGATTGATAATATTGAGCAAGAGCGCCAGCTTCATCTGCTCCTGGCCGACAATAGCGCTAAACGGATAGGTGTACTGTTTTTTCATGATGTTGTATTTTTTACAATGTTCAGAAGAGTATCGGCCTGCAGATCGTCGATTTTGAAATACTCAGCCTGCAGCATGCCGGCTATCTTGCGGGCAAGTCCGAAATTCACCAGCCCCGGCTCTTCGGTATCGACCACGAGAAAACGGATGCGTCCTTCACCGGCGATTTTCAGTGAAAGATCGAAGACCTCCTCGAGTGGTTTACGGTCGCCGAGCGCCTTGTTTGCCTTGCCGTCCGTCACCATGATGATCATCGGGCGCGCATCGGGTTCTTTGAGAAGATGGTTGCGTGCGATTTCGTAGCCCTTCACCAGGCCGGCCGAAAAAGGGGTCCTGCCTCCGACAGGCATCTCCCGGAGCAGTTTCGCTGCCAGTTCGACCGACGATGTCACGGGCAGATTGACCGTCGCCGAGTCCTTGCGGAACGAAACCATGGCAAGCTTGTCGCGCTTCTGGTAAGCATCGATCAACAGGGACATGACCGCTCCTTTCGATGCGGCCATTCTTCCCTTGGCCCCCATGGAACCGCTGGCGTCGACAACAAAGATCAGGAGATTCCCCAGACGCTTTTCGCGGATCTTCTCACGAATATCTTCATCGTGCAGGATCACCGCCATGTCATTGAGATTCTCCCGATGCCGCTGGAAAGGCGCCGCGGCGCGCAGCGTCGCATCGAGAGCGATATCGTTGTTTCTGCGCTTCATGGTGCTTTTCGTGTAGCGGCCCTGCTTCTGCGACACCCTGGAACGGGAACGTTTGCCGGAACCACGTCGCATCGCGCGGTCTTTGGGAGAACTGATCGGACGAACCTTGAAGGGAGCGGCTATCTCGAACACCTGTTCGGGCAAGGCCGCCTCATCGGCATCATCACCGTCCTCGCTCTGTTCAGGATCCTTTTGCTGCTGTTCGTCTGTCCGATTCTCTGAAGAGCGCTCTTCTGGTCCGGACCGTCCATCGGGGGAGTCCTGCCCACCGTCATCCTGCCGTTCATCCGGGCCGGCCTGTTCCCGCTCTTCGTTTCCCCGATCCTGTTCGGGCTGTTCATCCTGATTCTGCCGCTCCCGGGACCGTGGCGGTTCAGGAGGAGGAGAAGGAGGGACCGGATCCCTCCGGCGGTGCGAAAGGGCAAGAGACGCCACAGCCGTAATATCATCGACCTCGACGACACTCGAGCCGCGGTAGGCGGCAGTGGCTCTTGCCGCCTGCTCGATAACAAGGTCCGCCCGGTGGCCTGCAACGTTGTTGCTGCGACAGAGCTCGGAAATGAAACCACGCAGATGGGAAGGCATCCTGACAGCAGGCAACATCCGCCTTGCCGCGAGGATCTTCCCGGCTATCCGTTCATTTTCATTGCCGTACGAGGCGATGAAGGCTTCGCGGTCCTCATCGAACGATTCCCTGCACAACATCATCTCCACGCGTTTCTCCGCATCATGTTCGGCGGAAACCTCGACGCAGAAACCGAACCGGTCGAGCAGCTGGGGACGCAGCTCACCCTCTTCGGGATTCATGGTGCCGACAAGCACGAAAGAGGCTGGATGGCAGAATGATATCCCTTCACGCTCGACGCGATTTTCTCCTGAAGCCGCTGCATCGAGCACAAGATCGACAATGTGATCGTCAAGCAGGTTGACCTCGTCGATATACAGAACCCCCTTGTCCGCCCTTGCCAGAAGGCCCGGCTGAAAAACCCTGCATCCGTCACGCATGGTGCAGTGAAAATCGATGCCGCCCGCGACCATATCTTCCGTAGCGTTGAGCGGCAGGGTAATCACCCGTGAACGCTCTTCACCTTCCGGCGCGGATTCATCGACAGGAGGCAGCAGTTTGCCAAGGGCCCTTACCGTCGTCGACTTCGCGGTTCCTTTCTCCCCGCGAATGACAACTCCCCCGATACGGGGATTTACCGCATTGAGCAGCAGTGCATGCTTGAGTTCTTCCTGGCCGATTACCGCGGCGAAGGGATAAAGCTGGGAATGCATGGTTCAAAAATTATAGTTCATCCCGACGACCCACTCTCTGGGTGGAGCATCGTAGCCATCGGTGTAGAGATAGGTTTCATCCAGCAGATTGTCGATGTCACAATACAGGGTCAGGTCTCCGATAGCGTAATCGGCCCGCGCATCGACAACGGTGTACGCAGGCTGGGTCATGGTGTTTTGCGAATCCACGTAGGTCCGGCCGCTGTATTTCACCGTCGTCCTGAAGGACCAGTCTTTTGCGGGCCGGAACACAACATCCGCCATGATCGTATGAAACGGTTTGGCCGGAAGCCAGAAGCCCGTCTCCTCGTTCATGGCATGCAGATAACTGTATGAGGGGGTGCATTCGAGCACGTCCGAGGGTCTCCATGACACCGATACCTCGAAACCTTTGTAGGTCACTTCCCCGAAATTTTCGTAGCGTCCGGTATTCGTCTCGATGTTTCTCACGTACGTGATCCTGTCGGTGATATCGCGGTAAAACAGCGACGCATCGAACGTCACGGAAGAATCCGGGGAAACGGAAAAGGAAAACGCGTAATTCGAGGCCCTCTCCATCTCCAGATCGGGATTCGGCTTTGTAACCGACGACTCGTAGAAGCGTTTCCTGAAAGAGGGAAGATTGCTCGCCCGGCTGTATGCAACCCCGGCGGAAACAGTCTTGCCCTGGTAACGAATGTTCATCTCCGGGTTGACAGTAGAGGAAAAAGCCGAGTAACGGTTGGCCCTCGCGCCTGCCTTCAGCGACCAGGGCCCCGACCCGAACCGCATGGTCCTGGAGAGAAATACCCATGCATGCTCCTCGTCGGTCGAGCTTATACCTGAGCCGGAGGCTTCTTTCCACTCGTAGCCCAAACCGCCGGTGACATCGCCCAGCAGGGGGAGGGCGAACGGCGCCTCGAGGCTCTGGCCCGCCCTCGAAACCTCGAGGGTAGCAGAGAGGGCCCTGTCGGGGTCCGTGCTGACGGTGCGTGAAACGGAATACCACGTTCTTCCCGAAGCCGAACCATAATTCTGTCCGAAGAGCAGCGACACGTCGTCATACTCTTTCCTGGAATTGGGCGTCCTCCTTTCGGGATACCCTCTCAGCCCCTTGTTCTCGTCATTGTATTCTCCCGAAAGAAAAAGCGACACATCGGCCGGAAACCGGTACTCGATTCGGGCCCCGGCACGGCGTCGCATCTTGTCGTCGTTGACGGTAAACCCGTCCGCATCCTCGTAACCCGCGGAAAAGCTTGCCGAAAAACGGTTCTTACGCCCCCTGACACCGAGCGAAGCATTCTTCTGTCCGTCATTTCCCAGGTACCCGCTGACAGAACCCTCGATATGATCGGAGCTTTTGGAGGTGATAACAATAACCCCTCCGCCCGTATTGTCTCCGTAGGACGTGCTGCCACCCCCCTTGATCACTTCGATGCTCTCGATGGTATCGAGTGAAATCATGGACCACTTGACCGATCCCGAATGGGATGTCTGATCATTGATCGACCGGCCGTCGAGCATCACCTTGACATTTGAAGAACCACGGATGGAAACGGAAGACTCCCCCGCTTTCACCCCGGGAATACGGTTGAGCAGATCGTCGATCTTCTGCACATTCATCGCACGAATCTCCTCGGCCGTGATGATCAGCCTCCCGTCACGTTCCCGGGCCATAAGGCCCTCCACGACAAGAGTGATTGAAAACGTGCAGCAGAGAACTGCGCAGAAAATTTTCATACGGCTCACTCGTTGATCTCCTCAATCTCACCTTCGGTTTCCAGATACTCCTCCTGCAGACGCAGCTTAGTCTCCTCGGTTGCGTTCCACATACCCCTGCTTATGGCCTCGAGCAGCTTGTCGAGAATGTTCTGACGCGCATAGGGATTGACCTCCTGCATCCATTGTTTCATCTCCTCGTCCAGCACATACTTGCCCGCAACGCGCTCGTACATCCAGTCTTCGACCACCTCGGCGGTCGCATCCCAGCCAAGAATGACATCCATCATCTTGGAGATGTCACCCGCCCCCTTGTAGCCATGGCGTTTCAGCCCGTCGAGCCATTTCGGGTTGAGCAGGCGCGAGCGGAAGATGTGCCTGGCCTCCTCGAAGGTAGTGCGCACCCGGGTGCGTGACGGGTCGGAACTGTCGCCCACGTAGGCTTCGGGCAGCGCGCCCCGCTGACTCCTGGCTGCCGTGATAAGGCCGCCGTAGTAGTTGTAGTAGTCGGTGCAGGAGAACATGTCGTACTCGCGCGTATCCTCGTTCTTGACCGTGGCGTCCATGCGGGAGAGCACCCGCTTGAAAGTGTCGGGCTTCTGCTTGCCGTACGATCCCCGCCCGTAGGCGTGGGAGGAGTAGCGGATGTAGTTGGCCGCCAGATCGTCCCGGGTTTTCCAGTTTTTCGATTCGATCAGCTCCTCGACGCCCGCGCCGTAGGTGCCGGGAGGGCAGCCGAAGACGCGGAACGAAGCTTCGCGCAGCGCCTCCCGGTCGTTCATACCCTGCTTCCGGTACTCCTCGACGTCGATTAGTACGTTGCGCCGGAGCAGGTTGCTTTCCGGCGGCTCGTCGAGCGCGGCGACCATCCTGACGGCGTCGTCGATGCGATCGACCAGCAGCGGGAAGGCGTCGCGGAAAAAGCCGGAGATGCGGGGCATCACATCGAGCCTCGGCCTTCCCAGCTCGTTCAGGGGGATGATCTCCACCCCGCTCACATAGCCGCTCCCCGGCTTCCAGACCGGCCTGACCCCCATGAGGTAGAAGATTTCGGCCAGGTCGTCGCCGCCGGAGCGCATGGTCGCGCCGCCGAACAGGATGATGCCGATGCTGCGGGGGTACTCCCCCTTCTCTTCGAGGTAGCGCTCGACAAGGGCGTCGCCAAGGCTGCACCCGACCTTCCAGGCCGCCTTGGTGGGAATGCGCTGGGGGTCGATGGTGAAGTAGTTCCTGCCCGTCGGCAGGATGTCGGCCTGCCCGCGGGTGGGCGCTCCCGACGGACCGGGTTCGACAAAGCGTCCGGAAAAACCCTTCAGGGAGGAGTCGATCTCGTCGGTCACCTTCAGAAGGCGGGGCAACAGATCGGTGCAGATGTAGCTCAATCCCTCCATGACCGCCCTGGTCGCAAGCGCGGGCATCTCCGAGCGCACCGCTTCCGGGGCATCTTCGCCATAGCCTTTCGACGCAAGGAGCTTCACCATCGCGAGCGCATGCTTGTGCGCCTCGCCGATCAGCGT
>Ga0272443_10004277_pt1 | contig 15760 bp, 8 predicted proteins | sample SSMAcet12_FD_193581 | JGI IMG/M metagenome (GOLD analysis project Ga0272443, IMG submission 193581) | Marine sediment archaeal communities from Little Sippewissett salt marsh, Falmouth, MA, United States - SSM-Acet-12 | ecosystem: Environmental > Aquatic > Marine > Wetlands > Sediment ...
AACCAAATGATTAACAGAGTTTTTTTCAAACTTACCATTTTCAAGTTTTTTTCCAGCTTTTCTTCCGGTCAGTATTTCAATTCCCTGGTCAATAGTTTTTACTGAATATAGATGAAATTTATTTTCCTTAATAGCTTTCACAATATCCTCTCTTAGCATAAGGTCTGGAATGTTTGTCTCGGGAATGATAACACCCTGAGTTCCTGTTAATCCTTTTGCTTTACAGACACTGTAAAAACCCTCAATTTTTTGATTTACACCACCTATGGCTTGTATTTCACCTTTTTGATTCATGGATCCGGTAACCGCAATATCCTGCCTTAGCGGTAGGTTGGCAATACTCGAAATAAGTGCATAGGCTTCAGTTGAAGATGCGCTATCTCCGTCTACTCCTGAATAAGATTGTTCAAAACAGATACTGACACTAATTGTTAATGGTTTATCTTGGGCATATTTAGACCTGAGATAACCACTTAAAATAAGCATTCCTTTATTGTGGGTTTTACCGCTTAGGTCAGCTTCTCTCTCAATATTAATAATTCCAGCTCTGCCCATAGAAGTTCTTGCAGTGATTCGTGTGGGTTTCCCAAAAGAATATTCACCCAAATCATATACCGAAAGCCCGTTTACCTGGCCAATTACTGCACCTTCGGTATCAATCATCAAAGTTCCTTGTTCAATCATCTCTTGAATTTTTTCTTCAATAAGGTTCAATCTCTCGATTCTTTCCTTGATTGCCTGGCTGACATGCTTTTTTCGGATAGTATTTTGATTTTCCCTTTTTGCCCAGTAATTTGCCTCTCTCAGTAAATCAACCAGGTTGTTAAAATGAGTCGATATTTTATTTTGCCTCCCTGCCAATCTTACGGCATATTCAATAACTCCTGAAATTCCGCTATAGTCAAAGGGTTGCAAATTTTCTCTTTCACAGAGTTGTTTAATAAAACAGGCATATTGATAGAGATTTTGAGCATTATTTTCGGTAACTGTATCAAAATCCGCTTTAACTTTGAAAATCTTTTCAAAGTCTTGATCTCTAAAATAAAGAAGTTGATAGATAAAAGGATCTCCAATCATAATAACTTTAACATTACATTCTATCGGTTCCGGCTTGAGCGCAGATGTGCTGAACATAGGGAAGGGGTCATAGGTTTCGGGTTCAATTTTTTGATTTAGCAATGTCCTTTTTAATGACGGCCAGACCCCGGGTTCCAAAAGTAAATCTAATGCATTGACTACAAGAAAACCCCCATTTGCCCGTAACAATGAGCCAGCTTTTATTTTGGTGAAATCAGTAACCCAGTGACCGGTTCGGTCCATCCTCCTCTCAATTATACCAAATAAATTTTTATAAGAAGGATGTGTTTCAATAATAACAGGTGAACATTGTGTATCGGAATTATCGACTAAAACATTAACTGAATAGTCGGTAAAAGTATCTTTCGTTTGGGGCAATTTTAATCCCGGAATAGCAGGGACTTGTTCTTTTTTTTCCTGAAAGCGGCTGATGTTTTCCAGGACATTTTTTTTCACTTCATTTAGATAGGAATCAATAGAGTTATTTTTGTATTTTTTCTGTATTTCTGCAGTTTCCTCTTCTACAAGAGGTGTAATCATCTTGTTCTCTAATTCATTTAATTGTTTGCTTAAATCTTTTTGTAGATTATTAATCTTTTTAGAGATTTGAGTAATTTCACGACTAAATTCCTGATGTTTTTGCTTGATTTTTTCAAATTCTTCTCTAGAAAATTTACCTTCTTCAACCATGTTTTCCAAATTTTCCAGATTAGTTGGTTTTTTATTAATAACCGGAAGGATGTCCGGTTTAGTATAGGGTCCAATTTGTACCTGAACAACAGTAAAATTTTCTGACTTTACCTTATCCTCGAATTCTTTGACAAGACTATGTTGATTATTCTTGAAATTTTCGGTAATGGCATCTTTGCTTTTCTGGTATTTTTCACTTTCCAATAGGGAAGGAATATGCTTTTGTAGTGTATTTACCAGATTTTCCATATCTTTTTTAAATTGATTTCCCTGACCTGCAGGCAGGCTAATTGCTCTGGGCATATCAGGATCTTTAAAATTATGGACATAGCATTTGTCGTCAAAAATAACATTTTCTCTTTTTCTGTCTTTTAATAATTTTTTAATGGTTGTGCTTCGACCTGTTCCGGATTTTCCGGTAATGAAAAGATTATAGCCCGGATATTCCATATCAAGACCTAGTTCTAAAGCCTTTAATGCTCTTTCCTGCCCGAGTATTTTATTACAAGGCTTAAGATCATCCGTTGAGGCAAGGTCAGCTTTTTCCAAATCACAGGACCATCTAAGCTGTTCAATGGGAACTTCGGGGTGAATAACTTTTCCAGATTTCATTTTAGCTCCTTAAATAATTATTCATTTTATACTTTTTGCTTTTCTTTGATACAATTTACTATGTGGTATATAATTAATTTCATAAAAAATATTAACTATATTATAACAGTATATTTTCTTTTTGTTAAGAAAGATATTATTTTATAAATAAATTGCCAGATTAATGTATAAATATCTAAGAGTTATTTAGAAATAGTTCATTCTATCTGGGCTTTCAGGCTGAAACAATGTCTTTTCTAATGTTATAAGAAGGGTTATTCTGAGAAAATATTAACGGTATTATTTGCCGTTATAAGAAATAATAGATATAATGAAAAAAAAGGAATCAGCATAAACAGGGAGGAAATAATGTCAAAGAGTATGTCAGTAATTTTGATTATCCTTTTTCTAGTGGTAGCAGGTTTTGCTTATCTAAATTATGACCGTTTAAACCAAATTCAGGATGATTTAAATGAAAAAGAAGTGTTATTGGAAGATTCTGGGCAATTAATTAAACAACAGGAAACTGCTATTGCTCAAATGGAAGAACAAATAAAAGAAAGAAAGGAAAAAGAAAAAATTCCTCCAGAAGATAATTTAATGGAAGACAGGGATGATGAAATTCAAAAACAACTAAACAGTTATCAGGCAGAATTACAAGAATTACGTGCAAAATTAGAAGAATCCCTGCAAAAAAATATAATTGAATCACAAAACATAGACCAATTAAGACAGGAAAAATCTAAATTAGAAGTTCTCTTAGGGGAAAAAGCAGAACAATGGCAATCCAGAGAAATGGAAAATAAAGAAATCATTTCTACTTTACAGCAAGAAATTAACAAATATAAACTGGATATTAAGTCAGTAAATGAAAAAATAGCAGGATTAGGGACATATTTGGATACAGAAATTTTGAAAAGAAAAAGCTTAGAACAAGAAATGAACAACTATAAAGAGAATATTGCTACACTCCAGGAGAAATTAGCTCTGGAACAGGACGACGAAGCTCGTGTTCAAGAGATAAGCCAATTGCAAGCTAACAAAAAACAGCTGGAAGAAGAGATTGAGCAAAAAGATTTTGTTTTAGAGCAAGTTCAAAAGGAATACCAATTACTTCAAAGCCAATTAGCTGATTATGAACAAGTAATGATGGATTTACAAAAAGAAGTTTTAATCATAGAAGAACAGAAGGACATTTTGGATGAAATAAAAGCAAATTTAGTTCAACTGCGGGAAGACAAGTCTAAGCTGGAAGCTCTTTTGCAGGAGAAAGAAGAACAATGGCAGTCCAGAGAAGAAGATAATCGAGAAGCTATTGCCTATCTTCAAGAAGAAGCCCAGGAATATAAATCCAATATCAAAAATATTGAGAATGAAACAATGATTTTAAAAAAGGACTTAATAGAAGAAAAATTAAGTCGAGAACAGCTTGTTGAGAATATAGCTTATTATGAAGAACAGATTTCTGATTTAAAAAAGGAGTTAGAAGACAAATTTATAAAAGATGAAAAGGTGGAGCAGGAATTATACCAATTAGAACAGGGGAAAGCCAAGCTGGAAACTCTTTTGCAGGAGAGAGAAGAACAATGGCAGATGAAAGAAGAGGATACTAAGCAAACCATTGCTCGTCTCAAAACTGAAGTTCAAGATTATGAGTCGAGCCTAAAAGAAATTGGTAATGAGATGTTGTCTTTAAAACAAGACATAACCGAAAAATTTACTTTAAAGGAAAGTTTAAGAGAAAAAATTGAACATTTTACAGCCGAAATAAATGACTTAAAAGAAGAAGTTGCCCATTTTCAGGGAATAGAAAAATCTTATCAGAATGCTTTTAGCCAGTTACAGTCTAATATGGAATTATTAGAACAACAATTGGAAGAAAAAGGCTTGCAGATTGAACAGCCTGAATATAATGCATTGCTTGATCAACTAAGCTTATATCAATATCAAATGGAAGAACTAAAGAAAGAGATAGCTAATGCCAGAGAGAAAGAAGATGCTATTTCGGCTAAACAATTTACCGAGATGCAGCAGGAAATAGAAACTTTAGAGAAAGTAGTTGTGGAAAAAGAGGATAAATGGAATAGGCAAAATCAAGAAAATAAAGAGCTTATTTCTTCCTTAAAAAACCAACTGGCAAAATATCAGGAAGAAATTGAAGTGGTTAAGATAGATAGTGCCCTGTTAACTGAAGAAATAGCTGCTCAAGTAGAGTTACAACAAGAAAGAATGGCAAGGATTAAAGATAGGGAAGAACAAATTGCTGCCCTAATATCGGATATTGAAAGATATGCTCAAAAAATTCAGGAGTATGAAATAACAGTAAATGAACTAATGACCAGGTTAAATCAACAGGAAAACCTTTCTCTTGAAGAAAAGCAGGAATTGATGGATAAGTTAGTTTTTTTGATAGAGGAGAGAGAAGCTATTCAAAGCAATGTTAGTAATTGTCATGCCCAGATAGATAAATTGCAAGCTGAGGTTGTTGAATTGAAGGACAAAATTGCAGTTATGGAAAAAGAAGAAGATAGACAGTTCTATGAAGTAAGAAGCGGTGATTGTTTGTGGACGATAGCTAGAGATAGATATAGTGAAGGTGTTGCCTGGACAAAAATATTTAAAGCTAATCAGGGGTTAATTAAAAATCCTGATCTTATATATCCTTATCAGCAAATCATTCTTCCAGAATAGTAGGGTATATAAAATTATAAATCGGTATGCTTTGAACTTATTAGCTTAACTAACTAATATATTTTAAAATCATACCGATTTTTTTATTTTCCGCATATCAGATCAATCTCTTGTTGGTATTTTTCGTGTATAACAAATCTTCTTAATTTTAGACTTTCAGTTATTTCATTTTTTTCATGGGTAAATTCTTCAGAAAGAAGAGCAATACCAATTACGGTTTCATAGGGCTGAAATCCATTTTCTCTGGATATTAAACGTTTCTGTTCTTTTTGGAAAAGATATAGTATTTCATTTTTAGTTATTATATCTTTTTTAGTTTGGTAAGCAATATTATTCTTTTGGGCATATTCATTTAATGTTTCAAAATCAGGGATAATCAAGGCACCCAGCCTGGGTTTATCCTGTCCAACTATGATAACCATGTTAATATATTGACTTTCCTTTAATTTGTCTTCCAGAGGCTGAGGTTCTACATTTTCTCCACCTCTTAAGACAATGGTATCTTTAATTCTTCCGATTATTTTTAGATATTTACCGTTATAGGTTTTTTTACCCAAATCTCCGGTGTTAAACCATCCATCTTTGAGCACCTGGGCAGTCCTATTTTTATTTTTATAATAGCCCTTCATAACCAGGTCGCCTTTTACCATAACTATACCCGCTTGTCCATGAGGCATAATGACATTATCTTTTTCCTTATCTATAATTTTAACAGTTGTTTTTGGAATCGGTTTACCAACTGTAAATATAATAGGTTTTTTTTGACATCTACCTGCAATAACAGGAGAAGTTTCAGTTAGGCCATATCCTTCTAAAACACAGACATCAACCGCATCAAGAAAAATATCAATATCCTCTTGTAATGCCCCGCCACCGCTTATAGCAAATTTGACCTCACCTCCAAGCATATCCCTGATTTTCTTAAAGACCAGCTTATTGACTAATCCATATTGCAGGGAAAGGGTGCTTACAGTTTTTTTTGCTTCTCTTATTTCCCCTGCAGAGTATTGGTCACGGTCAAAAAGGGGTAAACTATTATCCAGCATTCTTTTAGCATGTTTGTATTTTTTGCCAATATCCAATCCTTTAAAGAAAATCCATTGCTGAAACTTTCCTCCGTTTTTTATTTTATTCATGATGCCTTTATATAAACTGTTCCATATACGTGGAACAGTGCACAAGACTGTAGGTTTTTCCAAAAGAAGGTCTGGTAATAATATTTGCTTGAAGGGTTTACTGTAGGCCGTAGAGGCACCAAAGCTAATAGAACAGTATTCAACTGTTCTTTCATAGATATGCCATGATGGCAGTACTGAAAGAAAACGGTCTCTTTCATGGAGGTCGCCAACTGCTTTGGGTAAATTATTAACATTATGCATAACATTTCGGTGAGTTAACATCACTCCCTTAGGATCTGATGTAGTTCCCGATGTATAGATAATAGTAATCAGATCATCTGGTTGAGCTTTTTTAGCTATATTAACAAAACGCTGGTCACCTTTTTCTACCAACTGTTTTCCTAAATTGTAAATCTTGGTAAAAGAATAAATAACCGGAAGATTTTCAATTTGTCCCTGCTTAATGATTCGTGTTTTTGCTAAAATTTTCTCTTGCAATTCTGAGATATTTTTTAAGCTCAGTCTTCTGACTAATTCTTCTCCTTGCTTTGTTATATAATCTTCTAAAAAAAATTTGGCATTTTCTGATAAAAGGAGGTAACCCGAATGATTGGTGATCAATGAGCATATTTTTTGATAGAATTTTTTATCAATTTTTCCATTGTTTTTAAAAGGAATAGATTTAGCCCATTCAGGGGTTTCTTCCGAATCGGAAAATACTATAACCTGGTCGAGAAGAATGATTGTTTTAATATTGGGAAGCAGAGAGGAAACTTTTAAAAATTCTGTTAATACTTTTTCTCCTTCTAAAATGCTTGCAATAGAATCTGAGTGCTCTAATTTAAAGGCAATATCTCTGGCATAACTATTACCGCTGGCAGGAACATCCACTGCACCGATACCGATGATAGCCAGATCACTAAGAATCCATTCTAAACGGTTTTCAGATATTAGTCCGATATGATCATCTTTTTTAAAGCCCAATTCCAGTAACCCTGTTCCAAAATTTTTGACTTTTTGATAAAGTTCGTGGTAGTTAATTGGCACGAATTTTTTATGTTCTTTTACTTTAAAGGCCGGTCTTTCTTTAAACTTATCTGTACTTTGAACTAGCATTTCATTTATTGTTCTAAGAGACATCAGTAACCTCCTTAATTTAAAGAAACTGTTCCATTGGGCTATTGCCATTTTTAGTACTAGATAATAATAGCAAGTATATATTTTATACTAGCAAAAGTCAAGATAGGTTATTGCAATGAACGATTATAGTAACAATTCATTTGTTAAAAATAATGATATTTTTTATTATAGCTTATCCTGTTCTAACAAGATAGCCGGGTGTGCTAATATTATTGGATACTTTCCGGCTAATCAGGGAAAGAAGACCCCAATATTGATTAAAAAAACTTTTTGAACAATATTTTCTGGATAAATACATTGTCAAGATTATTAAAAAAGGGTAAAATATATTTTAAAGTATTGGAATTTTAGAGAAATTTTAATTATTTACCTTGTAGCATACCAATAAATATCATGATATAATCATAATGTATCATTACGATAAACAGATCTAACTATTATGGTATCATATATCATAGATAGCGGATTTAAAATTTATTGTAAGAATATTATTTGCAAAATTCGGCAAAGAACAGAAAAAATAGCATAATAACTAATATAATGACTTTAAGTATCCTGTTTCTGCTGATTAACAATTCGAGTTATGGTTTTTATATTTAGGGGGTAACAAGCTTGCGGATTTTTTCAGTAGCCAATCAAAAAGGTGGTGTAGCGAAAACCACTACATCAATTAATTTGGGAACTTGTTTAAGTGAATATGGTAAAAAAGTTCTTCTTGTCGATATGGATCCCCAGGCACATACTACAATTGGTCTGGGAATTGAACCTAACGAACTTGAGAAAACAATGCTTAATGTATTGGAGCCTGCTCGTTCTCCCAACAAACTCGAATTGGATGATGTTTTAATCCAATTAAAAGAAATGGGTAATGGCAACCTATATGTTGCTCCAACGAATATTGATTTTGCCAGTGCTGAGTATAAGTTGATTGACCAAATTGGAAGAGAAGATTTTCTAAATATTGGAATTCAGAATAGCAAAATTGATTTTGATTATGTAATAATTGATTGCCCTCCTTCTTTAGGGATATTGACAATTAATGCATTAAAAGCTTCCCATGAGGTCATTATTCCCATCCAACCACATTATTTTGCTTTACGTGGCATTGAAGAGTTCATGGAAACGATTAAAATTGTTCATCAAAACTTACATCATCCTCTGGAAATATATGTTTTAGTTACCATTGCTGATATCAGAAGCAATATTTCGAAAGAAGTGATTGAAGAAACAAGAGATTTCTTCAAAGAAAGAGTTTTTAGAACCATTATTAGAAAAAACATCACACTGGTAGAATCTACTAGCCAGGGTATTCCTATCATTTATTATAATTCCAAATCACATGGGGCAGAAGATTATTCAGAACTTGCCAAAGAGGTGATTTCCTTTGAAAAATAAAAAATTAGCTCGTGGCTTTACTAAAATTATGGATTATAAACAGGAATTAATCAGAGATACCTCTCAGGGTATAAAAAGAGAGAAAGAAGAACAAAACCCTGTTAACGGAAATGGTAATCTGATTGATCGCAATAATATTAGGAAAGAAGTGCCTAAAGAAGAACGGGAAATAGAGCAATTTGTTAATATTAAGGTTATTGGTATAGGTGGAAGCGGGAATAATGCTATTGAAGAAATGGCTAATCACCGTATCAATGGTTTAAAATTGATTGCTCTTAATACTGATTTACAGGCACTTTCATTATCTCAAGCTAGTGAAAAGATACAAGTTGGTAAATTGACTACCCGTGGGCTAGGTGCTGGTGGTGATCCGGAAGTTGGGAAAAAAGCGGCTGAAGAAGATAGAAATATGATTTCCAAAGTTTTAGAAGACGCTGATATTGTTTTTATCACTGCTGGCATGGGTGGAGGAACCGGAAGTGGTGCTGCTCCTGTTGTAGCTGAGATTGCCAAAAGAGAAGGCGCACTTACTATCGGAGTGGTGACCCGTCCTTTTACCTTTGAAGGGAAAAAGCGCATCGTTCAGGCTGAAAAGGGCATTGAAGAATTGAAGAAACAGGTTGATGCTTTAATTACCATATCTAATGACCGGTTACTGAGCATGATAAGCAAGGATACTTCGGTAAAAGAAGCCTTTGAAATAACCGATAGAGTATTAAGGCAATCTGTACAAGCAATTGCTGATTTAATAACCATTCCCGGTTTAATTAATCTTGATTTGGCTGATGTTAGAGCGGTTATTAAAGATGCCGGATTTGCTTTAGTTGGAATTGGTGTTGGAAGAGGCAATAACAAAGGCACAACTGCTGCTGAAGCAGCAATTTCAAGTCCTTTATTAGAGGTTTCAATAAAAGGTTCTAGCTCATTATTGGTTAATGTAACCGGCGGATTAGATATGAGCCTTTATGAAATTAATGAAATTGTTGATCTTGTCTCAAAAGCTGCCGGAAATGAAGCTAATATTGTTTTTGGAGCTATTATTTCTGAAAGTATGCAGGATGAAATTAGGGTAACTGTCATTGCAACAAAGTGCGAAAAATTTATGTCCGATTATTCTGAAAAAACTGTAACAGTTAAAGAAAAAATAGAAAAAGAGGATAATAAAAGGGAAATTAAAAAGGAAAAATTAGACTATTATAATAGTGCAGATAATAGAAAAGACATTCCAGCAAGAGATAAAAGTTATAGCCATGACAAACCGGCTGATACGGATGAGCCTGATCTTACCACTAACACTAATTATAAAAGTAAGGAAGATCTGGATATACCAACATTTTTAAGAAAGCGAAATAAAAGGTTCTAGTACAATAAATATTTAGATAAAAAGCAACTCTTTTAACGGAAATTTGATTTAATGGAGAAAAAGGAAAAACAACAATTTTCATTTTCTACTTATGAAGCCTACAAAAAGATAAAAAAAAATGACCCGCTTAAAATTATCTATGAGTCGATTGATTGGTCTTTTATAGACTCCATGGTTAAAGACCGTTATTATTGCAAAAAAGAATTAGTTTACAGCCCTGTTTCATTGTTCAAAGCACAACTATTAAGCTATCTGGGTGAAGTAAAGTCAAATCGGGATTTAGCCGAAAAGTTACGCTTTAATACCAAGTATTGTGTACTGTGTGGATTCCATCATTTTCTCAAAACGCCTGCTCATTCTACTTTTTCTGCTTTTAAAAAAAAGATTGGGAATGACCTGTTCCACAAAGTCATGCAGCGTATTGTGGCTCAAAGTGCTCCTATCATAATCAAGAAGTTCCCTGATATTTCAACAAAACATTTACATATTGCAGTTTATTCAAAAGAGGGGAAATGGATGAAGTGTAATTGTAAAGGGAAATGTAAATTTGATAAGACTATCATTGTAAATCATGAAAGTACCAGTAAAAAGAATTTTGTTTCATCCGGTTATAGAATAAAATTGTTGATAGACAAAAATACTTGCAAACCTTTTGCAGTAGAATTAAGACCAAAGTAAAAATAGAATTATTTTATTAAAATTGACTTATAGGAGGACATATGCCGGAATTAATTTCTGCGGAAACAGCAAAAATATTAGCCAAAAAAGATATTGCACAACTTATTGATCACACAGCCTTACGTCCGGATACTACGGGGATTCAAATAGAAGTTCTTTGCGAGGAAGCCCGGGAATATCATTTTTACTCAGTTTGCATTAACTCTTCTTTTATACCTTTAGCGAAAGCTTTTCTAGTCAATTCGGGGGTTAAAATATGTGCTGTCGTTGGTTTCCCGTTAGGTGCAAGTTTGTCCAGGGTTAAAGCTTATGAGGCTAGAGAGGCAGCAAAAGAGGGAGCAGAAGAGATTGATATGGTCATTAATATTTCTGCATTAAAGGATAATCATTACCGGAAAGTTAAAGAAGACATTGAAGAAGTAGTGAGATCAGTAAAGGGATTGATTTGTAAGGTTATTTTGGAAACAGCACTGTTAACTGACCAGGAAAAAGAGATTGGCTGTCAGATTGCAGTTGAAGCGGGAGCTCATTTTGTAAAAACTTCTACAGGTTTTGAAAGTGGTGGTGCCACTGTGGAAGATGTTAAATTAATGCAAAGAATTGTTGGAAATCATATGGGCATCAAAGCTGCCGGCGGTATCAGGGATTATGAAACTGCTTTAAAAATGGTAGAGGCAGGTGCAACTCGTATTGGAGCAAGCAAGGGAGTGGAAATAGTCAACGGAAGTCATTCCCAGTACTCTTAAAATACTTTTTAAAAATAGAAGGAATAGTTTTATGCGTTTATTATCGTGGAATGTAAATGGTTTGAGGGCAATATATAAGAAAAATTTTTTAGAATGGCTTGATTCAGAACAGGCAGATATGTACTGTATTCAGGAGACAAAATCTCATTTGGATCAGTTGCCCAAAAAGCTTGTTGAGAGACCTGATTATAATGGATATTTTGCACAAGCTGAGCGAAAAGGGTATAGCGGGGTAGCACTTTGGAGTAAAGTGAAACCTGAGAAAGTATCCTATGAATTGGGATTGCCAAGGTTTGACAAAGAAGGTAGATTGATTGAAGCAAAATACCAAAATATTATTTTATTCAATGTTTATTTTCCGAATGGCAAGGCATCCAAGGAGAGATTACAGTATAAGATGGATTTTTATGAAACATTTTTAAAGAGAATGGCTGATTTACTCCGAGAGGGCAAGAAAATAGTTATTTGCGGGGATGTCAATACTGCTCATCAGGAGATTGATTTAGCCAGACCTAAAGAAAATGAAAAAATATCCGGTTTTCTTCCCATTGAGCGGGAATGGATTGATCGTTTAATTGAACTTGGTTTTATTGATACATTCCGGCATTTTCATCCCGAACCGGGACAGTATAGTTGGTGGGATTATAAAACCAAGGCAAGGGAACGGAACGTTGGATGGAGAATTGATTATTTTTTTGTTAGTCATAATTTGAAAGACAATCTAAAGTCAGCTTTCATTCAATCAGAAGTAACAGGTTCTGACCACTGTCCTATTGGTATTGACCTGATTTTTTAAAGTAAGGATAGTGTTATGATTAAATTTCTTCATTTTGCGGATATCCACCTGGGAGTAGAAAACTATGGGCGCTTTGATAGTAAAACCGGTCTTCACTCACGTTTAAATGATTTTATAAATTCCTTAACTACGGCTATTGATATTGCTATTGAGGAGAAAGTTGATTTTGCCCTTTTTTGCGGTGATGCCTATAAAAACAATAGTCCCACTCCAACCCATCAGAGGGAATTTGCCAGTCAAATTTATCGGTTAAGTAAAGCCGGCATATCTACTATCTTGATTAATGGTAATCATGATAACCCCCTAACTTATGGTAGAGCCAGTGCTTTAGATATTTTCCAGACATTAAATATTCCCAATATCCATGTTGTTATTGAACCTGGTCTGATTCATTTGCAAACTGTTAAGGGGCCTGTCCAGGTCATTGCGATTCCCTGGCCTACCAGAAATCAGTATCTTGAAAAAGATGAGTATAGAAATGATAATATGGATATAATGAATAAAAAAATAAAAAAACGTCTTATGAAAACTATAACAGACCTGATAGCTAAACTGGATTTACGATATCCAAAAATACTGGCTGCTCATCTAACCGTTGCTGAAGCTTTATTCTCAGGTTCTGAGAATTATGCTGTAATAGGAAATGACCCGGTTATCCCTGTTCAATTTTTTATTGATTCCCCCCTTGATTACATTGCCCTGGGGCATATTCACCGCTATCAGAATTTAAATCTTTCCGGTAAAATTCCCGTTATTTATTCAGGTAGTATGGAAAGGATTAATTTTGGAGAAGAAAAAGAAGACAAGGGTTTTTGTATTGGTAGAATTGATGATAGAGGGAAAGCTGAATATGAGTTTATTTCACTTCCAACTCGTAAGATGCTTACCATTGAAGTAAAAATGAGTGGAACAGATCATCCCACAGATAGGTTTATTGCAGAGATTGAAAAATATGATTTAAAAGATGCTATCATCCGTATACATTACGAAATACCTGAGGAGCAGGAAGAGAAGCTTGACTTTAGAAAAATAAATGAAGCATTAAGAGAGGCTTTTTTAGTTACAGGAATTACCAGAAATGTTCAAAGAAAATCAAGTGCCAGAAGAAGTTCCCTTTCCGAGGAAATGGATATATTTTCTGCTCTGTCTGAATATGTGCAATTACATGATTGGCAATCCTGGGAAAAGGAATTAAAAGAATATACTCATAATCTCCAACAAGAATTAAAAGATACAAATGAATCCCCTGGAGGCTATGAGATATGATACCCGTCAAATTACAGATGTTTAACTTTCTAAGTTATGGAGAGGAAGTTGCTCCTCTTGATTTTACTCAATTCAGCATTGCCTGTCTTTCCGGTAAAAACGGTCAGGGTAAATCAGCTTTGCTGGATGCAATAACCTGGGCTATTTGGGGTGAGGGCAGAAAAGCGAGCCAGGATAGAAAAGCAGACAGCGGATTGCTTAAAATAGGCGAAAACCAAATGTGGGTTGATTTGACTATTGACCTGGAAGGTGAGCGCTTTCGTATTATCAGAAAATTTTCCAAGTTAAAAAATAAAAATCATTCCGAATTGGAATTACAGGTTTTTGAGGAAAAAAAATCAGCTTTTATTTCCCTAACTTCTCCCTCTATTCGACAAACTCAACAAAGAATTAACCGATTGCTAAGAATGGATTATGACACATTTATTAATTCTGCTTTTATCTTACAGGGAAGAGTTGATGAATTTACCCGGAAAAGTGCCCGAGAGCGAAAACAGATTCTATCCGAGGTACTTGGGCTTTCTCATTATGAAGCGCTTTCGGTTTTATCGCGACAATATTTACGAGAAATAGAAGGTAAACTATTAACTTTAAAAAACAGATTAGAACAAATCAACCAGGAGATTGCCCAAAAAAATGCACTTGAAGAGGAGATTCGATCAATACAGGAGAATGAGAGAAATAATAACTCAAAAATTAAACAAATAAGAGAAAATTTAAAAAAATTAGAGAAGAAAAAGAACAAATTACATTATGAACAGGAAAGAGAAAAAGAGCTGGTAAGACGTATTCATTCTGATGAAAAAGAATTGCAGATATACCTAAGAAGAAAAAAGACAATAGAGCAAGGTAAAAAAGACTATCAGTTAGTCTTGTCCCGGGAAAAACAGATTTTAGCTGATTATGATAAATATCAAAATTTATATACGGAAAATCAGCGAATGATAAGTTTAATGCAGCAATACCGGGAATTGGACAAGACCAAAAGAGAATTGGAAGCACAAATTGAGAAAGGTAAGAACAATCTTTTATTTCAATTAGAACAGAAGAAAAAACAATATCGCGAACTACAGGAAAAGGTAAATAGTGTATCAAGTAAGCAAAAGGAAATTCAAAAATTAACATCAAAAATAGAACAATTTGATGTACTGATTAAAAGGCAAGAACATATTCAACAAGAAGGAAATCAGTTGAATGTAAAAATCGAAAGCAAAAATAATCAAGTAAAAAGACTCAGGGATGAAATTAAAAAAAATCAGGAAAAAATTGACCTACTCAGCCTGAGGAAACAGGGGAATTGTCCATTATGTCAATCCCCTTTGGATGAGCAAAAAATTAAAATAATCAGTCGAAATACAGAGAAAGAGATTACCCAGAAGAATTATGAAATAAAGAATCTAATGGAAGAAGTTATCAATTTATCTACTAAGAAAAATTTATTACAGCAGGAATGGAAACAAAATCGTAATGAGATAAGACAAAAAGAAGAAATTCAAAATAAGTTGACTACATTCTCTTTTTTGATTAAAGAGGGCCAAAAAGCTCAAGAACAATCACACCAATTGATGCAGGAAATTAAAAATCATGAAGAGCAGATTAGTCAGAAACTATTTGCCCGGAATGAAAGGAATCGCTTAACTGAAATTGAGAAAGAAATTCAAAAGCAAGAATATGATGATAAGAGATATATTAGAATTAATAGGGAATTAGAAAATATTAAAGAAGCACCTTTACAGAAAGAGAAATTATCTGAAGCAAAAATAACAGTGATTAATTTGGAAAAGGATTATGCAGAAATAGATAATCAATTGGAACATAAAAAAGACAAAATCATTCAATTGAAAAAGGAATATCAAGAGATGATTAAAAATATAGAAGAATTACCCGAGTTGGAAAAAGCCTTACTGACTCAACAGGAATCATTGAATCAATTACAGCAATATTGTAATGACCTTTTCCAGAAAAAAGGAGCATGCCAAGAAAAATTAACTAAAATAGAAGAGTACCAAAAAGAAGAGCAAAATATCGTGAAACAAAAAGAATCTCAGCTTCACAAGAAAGAAATTTATCAAAAACTAACCACTGCTTTTGGTAAAAATGGCATTCAATCTATGATCATTGAGAATGCTATCCCAGAACTGGAAGAGGAAGCCAATGTGATTTTGTCACAACTATCCAATGAAAAAACAACAATTAGTCTGGAGTCCTT
>Ga0272443_10004278_pt1 | contig 15757 bp, 19 predicted proteins | sample SSMAcet12_FD_193581 | JGI IMG/M metagenome (GOLD analysis project Ga0272443, IMG submission 193581) | Marine sediment archaeal communities from Little Sippewissett salt marsh, Falmouth, MA, United States - SSM-Acet-12 | ecosystem: Environmental > Aquatic > Marine > Wetlands > Sediment ...
CCATATCTCCTGACCCTCTAACATTTCCATGTATTCTGCCCTTGTCAATCTGTCATCTTGTTCTGTTCTCTCATTCATGTTTATTCTCCAATCTGAAATTGTTATATTTATTCTTTAATATAATACCATATTGGTATTATATTGTCAATACATTAACCGCCCAGTTTACAATCAATTTAATATAATAAAAGGATCACAAATAATGTGACCCTTTTATAAAACTTCTGGATATTATAAATATTTACAATATCCACCCGTGGGATCTTGCTGTAATTTCTAACCGATCAACCCGATCACCTATGCTCATTAATGTATTATCATCACCCGATCCCGGCTCATCACCAATGCCTTGATCATCTAATCCATTATTATTTATATTTGCACTGATCAACATATTATAATAATCCTTTTTAATCCAATTCATATCAAGCCCGTGCGCCTGAAATCCCCAATTCAAACCATCCTTGTTATCCTGATCTTTATATATCGGATAATCTGCCCCTGCGCTATATTGCCAAACCTGCCATGCATTTTTTGCCCATGGCCAAACTTCTTTTGGCCAATATCTGCTATACCACGCAAGCCACAATGTATATTGGGCAATATGTGATATTTTTTGGGTCCACACACTGCGATCCAACATATTTTTGAGATATAAAATATATCCTTTTGATGTATATATGATTGAATCATCCCCACACAGATCTAGCATAACCTCTAAACGCCATAATATATCACTGGCGCTTTTGATTGATCTTTCCTCAAAATCAATAATATGAGGCACATTTAATGGATGATCTTTAATCCAACCATTATAATATTTATACGCAACTGTTGGATCAACACTAGCCTGCAACCAATGATAACCGCCCCTCAATAAATTATATTTTACTGCCAATTCATACCAAAATGTTGCCGTTGAATCAACAAACAATTGCCCAGTTGATTTATTGGCATCACTGATTTTAAATATAATACCTTTGAGATCCAATTGCTCAACCATCTGCGCAAACTTTTCCTCAATAAACATACTTGGTTTTACAATCCAATGGCTTACATCAATCATTAAAAACAAGTCATTATTTATACAATTGAGATCCCATCCATATAACACTTTATTCCATATCTTTTGCCAAAATGACATATCAATCATATTAATCAATTCTCCTTATACCACGATCAATATTATCTAATTTATCATTTATGTTTCCCAATGCACTAATAACACCTGACAGATCAACATTTATTCCTGATCCCGGCTCATTTCCTGGCTCATTTCCCGGCTCATCATCTGGCATGTAATCATAATTAATGACCTCACCATATCTGGTTTTTAATCCATCCTCTGTGCCAAAAAAGTCATATGTATAAGTCATATCACCCAAATCTTTTGTGTACCCATTTGCCCAAAATACATTGTTGCTGGTGACAAGATTGCCCGGGCTTAAAAATTGATCCATTGATCCAATGACCATCACTGCATTTTTATAATTTGCCTGCCCGATTGTATTTTCAACCTCTTTATTTCCTGCCCACCAAACCTGAGGAGAACATGCGACAATGATTGCCGGCGCTGATCCCGAACTACTGGGTCCCTCTTGCATCTTGCAAGTCTCAATTACACCAACAAACTGATTAAGATATTCCATCATATTTGATCCTGTATTAACTGGAGATGTCAACGCAACAATGATTGCATGATATGTTTTATTCTTTAGTGCGTGCCTCAATGCCTTATATTGCAACCCTGCACCCGGTGTTTTCCAATCAACTGCATGCACATTTGGGACCATGCCCAATCTATACCATGCAAACAAATACATCCCGACCCTGTCTGCCTCTGCAACCTCTGCAGAAAATTGTTGATCAACATAATTGCTGGGTTCATATGGCGACCCATCACTTATTTGATCACAATCTGCCGCCCTGGCTATGCAATATTTATAACCCAATCCCTTTGCCTTGTCATAATCAATGTTAATACTATCCTGAACATAAAAACCTTTTGGATAAGACATTTTTTTACTCTCCTTTTATATATTATTTATTACATTATGCACATGGCACCGCCTGACATTGTTATTCCCTGTCCGGCCTCTGCCTCTCTTAATACTGCCGCCCATAATCCAACATATGTGCTGGCTGATAAACTTGCGCTTGCCTCATCATCACTTGATTCATCTGATCCCCAAACGCCTCTATTTGGTGGCGCTGGTGAGTTTTCAACCCTCTCTGTCTGTCCTGTGCCCGGTGATACTGTCACAGATCCATCACCATATCCCAAAAACGAAACAACAAACCCATCACCACCATCCAACGCTGACACACTTGGCGACGCACTGCTACCCTCAAATTGCTTTGCTGTATAATATGGATCCGATTGTTGCACTCCATTATAACTGATCCCTGCCATGGCCAAACTTGGGCTGGCCGATGATGTATATGTTATTGTCTGATTGCCAACTGGCGGATCTTTTATCAACCAAATCTCAAATGTTCCCGAACTGCCACCCAATGCATACGAATATATTTGAGTGCCTGCAACGCCGCCACAACTTACCCCAGTTATAGATGTGGTTATACTCCCTGATCTGTACCCCATAAACAACACAAATAACAATCTATTTGATCCATTGCCTATAATATGGGACCATGACCCACCCGATCTATAATTACATGAATCGCTTGAAACTGCATCATATGCTATGGTCATATATTATGTCCTTGTAAATTTGCCCAATACTGCTGACAAATAAGCATCACCGCCTAAATTGTCCTCTGATACATCTCTGTAAATCTGGAACTTTGCAAATTCTTGATCTGCTGGCGTGCCTGCCAATGTCATTGCTGGCGTCCAACCTGTTATGTGCATTTTCTCATCTGCCTGCCATGTATCACTTATGACCTGCGCTGTGCCCCAATCCTGATCTAATGATTCATTATCTCCAATTGACAATCCCTGTATTGCAAACTGTACTGTCTCTGAGGCACTGCCAATGCCTGATTTGCACCACCAATAAAACTTAAATTGCATGGTGCCACTGTTGTAATCTCTTGGCAATGGTATCTGACACTGACCAAACTCATCACTATCCTTATCAAATGGCAAACCATCATATATCACTTTATATGTTGATGTCTCATAACTTTCCATTGCACCACAACCATTGTCAGATCTTGGCCTGATCCCCGGCGCTGAAATCAATATATCTGGATATATACCCAATGAGAAATCATCCCCATTGTCATTGAGAAAATGCAATATCCCCGATGTATTAGAATACAATGAGTTTAATCCACTTGCTGGCGTGCTGGGTGCTGATCTCTCTTTTAACAACATCTGATATAAATAAATATCCTTGAACATTTTAGACCCATTGCCCAAATCAATTGCATTATCACTTCCAGGATCCATATCTGCATTAATGGCCACACTGGCCAAATTGCTCAATGCTCTCAACGCTCCCAAATTTATAACCTGGCATTTTTTTGTTTGTGGTGTTGTTGTTGGATTGATCACAACTAACAATATTGCATCACTGCCAGGATCTGTTGTTTCATCATATGATCTAAAATTGCCCATGGATTAACTCTCCTTGCTCAATATATCTATTATATATTTGCCATCAATATATTTAACATACCCCAACCTTGCCGCCAATAATAATAATAAGTTTTTCATATCTGATAATTCAAGATCTGTTACTGCGGTATTGTCAATCTTGGTGATTGTCTCTTTTATCGCTGATATATCATCAACCTGATCAACCACCTCATAATCAAACTCAAATTCATAAGGTCCGGGATCCCCCAATGTCTTTTGATCATCCCATTTGACTATCCCATCTGTAATATCAACAACCATACCTGCTGGCGCCTTTTGTGATCCATTGATCTTAATTGATCCATTAACAATGTTTTTCTTTGTCAAACTGGCCTGACCATCTAATACTTTTGTTATATGCCTGAATTTATTGATTGTCATTATTCCCACTCCCAATATCCAACTATATATAACTCATACCATGTTTCTGTATTTGATGAGTAATACTCAACAATTTGATCCTCATCACACATCACCATGCCTTGATTTCCACTGCCTGCATATCCAAATGATATGATCAATGCGCTTGTATTTGTTGTGTCTCCATTCCTGCGCATATATGTTTTTGTGCTTGCCGCCGCCTTGCCTGCGTATAACAGGAAATTGATAATTGCCGCATTGCCTGAAACATAACTCGAACAATCAAGATCTGTCCAACTTGCCTGAGGAGATCCAATATCAACGCTGAAACTCTCCCTGTAAATCAACTTGCGCTGTTGCCATGCCCCGACCACTGCCGCTGGAGATAATGTTGGCATTGCCATATATATCACTGCATCATTTTCACTGTGTTTAACTCTCCATGTTATTGATGTTGTGCCAATAGTGACATTTAATATCTCTAACCAAACCCACTGATCAACCTCTGTTGTTGTGTCTGTCCCCAGTAATATTGATCCGCCATCATCATATAACTCAACTGTCACTGTGCCCGCAACCGTGTTATATACCCAAATACCAAATGATACTGTTGTGACACTGGCATCTAACAATGGCTCATCTGCAATTGTTAATGTCTGTTGTGCATAGTCACTATCCCCACCATCTGCACTGACAACGAATTTCAAAACTCGCTCATGTAATTGTTGTATGCTCTCCCCGGTTGCATCTTCCTCTGTCAATACTGGATCATTGACAACATCAAAATACACTGGCTGTGATCCATCTGCCCCCTCAATGCTGGGATAATTTTTCACCAAATTCACACTTGGCGTACTTGATGATAAATTATCAATAACATTTTTTATGTATGTTAAATTGTCCCTGATCTGTTCGTTCATGTGATTATCTGTGACTGTGATACCACCAACCCATGTTATAAGATCATGCCAAATATTTGCCATTGTACCTCTCCTAAAATGCTAATCTCGCCGTGCCATCATCACTGCCTGCAGTCTGTAATTCAGAATAACCGCTAGCTCCCAATTTCCAAAATGTCACCTGTGTTTTTTTTGCCAACACCCATTGATATGATATGATCTGACCATTTGCACCACTGCTAATCTTCCCACTAACACCATTTATAAAATACTCCTGTGCGTTCTCTCCTGTTAACTCCTCTGTCAACTTGATCATATCCCCGGGCTCTGCCAATAAAAATGCGAACATATGTTTCCCATCTTTATTTGCAATAAATCCGATCTGCTCAAACTTGCCTATTGGGTCCTTGTATGTTTCCTTGATCATGTTGGCCAATCCCTCGCCCTCAACAACATCATCCTGATACATAAGATTGACCCTCAATGACATGATCCCATTGTCATCAATACTATCTTGATCTTCAACCTTAATTGATACCTGATCATAATAATAAATGCCTTTGCCCCTGATCTGGAATTTTGTCACATATCCCGGCGTATTTCCCGTATTATAAATACTTATATCTGCCTGATCCGCCCCCAGTGTTGTTGTTACTTCCATATATTCTGTTAGATCAGATCCTGTTCCATCCTCTAAACTATTAAATGTGTAATCTGTGTTGGCAACTGGTATTTGCAAATCTGTTGCTGTTATCTTACTTGATTCATTGTTTGGATCCTTATATATACCTCTCAAATTCTCCTTTGTTGATTTACCCTCAATATATATTGGATCTCTCAACTCAAACAATGCAACATATGATGTGTCATAATATCTTGGATATACTGTGCCAAATACTCTATTTACAATTGATTTTCCCCATGAGTAATTACTCAATCCCTCAACCATATCATCAAATTCTGCATCCTCAATATTACTATCAACTATTATCTCACCATCAGAATCTAATATATTATTGTCATCAGAATCTAATATATTGTTTGATTCGTTGGTGCACACTGGCAAATCCAACAAATCTGATCCCGTGCGTGTATATCTTCCCTCAACTCTTAATATCTCTCCTGCTGTTCCATCCCTTTTAACATAAATATAACCATACTCGCACATTGCAACTTTTTGAAACTCACTAGCAACCTTTGTTGTCCCTGAACTAACCGTATCAAAAACTGTGCTGTAAATATCCTGCCCTTGATCATAATCTGTGCTCTCTGGTTGTATCTGCATATTTGCGACCAACTGCTCAACAATCTCATTCATGCGTTTATTTGTCTGCAACTCTGGGAGATCTATATCTTCATTAAATACCTCATCCATGTAATCATAAGCCATAACACCTGTATATCTGGGTCCATATATCCCCGGCAAAACTAATATGCCATCCTCTGGTATTTTGCCCTTGAACTTATACATTGTAAAACCATCATAAACAACTTTTAACCTGACCTCTGTACCAATGTTAAATCCCGATCTTGCATTTGCATGACCTGGAGAATAATAACCCTCTTTTGTTGCGCTGTTATTAGCAGAATTATTGAGCATAAATGAGATTGATCCAGGATCTGCGACCCTACCCATAACATCATTATCCATGATCCCATACTGGATATCACAATCACCAACGACATCTGCTGTTATATCGGTCCATATGTCATTTAATTTCATCTCAATTGTTACAACTGCATATTCTGCCATGTTACATATTCCTGATTGTCATTTGATTAGCGACTTCTTTTGCAAATGCTCTTGGCAATGCACTGATTGCCATTAATAACTGCGTATTGTCCGGCTGTGATTTTCTTGTTTGTGCTGTTGGTATAACGCTTACTTCCTCACCCGAACTCACAGGAACCAATGCTTTATCATTATTAAATCCACCTGGAATAATGAAACTGCCACCTGCTGCATTTTCATCTGTTGTCTCAACAAGATCAACCCCCGGTATCTCCGGCAAGTTTGTTGCGCCGCCGTTGCTTGTTTGTTGTGGATCATTTGTTATTGTTGTTGTCTCAAATGTGACCTTGAAATGTTTAGAATCTGGCAATGCCATAAATGAACTTGCCAATGACAACATCTCATCCCATGCTGGGATAGCCCCTTCCCTAATCTCATCAACTAAATCTGATAATCCACTGGATGTATTATCCAACTCTGCTGGGAGATCTATAAACTTTTGTTTCAATGATCCGATTGTATCATTTGCATATCCTGCATTTTCATACAAATATGAAAATGCCTCATTCACATCCTCTCTTGCAATAGTTCCCTTATCAATTGCATCTGTGATCAACAACATTCCCTCTGACAATTCCCGGGACCTCTCAGATGCCAAACCCCATTCATCCTCAATCTGCATGATCTCGTTCATAATGTCATCTGCCGCCTCTGGATGTTCCCTCATTGTTTGTAACAACTGATCAATCATCATTTGAGCGACCTGAACGCCTGTTGCACCCTTTAGACTCTCACTCAATGTTATTGCATTGGCGCTTGCGTCTGCCAAACTGCGTGCAACATCATCCAAAATATCTGCATTTTTTGATTGAGCATTTGCATATTCATATACAACTGGGATTGCCTCATCCTCTGCAACTGCCAATCCTGTTGTTGTCTCTGCCATGGCATCAACAAATTGCTTATGCTCATCCATGGCGCTATTATAATCTTGCAAATTTGCCTGAGATTCTGCATACTTTTTGGCTAAATATTCCTCTGTCTGCGCCCCATATTCCCCAACTCTGGCCAAATCCTCTGTTAATTGCTTGTATTCCTTTTTTGTGATGATCCCTGTCTGTTCTGCTTTTTTGAGCTCATTAACCGCCTCTCTGTTCCTTGTTGCCTGTTTCACAACATCTGATAATGCTTTTTTGCTTTTGGTTGCTGTTGGAACCATACCCTCACCAACTGAATTTTGATAATCCTGCCATGCCGCTGTTAATCCTTTTGTGACATTCTCATAACTCTGCGCTGTTTTGATTGCATCATTATGTGCATCAACTGTGCCCTTTAATATTAAATTTACTCTGGCCATAACCTTGTCATATTCGCTGGCCGCTGTCACTCCACCTTTTATGCCCATGTTCATCAATTCCTGGCTGAGTGCATTTTGTGTTATGACGATCCCATACTTTCTTACTGTTTCATGATTTCCAACAATAGCAGATTGGAAATCACGCATTACATCCGCATCTGCAGAATTATTGAAACTTGCAACATCTGTTGCCAATTTTGTCATTTGCACAGATAATCCGGCCGCCTCCTCTCTTGTAAATCCCATTGGGACAAATGTGTCCTGCAATGTGCTGGCCATGCCTTTTAGCTCTATCTTTGATCTATTTGCATCACTTGCGAACTTATCCAACTCTGCACTGACCGAACTCGCTGTATTTCCAAATACAACACCGTATTTGTTCATCAATTCCTGCGTATCACTGGCAACCTGCAATGATTGTTTCATAAAATCAATTGATCCCTGTATTGCCTTTTTTAAGAGATCATATCCTGCTGTTGCCAACCCCAATGATGAGGCCAATTTTACAACATTGCCCTTTAACAAACTGATTATAGAACTTGATTTCTTGCCTGAGGATGATGTTTTATCAATTGAACTGTTTAACTTTGTTGTTGATTTCTCTGCTGTTTTTAAATCATTGCTCAACGAATCAAATCCCTGTGTTATTGCTTTAACGATCATATCAACTGATATATCATCCATGGCCTGTCTCCTGTTTTTCGATCCATCTTGCAATTTCCATTTGTGTCTTACTCATTTTAGACCAATCCGATTTGTTGTTATTAATAAAATCTTTATATGTATATATGATCCTGCTGATCATATCCAATTTGATCATAACCACCAATTCTTGTTGATCAAATCCGCCTGATCTTGGGAAATGCCCATTTTTTATATAATCCGACCATATCTGACCATAATAACCAATATTGTTTATTGCCCCATGGCGATCAAACAATACACTGCTTATGTCTGATCCCTCTCCATTTGCCCATCTTGCAATGGAGAGGATAAAACTTTTGGGATGATAAAACACTTGTTGAAATCAACCAACACTGTCTGTCTGATCCATGCGATCAACCTTAGATCCAACTTCTGAAAATCCCAATTGTCAACATTGCCCGGCAACGCCGGGATCTGCCAATCATCCAATAATGCCATTGCAACTGCAAAATCTGTTAATGTTTCTCCCAAATTTTGATCTGTTGCCTTGTTGATTGCATCATCCCGGCGTTGAACATGCTTACCCAACCATATATCCGGTAAAACAATATATGTGTTATTGATACCATCAATATTGCAATCTATTCTGCGCCCCATATTATGACACTGTTCCCCACGCTGGCGGTGTTGATCCTGTTGGTTTAAATACTGCATTGATAACTGGCTTATTGCCATTTAACCCAACACTTGCATTAAGTAACACGTATTCCCCTTCCCACTCTGGATCTCCTGTGTCTGGCGCAGAGCCACTTGATCCCCATTGTAATGTTAATGTACCTGTGCCACCTTGATTGCCTGATAATACTGTAAACGCCCCGGTTGATGCTGTATCATTCATATAAAACTGTGCTGTTATTTCACTCTCTGCATGACCTGCTAAATAATTTTTAACCGATTCGCTTACACCTGTTAACTCAACCTCATCATACACCAAACCACCGCCCGACACTGAACCTGGAACCAAATCACCTGACAAATCCCTTACTGTGCCACCCGAATCATCAAATGATATTCTAAATCCCCGCTCAAGTTTATTTTTGCCGGGTGTTCCTGCCCCGAACAATAAAATCAACATCACAACCATCAATATAACTGTTATCATCTTGTTTCTCCTTTTTATATATTATTATGATTAATCTCTTGCGAACACACAAACTGGCGTGACTGATCCTGCTGTTTTGGTTGCAACAAATCTTACATATTGATTAACTGTGCCTGTGCCTGTCAATTGTTCTGATCCAATCGCTGATCCATCAACTGTGAAAGTGCCCAGTGTTGCCCAGTCAATATCATTTGTGCTGTGCTCTATTTTGAACTCATAATTTCCTGAGCTCTGCGCTGTAATATGCAAACTGGCATGAAATCCATTTGTTGTGCCTGCCCCATTATCTATGCTATCCCCAGTTGTTGTTGCGTTTATACTATTCTCTGGATGTATAACAACGCCCATGGGTTGATGATCATTTCCTGCCTCTGGTAACAGATCAACATTTATCACTGCCGCCCCTGCATCAAAACTAGCCACATCCTTTAATTGTTGCACTTCGATCAAATATGCTGGATCTCCAAATGTTGGCTCTGCGCCACCGCCAAATAAAACACTTGCCCGATCTGCCCCGGCGCTCTTTAACTGCTCAAATGCCCCTGAGCTTGCATCATTCAACAATACCTGCATATCAATGATCCCGGTTGCTTTATGTCCTGCAACATAATTAACAACCGCCTCACTCCAACCATGCAAACTGACCTCATCATATACTTGTTCCAAACTGCCAACCGTTCTGGCATCGCCGGATAAATTATATCCATCAACAAAAAACCTCATCCATCGGGTCATTTTGTTCTTGCCTTTATTTGCCATATTTATTATCTCCTTTTAAAATTCTGTGCAAATCAATAATATCCTCTGCATTAAAAATATTGGCAATGCATCCTCATACAAATCTTCTTGATCAGATCTTGAAAATATCGGCGTTATATATCCATCATTTCTGATCTCACTTATATCAACACCATCCAAACCACCTGCAGATCTGATGTTACTACTGTTTATTTTATCTATTATTGCCTGTCTGCGTGTTGCCAAATTAACCATTGTCTCATCCCAATCTGTAAAACGCTCAATCAAATTTATTGGGATATTCCATGTTGTTTGTGGTGTTACTGTGTTCTGCACTGATCTAAAATCATCACTTATTTCTATCAACACATATGGCGCTGACAAATTGGATTGATCTAATATGCCCCATTCAGATATGACCACATCTGCATCTGCAAATTCTGTCATTGCTTTTATCGCTGTTGATATACCCGATCTTATTGTTGCCTCACTCATTTAATCTGTTGATCCTCCCAAATGCCTTGCAAATCTGGTTGATATTCTCCTGAGATCCGATCTTGCGCCCGGGATCCAACGCCTATATGCCCTGCTAATAAATTTATTTGGCTTTGTTCCTGGATGATTCACACTTTTGAAATAATATATATCCGGTCCTCTGGGTCCCTTATCCCACCAAAATCTTAAAGCCGGTGCTCTCCTTGCTGGTATAACATGCGCTTTTGTGCCCCTGACAATGAATGTTCCCAGTGGTTGCTTTGTTGTGACCGTAAAACCAACGCCATTGCCCTCAACAAATGTCTTATATCTGATTGATTTCTTAAATTTGCCTGTTCTCTCCGGCGCCTCATCAATTGCCAATTTTACAAATCGCTTTCCTTGATCTCTGACCAACTGTCTGCGATCCTGTAATAATTGTTCATTCGCTTTTGTAAATCGACCTCGCAAATCTCTAAATGTTGGCTTGCTGGTCAATCTGAACATGAGCTCTGTTTTTGCCATGATTATTGATCCCAATTTGTGAACTTGTTGCCAAATGCCTTGCGCTGAAATATTGGGAATGTGTCATCTCCTGCATCATCTGTTGATCTGTAATCACAACTGCTCAATTTGCTATATTTCCTGCTGGCGCCCAATCTCTCAATGCCTGCGGCGTTGCCATCAATAAATGCTTTTGCATCATCTAATATGATCCTGTATCTGCTGGCTGGCCGTTTTTGTGTTTTTGATTGAGGACCAAACCGACCTGATCCATTGATACCCTCAACAATACTGGCAACCTCACTTTCAACAAATGCTGTTACTGATCTTTTTGCATCTGCCTGTGTTATTGGAATGTCAAACCCAACCTCTGCCAACAATGAGTTAATTATTGAACTCACTTGATCAATTTGCGTCTCAACTGTTGATCCTGTTGGCCTTGTTGTTGTGTCAAATGTGCCTGACGCATTTGCATATCTTGGCACCAATGCGCCTATGCTGGCCAAATCTCCATAACTATTATCATCAATTGCCATTTATCACCTGCCATGGGTCATGGCAACAATTAATATATTGCCATGACCCGATTTGTTATGCTGTTTCATATATGCCTGTTATTGATATGTCTAATGTTCCGGTGCCTGCGACTTCCTCAACCCAAACAACTAAATCTCCAACACCAACCTTAGTTGTTGTGCCAACTGGGCTGGCTCTGTTTTCATCATTTTGCCAATTTACATTGTTACTCTGCGATTGATTGCCTGCGAAATGAACCAATGCACCATCAACCACCTTGCAATTTATGCCCTCTGGGTTTTGTCCGCCTAATGTAAAATCAACAACCTCATGTATATGACCTGTGCTGTCTGTTGGATTTTCCACTGTCTCTGCGTGATGAACATGCACCCATTGCACTGATCCATCTGTTGCGTCATTTTCTAATACGACACCAAACCATATATCAAATGCACCATCTGATTTATCCTCACCATCTATAACCAACCCCAACAAATGGATCTCTCCAACCTCTGCAGATCCATGGGGAAAATTATCTGTGTCTGACAAATCAATTAATACATATGGTGTACTTGCGGATATACCCTCAACACCCAAATTAACAACATGCTGAGATCTGCCAATGCTCATTTATCACCACCTGCCCCAACTTTTTTGGGTCCATGATCTGTTGATCCTAATTTATCCGGCCCACTGCCTGCATCCTGCGTTGGATCCCTTGATTTATCCTGTTGATCATCTGTGCCTTTTGTTGCCTTTTTGCTGGCCTTGCTCTTATTCTGCTCAATTGCATCTTTAGTTGCTTTTTCACTTGCAATTTGATCTGGCTCTTTTGGCGGATTGAGATTGACCACTAACAATGGATGTTCTCTTGCTTGTTGCTCAAATCCCTCTGGCACCCTGCGCCATTCATATTGCACAAATTCATGACCACCAAACGCTTGCACCGGTGATTTATCCTTGCCTGCTCTCACTTTTGCTTTTAATACTGCCATAACTTATCACTCCTTTACAAATTCGTTGATAATCCACCACCTGCGCTGGCCGCTGGTGCAACCATATCTGCATATAATTTACCCCTGCTATTACTATCCCATGCTGTGATCCCAATTGCTCTGCATTGATCCAATATGATATAAGATGTGACCATGCTTGCTGGTATAGAAAATGCACTTGTCATGGCTGTGCCATTGTTCAAACTCTCACTTAGAAATGTACAATTTCTAAACCTCAAATAACGATCTAAACCTGCATTGTCTGCGATCTTGACCAACGGATGACCTGCGGCGCTTATATATGCATATATGAGACAATCAACAAATTCATTTCTGACTGCACTACCATCACACAAAATCTCTGAACTGTTGGCGCCTCTTGTGCCCTGCGTATCAAGACCAATTTGGCAATTATTGAATTTATTTTCCTCTGCCCCGTTGAGTTTTAACGAACATGCCCCGGCCGCATCCTGCGTTGCATTTCCAATGCCTGCAAAATGAACATTATCGAAATAATTGCGACCACCTGTCACCTCAACACAAACCAACGCCGCCGCATTTGCAATGCCATGGAATATATACAAGTTGCTGAACACACAACCTGACCCGGTGATCTGGATCATTGGCGTTGATGTTACTGTGGATGTCATGAATATTCTAGCTCTTTTGCCTGCCCCAACTGGTGCACTGATCCCGACTAAATGTGTATATGATTTATCCCAAACCAACTGCTGTGTTAGATTCAACCCTGAGGATCCACCAATATAAAACAATATATCATTATTATTGTTTGTCAATGCATCCTCTGCAACTTCCATTGTCTTAAATGCTGTGTCAACTGATTTGCCATCATTTGTATCATTGCCATTAACTGGATCTAAAAAGTATTTATCCCCATATGTTAACCCCAATAATAGGGGAGTGACTGGCACTCCCCCCATATGCATTAATTCACCGTTTATAACTGTATTGCCCATTTTTTATCTCCTTATATTTCGTTATTAATTATTATGTGTTGCCCTGAATGGCCAATCTCCAATCACCATAATAAACCTCATATCTGGCAAAATACTTGAAGTAATAAAAACCGCCCTCTCGCTGTGTTGGATCAAACCAACTGGCCTGTAAATTTGGTTCCTCACGCATAACCACCAACAATGGTTTAACACTGCCACTGGTTGCCAATAAATGCCATGCCGTAGAATCTAATTCTGGCCTGATTATTGGATCCATCATCCTGCCATTATATGGGTTGATCTCTCTATTAGCTGTGTCATATGCCTGTGGATTATTACAAATCTGTATTGCAAGATCCTCAAGATCCGGTGGAACAACTAATTGAGTATGATTATTGTTGACATATTCCCCTTGATCATCCTTGAATTTTCTAGCCGCAACCCTTACTGTTTTGAAATTATCAAGTGATAATGCAAGTGCATATTCATTATCTTGATTTGTCTGATATTCTCCGCCTTTGTCAACATGATCACTATCAAAAAACTCCTGACCATCATAGCACAAACCATAAGTCGTGCCATCACCACCGTTTAACACTGTGAACACTCTTTTATCAATGTGCTTTAAAAACTGTTCACCTGCTGATCTTACCTTGCGATCTAATGAACTTGTTTGATCATCCTGTAATGCATTTCTTGATATATGCACAGTTAATTCCCAATCTGTGGGTTTTACCTCAAGAGTTTTCTCAATAAATGATCTGGCCTGCACAGTGCCCTTATTCTCAACTGGCATGGGTGCCGCCCCTAAATCAACAAGCTCTGTTGCTTTTGCTGTCACCGGTATAATTTCTGCAACCTTTTGATAATCAAGATATTGATTATTCTCAACTGCAGATAAAAACCCAGTGCGTGCGCCTACTACTAAATGTTTTGGAACATTGCCACTTATTGTCATTTTAATTCTCCTTATCTTTTATATTATTTGTTAAGTTTATGCGCCTGTGCAAATCTGCGGTGATGTCAATTCAACAAATGCATATCCATCAATAACCCTATGCAATTTGCCAATTTGGGGATTGTCCCCTGCTGTTTCGCTCAATGTTGCTGAATCGCTCATATATACTGTTTTGCCACAATCCGCATTTGTAAACACTGCTGATTTGAACCCAACAATTGTTGGATATACATAAACATTGATATCATTGTCTGTCTCTGTATCAGTTGTTGCAACGCTGGCATCCTCTGCCGCTATGCCCATAAAAACATCTGTTGCCGCGACAACTGTTGCATCAACATAACCTCTTAAATTAACTGTGTCCTCAGATTGATCAATGATCATGGGTTGCCCCTTATATATTGTTTGAGCGGCGCTATTGTCTAATACCCATTGTTCAATATGTGCCTCTCCCAATATTCTTAACGGTGCATTTGCTGTTAAATCTGTCATTTTAATTCTCCTTTTTTATTGTTTACCTTTTTATACCTTTTGAACTGGATTATTCGATCTCAAAATCTGATAGGTCATAATCATCCATATTGCCCAATTCCCCAGCGTTGATTGTAAAGAAATCTGCAACATTTTTATTTTGATCAACCCACTTTTGAAGATATGCATGATATTCTTTTGGTAACTGTGTTGATCCTTTTAATGATTTGTTGTGCCCCGTTTCACTGAACTTGATTAAACCATCTGCCTGTATTTTTTTGAATATGCCCTCTGCCTTGTCTGCCTGATCCTTACTCAATGATTGCATAAAATCAACAAGATCATCCTTAGCAACTGGCAATCCTGTCAACACATTCTGACCATCA
>Ga0272443_10004281_pt1 | contig 15745 bp, 16 predicted proteins | sample SSMAcet12_FD_193581 | JGI IMG/M metagenome (GOLD analysis project Ga0272443, IMG submission 193581) | Marine sediment archaeal communities from Little Sippewissett salt marsh, Falmouth, MA, United States - SSM-Acet-12 | ecosystem: Environmental > Aquatic > Marine > Wetlands > Sediment ...
GACAAGGTAACTATGAAACTCTCAGCGAAGTTAATAAGAAAATATTTTTCCTGCTCAAGGTTAAATGTCCTGTAATCGCAAGAAATATCGGTTGTGAAGTCGGTGAAATGATTTTGCAAAAATCAACAACGCATGAAGGAGAAAAAGAAAATGCCAGGATTTGACGGTACAGGCCCACAAGGCAGAGGTCCGATGACAGGAAGAGGGATGGGTTTCTGTGTGCTGCAAGCAAAGGATAAATCCGGCGATTTTGAAGGTCTGGCCGGCATTCAGGGAACACCGATAAGTAATAGCATAACAGAACGAAAGAAGGTATTCAATGTGCCTGGCGGATATGGAATAGGCCCTGTAGGATTAGGGCCTGCGACAGGCAGGATCGCCGGTTTCTGCATCGGTTACCCGGTTCCCTATTTAATGAATCCATTCGGAGCAAGGAGATATGTACCTATGACTGCGCCGGCCGGCTCCTATTTTTACAATAAAGGAGCATATAATTATAGTGCACCTTACATCGCCGGCAGGTCATGGTTCGGCAGAGGTTTTCCCTGGCTTAGTTTTGGTCGAGGATTTGGCGGTGGACGAGGTTTTATAGGTGGCAGAGGCATATTCGGCCATTAGTAATATAATAAAAATTTAATTATGAAAGGGAAAGATTATGCCAAGAGGTGACGGCACAGGCCCAACCGGTAAAGGACCAGGAATGGGACGCGGTATGGGGCGAGGCCAAGGACAGGGCAGAGGCAGAATGGGTGGGCCATTTGCCGCAGGTCCGGGTGGAAGCTGTGTATGCCCGAACTGTGGTGCAACAGTTGCTCATGTTGTCGGACAACCTTGTAATCAAAGAAGCTGCCAGAAATGTGGAACAAAAATGACAAGAAGTTAACACTTTTTTATTCGAAAGGAGATTAATCATGCCACGTGGAGATGGAACAGGTCCTGCAGGTATGGGGCCAATGACAGGTAGAGGTGCCGGTTTTTGTGCAGGTTACAATGTACCGGGATTTATGAATCCTGGTGGTGGTCGTGGATACTGGGGCAGAGGTAGAGGAATGGGTCGAGGTCGAGGCTTCAGGTGGGCAAGATCCGGATATGGATGGCCCGCATGGGGCGGAACTGTGAATCCGTATGCTTATGGCGACGTGCCATCTGCTCCAAATATAACTGCCCAACAGGAACTCGAATACCTCAAAGAACAGGCTGAATATTTAAAAACTTCACTCGATGAAATAAATAAACGGGTAGAACAGCTAAAAACGGAATCTGAAAAATAGATAAGGCTTAGTTTCTTAGATATTTAAAGAATTTGCGCATAATCTATATTCATTTTTAGGGGAATATATTATGAAGATAGCGATATCATCAACCGGTCAAACTCTGGATTCACAGATTGATCAACGTTTTGGGAGAGCTTCGTATTTTATCATCGTTGATACTGAAAGTATGGAGTTCGATGTAATTGAAAATAGTAATACGGATGTTGCCGGAGGTGCCGGTATTAATTCGGCTAAAGTTGTGATTGATGCACAAGCTAAGGCCGTATTAACAGGTAATTGCGGCCCAAATGCTCAGCGTACATTAAGCGCAGCGAATTTGAAATTATATACAGGCGTTTCGGGAACTATCGAACAGGCTGTTGATTTATTCAAGGCCGGAAAATTGTCAGAAGCAACTGAGCCTAATGTCGGCTCCCACTTTGGTACGGAAAACACAAATGCCTGAAAACTTAACAATTGCTATTGCCAGTGGTAAAGGTGGAACGGGAAAAACGACAATAGCAACAAATCTGGCTTGTTCAATTGCTCAGACGGGTAAAATAGTTCAGTACCTCGATTGCGATGTCGAAGAACCAAACGGACACATATTTTTTAAACCTGGTATAGAAGTAGCAAAAAGCGTAACTATAAGTGTGCCGGATGTTGATGCAGAATTATGTAATAGTTGCGGCAAATGCGGTCAGCTATGTCAATACAGCGCAATAATCAGTCTTAAGAATGAGCCGCTTGTATTCGAGCAATTATGCCATTCTTGTGGCGGATGCATGCTCGTTTGTCCTACGGGAGCTATTAAAGAAAAACCAAAGGAAATAGGTTTTGTTGATATCGGCTCTGCAAACGGTGTAAAATTCGGCCAGGGACGACTTAAAATTGGTGATATTCATACGCCGTCTTTGATAAAACAGGTTAAAAGCATTAAGATTAATGATGGTATTGTTATCATCGATGTTCCCCCTGGAACATCATGTCCTGTAATAGAAGCAATAAAGGGAAGTGATTTTGTTTTGCTTGTTACTGAACCTACGCCCTTTGGATTGAACGATTTGAAATTAGCGGTTGAAATGGTAAGGGAGATGAAGATACCGTTTGCTGTTGTAGTAAATCGCAGTGATCCAAACGAGCAAATGACAAGTCAATATTGCCTGGATGAAAAGATAGAAATCATTTTCGAGGTGCCGGACGACCGGCGAATTGCCGAAGCTTATTCGGTCGGTAAAATGATTGTTGACGCTTTACCTGAGTATGAGGGAATATTTACAATATTATACGAACGAGTCTTAAACAGGATAAAAGGCAGAGAATGAAAAGAGATGATACAGATTTCATGAAAAGGATAAGCCTTGATCTGGAGACTAAACGTTTAGCACGTAAGATTCTTAATATAAATGAAACGACAGATAAGAATCAGCTTAAAAAAGCTTATCGGCAGGTTGCGATGAAGTTTCACCCCGATAAAAATCCTAACGACCCTGATGCGAATAAAAAATTTACTTTAGTAAAATGTGCCTATGAGCTTTTAGCAGAGGATAAGCCCTGCCCTGAGTTGTTAGAAGAGATAAACTCATGGTCAGGCGTTCCTGAAAATGATAAATACAAACTCGATACTCCATGGGGACACTTCCTGTGGTGGCGCGAGAAATTTTTCGAATGAGTACAGAATTTTCTGGTATGGAAAAGTATTTGAAATCATGTAAATCGGATTTTTGGAAAGCGGTCTTCCAGGCAGAGTCAGACTATATTATGCATAAGTTAAAAGGAGCCAAAGATATTTTAAGTATTGGATGCGGCCCGGCTATGATTGAATCTGATATGGCGAAACATGGTTTTAATATTACCGGCCTTGACATCTCTAAAGAGGCATTAAGCCAGGCCCCAGATAATATAAGGACAGTAATAGGCTCTGCTGAAATAATGGAGTTTGAAAATTCCAGTTTTGATGCGGCTGTTTATGTTGTTTCTCTTCAGTTTATTCAAAAATATGAACAGGCAATTAAAGAAACCGCTCGCATCCTTCGCTCACAGGGTAAACTTGTGGTTATGCTCCTTAATCGGCAATCTGAATTTTTCAAAGAAAAAACCAAAATTCCGGACTCTTATATAAACAGGATTAAACATATTGATTCGAAGAAAATTGAAAGGGCAATTTCAGAGTTCTTTTTTATTAATACCGAATACTTTTTAGGAATAAAAGGAACAGAAATATTCCAAAGCGGCGATTATAATCTGGCAAGCCTTTATGTTATCAATGGAGTTAAAAAATGACCGCCAAGAAGGAAAGCTTAACAAATATATTATATGGAGACAAATTTAATGGATAAAAATGTTGATGTTTTAGTTGTAGGTGCGGGACCAGCCGGGATAATAAGCGCAGTTACTGCTCGAAAGTATTACCCTGAAAAGAAAATTGCAGTAATAAAAAATATTGAAAAAGGTGTAATTCCCTGCGGGATTCCCTATATGTTTGCAAGCCTGAAAGATCCTGATGAAAATAAACTCGGTAACGCTGCACTGGAAAAGAATAATATCGATGTCATTGTGGACGAAGCGATAAGAATAAATCGAAGTAAAAAAACAATCGAAACTAAAAATGAAGTTAAATTTTACTATGACAAACTGATTCTTGCTACTGGTTCGGTGCCTATAACTCCGCCGATAAAAGGTATTGAAAAAGAAGGTGTTTATCAAATATACAAGGATATGGTTTACCTTAAAAAATTAATAGGACAAACCAAAAAAGTAAAAAATGTTCTAATATTGGGCGGTGGTTTCATAGGAGTCGAACTTGCCGATGAAATATCTAAAATAAAGGGCTTGAATGTCTCTTTAGTAGAAATGCTTCCTGAGATACTTGCTAATTCCTTTGATGTGGAATTTTCAAAAATCGCCGAAGAAGTATTAACGCTAAGCGGTGTTAAGATTATTAAAAACACCAGAGTTGAAGAAATTTTAGGTTCCGAAAAAGTTGAAAATGTTCTCTTTGCCGATGGTAAAAAGATCGCAGTTGATATGTTAATAATCGGAACAGGGGGAATTCCTAACAGCAATATTGCATCTGATGCCGGTTTAAACTTGGGCAAAGGCAAGGGAATATGGGTTGATGAATATATGCGTACAATCGACCCGGATATATTCGCAGTAGGTGACTGTGCCGCAAAAAGGGATTTTTATACTCATAAAGAAGCCCCGGTCATGCTTGCCTCAACAGCCACGGCAGAAGCAAGAATTGCAGGAGCAAATTTGTATAAATTAAAGGTTGTAAGGGAAAATAAAGGAACAATTGAAATTTACTCTACCTGCATTGACGGAAAAGCATTAGGTTCTGCCGGCCTAACCGAAAATAGTGCCCAAAAAGAAGGTTTTGAAATCGTAACAGGTAATGCAGAGGGTATAGATAAACATCCCCCGACCTTACCGGGAGCCGGCAAAATTAAGGTAAAATTAATCTTTTCAAAAAACTCAGGGATTATATTGGGCGGGCAGGTAGCAGGCGGAATATCCTGCGGTGAGATAATAAATCTCATAGGAGTAGCTATTCAAAAAAGAATGTCTTTCGCAGAACTGGAGACGCTACAAATGGCGACACACCCGCTCTTAACTTCCGCCCCAACAGTTTATCCAATAGTATTAGCTGCTCAGGATGCATCAAATAAGATGTGATTAGATATTGTATCGTGAAAGAAAAAAATGAAAGAATTAATTGTTATAAGCGGTAAAGGCGGAACAGGCAAAACAAGTATTGTGGCTGCATTTGCCGGCCTTGCGAAAAATGCAGTCTTTGCAGATTGCGACGTCGATGCAGCGGATTTGCATTTGATTCTGGAGCCGAAAATCAGGCAGACTACAGACTTTTCCGGCGGCAAGCAGGCCTCTATTATCAGTGAAAAGTGTATCGGTTGCGGAAAATGTAAGGAGCTATGCAAATTTGACGCAATTAATTTCAACGGCCCGGCAAATGAAATCGTTAACAAAACATTCACTGTTGATTCGATTTCGTGCGAAGGTTGTAAAGTGTGCGTCGAATTCTGTCCGGTTAATGCTATTGAATTTAACGACAGCATTAACGGCCAATGGTTTATTTCGGATACAAGATTCGGCACGATGGTTCATGCCAAACTTGGCATAGCCGAAGAAAACAGCGGCAAATTAGTCAGCCTCATTCGCAAAGAAGCAAAGCAAATCGCAACCGAGCAGAACAGTGATTTTATCATAGTTGACGGCTCACCCGGCATCGGCTGTCCCGTGATAGCTTCAATAACAGGAGCGGATTTAGTTTTGGTGGTTACCGAGCCTACAATGTCGGCTCAACACGACCTTGAGCGTGTAATTGAATTGACCGAACACTTTAAGATTCCTGTAGCAATCTGTATAAATAAATTCGATATTAATCCTGAAAAAGCAGCAGAGATTGAAACGAAAGCAAAACAAAGAAATATAAAAGTTATCGGTAACATTCCGTATGATACGGTAATAACAAAAGCTCAAATAGCCGGGCAGAACATTATCGAATACTCTAATAACGGTGTAACTAAACAAATAAGGTCACTATGGTCATCCGTAACCGATGTTATTAATAGTAAGGATAAAAATTAATGGAAAATATTAAAAGAAAGATTCTTGTCCTAAGCGGCAAAGGAGGTGTCGGAAAAAGTACTGTCGCCGTCAATCTCGCTGTATGGTTATCAATGCAGAACAAGAAAGTCGGACTGCTTGATATCGATATTCACGGCCCGAGCATCCCAAAACTGCTAAACCTGGAAAAAGAATTAATCCAGGGCAAAGACGATAAGATTGAGCCGGTCAAATACAGTGACACACTCAAGATAATGAGCGTTGGTTTTTTGCTGCCCGATGACAGCAGCCCGGTAATTTGGCGAGGCCCCATGAAACATAATCTCATAAAACAATTCACAACCGATGTTAACTGGGGACATCTCGATTATCTGGTTATTGATTGCCCCCCCGGAACCGGAGATGAACATCTTTCAATTATTCAGGCTATCGGCAATACAGATGGCGCTGTTGTTGTCACGACTCCTCAACAGGTTTCTGTCATAGATGTGAAAAAATGTATATCATTTTGCAAACATCTTAATTTGCCGGTGTTAGGCATTATTGAAAATATGAGCGGCTTTATTTGTCCTGAATGTAAAAGTAAAATCGAAATATTCAAAGGTCAGGGCGGACAGGAAATGGGCAGCAAGTTCGATGTCCCGTTTCTGGGAAAAATCCCTCTTGGGGCGGAAGTTGTTTTAGCCTGCGATTGGGGCAAGCCGATTATTCAGTACGACAAAAACAATCAAATATGTGACGCTTTAAATTCAGCTTTTGAGTTGCTGGTGAAAACGAATAAATTCAAGGAAAACGAATAAATTCAAGGAAAACGAATAAATTCAAGGAAAACGAAAAGGAGATAGAAATAAAATGAAAATAGCAATTCCATTGACAAACGGAATAATTTCAGCACATTTCGGACATTGCGAACAGTTCGCAATTATCGATGTTGACGTAGACAGAAAAGAGGTTAAAAGCAGTGGATTAGTAACACCGCCGCCACATGAGCCGGGACTTCTGCCAAGATGGCTGTCGGAACTTTCCGTCGAACTGGTAATAGCCGGAGGGATGGGACAACGAGCACAAATGTTATTCAAAGAAAATAACATTGACCTGATAGTCGGCGTAACAGATAATACCCCGCAGGAACTGGTCGAAAAGTATTTGAATAATCAACTGGAAAGCGGCCAAAATATCTGCGACCATTAAATCAGGTTTTAATATGCCCAGACCGAGAAATTTTAGAAGGATTTGTCAAAAGCCTGCTGCGAATTATTATAAACCGCGAGGAATCCCCCTTTCAGTTTTGCAGCATATTAATCTTACCTTCGATGAGCTTGAAGCAATACGCCTGGCAGACCTCGAAGGAATGTACCAGGAAAAAGCGGCTCAGGAAATGAATATATCCAGACAGACTTTCGGGAGAATAATCGAATCGGCTCATAAGAAAATCGCCGATGCACTGGTAAACGGAAAAGCACTTTCAATCGATGGCGGCGATATCGAATTTGATAATTCCGGTATGGTAAATAAAAAATGCGGCTATCATCACGGTCGAGGGCCAAGAGGCCGACATGGACGTGGTCGTGGCCGGGGAATGTAGAATTTAACTACAAGTCAAAGCCTGCAATTTTAGTACCGCAATCGGGACATTTGGATTCTTTTATGTTATTGGCGATAATCCGATAGCCCACACGTTCAATCAGAATACGATTGCAATTATAGCAAAATGTACTCTCTGATTTTGAGCCGGGGACATTGCCAAGATAAACATGATGCAGTCCTGCTGATTTCCCAATTTCGAAAGCACGTTCAAGGCTGCTGACAGGCGTCGGAGAGGAAGCGAGATATTTATACTGTGGATGAAACCGGCTAATATGCCAGGGGACATCAGGGCCGGCATTATTAACAATAAAATCAGTAAGCTTTTTTAATTCTTCTTCAGAATCATTCTCGTCCGGCAAAAGCAACGTTGTTATTTCCATCCAGATATTTGTTTCTTTGGCAATATAACTGATTGTATCAAGAACCGGCTGCAATCTTGCTTTACACAACCGCTTGTAATAATCATCACTGAAAGATTTCAAATCCACATTTATTCCATCAAGCCAATCTGCAGCAAAATCTATTGCTTCGGTCGTCATGTACCCGTTACTTACAAAAACATTTGCAAGGCCATGTTCTTTCGCAATTCTTCCGCAATCATTACACAACTCCATAAAAACTGTCGGCTCGGTATAAGTGTACGCAATACTTTCACATTTATTACGAACAGCGGCACCGACAATTAATTCAGGACTAATCTCCTGACCGTCGATTTTTCCATTTTCAACAACTGCCTGACTGATTTGCCAGTTCTGGCAGAAATCGCATTGAAAATTACACCCCATTGCAGCTATTGAAAAACTTTGAGAGCCGGGCTGAAAATGAAAAAGCGGCTTTTTCTCGATAGGATCGGAATTAGCCGAACATACCTTGTCATAATTAAGGGAATACAGAACGCCGTCTATATTCTTCCGTACACAGCACCGTCCTGATTTTCCATTTTCAATCACACAGCGATGGTTGCATAGCTTACATTGAACTTTTTTAGTCTCAGCTATTGATTCCTGCAACACCGCCCGCTTGAGGTTATTTTTGCCTGCTTCCATTTTAAATACCACCCTAAATCTGCTTTACCATTCTATTATCAATATATAAAATAACCAACGTAAAATCAATGATGTCGGTAAAAATAAATAAAGGAACACTTATGAAAGCGATTATTTTTACAAAATACGGGCCACCAGATGTCCTTCAACTCAAAGATATCGAAAAACCTGTACCTAAAGATAATGAAGTTCTGGTAAAAGTTTATGCATCTTCCGCAAATCCTCTTGACTGGCATCGCATGCGAGGTGAACCGTTCCTTGTTCGTCTATCGGATGGGCTTCTAAAACCGAAAGTACCGATGCTCGGCGCCGACATTTCGGGATGCATTGAAGCAATTGGTAAAAACGTAACAGAGTTTCATCCGGGGAATGAGGTGTTTGGGGACTGTGGTTGGGCAGGAGGTTTTGCCGAGTATGCATCTGTTCCTGAAAAGAACCTGGTACTCAAACCGACTAATATAACATTCGAGGAAGCAGCAGCTTCAACCGCGGTAGCAATTACCGCTCTGCAGGGACTCAGGGACAATGGACATATTCAATCCGGACAAAAAGTCCTGATAAACGGCGCATCCGGCGGTGTGGGTACATTTGCGGTACAGATTGCCAAGTCTTTAGGTTGTGAAGTTACCGGTGTATGCAGTACACGAAATCAGGATATTGTACGTTCAATTGGCGCAGATGATACGATAGACTATACACAGGAAGATTTCACCAAACAAGGACAGAAATACGACTTGATTTATGATGCTGTGGGAAATCGTTCTGTTTTCGTTTACAAACGTATATTGAAATCCCATGGGACTTGCATCATTACAGGATTTTCATCTCTGCCTCGTTTTTTCCAACATATGATTATGGGGCCGTTAATATCCATAATCGGAAATAAAAAAATCAGGACGCAGCCTGTGGCAAAACCAAACCATAGAGATTTGCTATTTATAAAAGAACTTCTTGAAACAGGCAAAATCAAACCGGTGATTGATAGACATTACCCGTTAAGTGAAACGGCTGAAGCAATCAGGTATCTCGAAAAAGGTCACGCCCGAGGAAAAGTCATCATCACTATGGAACATAATGATATAACCTGACACTCCCCCGCTTCGATACAGCAGCAACCGTGATTTGAGAATTACATTAGTTATATCACAACCGCTTTTCACACCAAAAAATATACCTTGACAATTAGATGTAATTTTGTATGATATTATATGGCTTGATTCTGTACTTAAACAGACGTTAAGGAGTATTTTGAGGAGGAAAACCATGCTCGGGAAAAAGTGGATATTTATTGCCCTGATAATTTGTTCTGGCTCTCAACTGATTTACGCACAACAATTTGAAATGATATGGGACAGGACTGCGCGGACATATGTTGTATATGAACCAAATAATCTGGTTCCGAACTCGGACGGCTATCCCCTTGTGGTTTTATTACACGGCGAGGGAAATGATGCTAATGAAATTATTGATTATACAGATATTGCTTCGAAAGCAGATGCAGAACATTTTATTGTTGTTAGCCCAAATGCCCTGATTTACGATGAAACTTCATACTGGAATGCAGGAGGCCAGTATGAGACGATAACGAACGGTGCTGATGATGTTGGATTTATATCGACGCTGATCGACTGGATGATAATACATTATAATATTGACCCAGGCAGAATTTATCTTATGGGCTATTCGAACGGCTCTGCGATGGCGTATCGTTTGGCGTCCGAATTATCTTTTAAAGTATCAGCTATAGCTGCAAATTCCGGACAAATGGTTTTTGAGTACTGTGACCCTCTGATTCCGGTTCCAATTATTCATATTCACGGATTGAACGATTCTGTATGTCCCTATGAAGGAAAGGATGTAAACGACCCTGTCGCTATGCCTGCCGTAGAAGATGTTATAGAAATATGGCGTGGTATTAATAGCTGTGCTTCAACACCGGATACAGTGTATGATGCAAATGGTATCCTGGCCAAAAAATGGAATTCAACGACTGGTAGTGCCGATGTAGTACTCTATACCATAGACGGCTGGGGACATGACTGGCCTGATACAGAAACTGCGGGAATATCTGCTACGGACATTATGTGGGACTTTTTAAAGGACCAGCAGAGAGAAATTGAGTCAAAACTGGAATTAAAACAAATAACGCATGATGATATTTTGCGCAGTTATGTGGTCTATGAACCTAATAATCTGGATCCGAATAAGCCGGGTGGTTATCCTCTGATAGTTGGATTACATGGCGGAGGCTCAAACGGCCCCCAATTTATAGCTACCGCATTTCTGATTCAGAAAGCAATTAAAGAGAAGTTTATTATAGCATGCCCTGACGCATTAATTCATGACTATTTAACATTTTGGAATTGCGGCGGTCAGATGGAGGAAAAAACCAGAGGGACAGATGACGTCGGATTTGTATCAGCGGTAATTGATGCGATGATTGATGAATATAACATCGATCCGACGAGAGTATATACTATGGCTCATTCGAGCGGTTCTATGATGTCATATCGTTTAGCGGCTCAATTATCTCATAAAATTGCTGCAATAGCTACGAATTCCGGACAAATGCTTTTGGAATATGAAAACTGTAATCCTGAGTTTCCGGTTCCAATTATCCATTTTCATGGCATGTTAGATGAGAAATGCCCTTATTATGGCGGTATAGGTGCCGGCGGAAAATATTTTCCTCCTGTAGAAGAAGTATTAACATTCTGGAGTCAGATAAATAACTGTTATTCAAATCCTTATACGATATATGATGTAAACGAAACCCTGGGTAGAAAATGGGCTTCCTTGGATGGCAATAGCGATATCGTATTGTATGCAACGAAACGCTGGGGACATAAATGGCAGCGGGAAGGTGGACCGGGTATTGATGCTACATCTGTTATGTGGGATTTTTTAGAAGAGCAACGCAGAGTTATTGAAATAGATTGCAATGAATGGTATGTAACAACCGATGGTACATTTTCAGGAGATGGTTCAGCGGAAAATCCATGGAATCTGGAGACAGCGCTTTCCCGGCTGAGCATTAAACCGGGTGATATAGTCTGGCTTACCGGCGGTACGTATACAGGTCCCTTTGTTAAAAACTGGAAACCAGCCGGTACTGAATTTGAACCAATAATATACAGAGCTATACCGGGAGAGCATGTCACCATTGTAAGCAATGACCCGAATAAGCCGGCATTGACAAATAAAGCCGACAATGTCTGGTTCTGGGGAATAGAAATTACAGGAGAAAATATACTGGAAACTACCGAAGCCCCCGTCTCTGCAATCGAGCAGGATTCTGTCAATGGAGCGAAGTATATTAATATGGTTGTTCATGACTGGCCCAATGGTTCGGGATTCGACGTTGGTCCCGGAGGAGCTGAACTATACGGTTGTATATCTTACAACAACGGTAAAAGCGGCTATACCGGCCTTAACTGCCCGAAAGATGTAAATGATTCTGTAGCAGACCTGACATGGTTAAGATACTATGACTGTATCGCCTTTGGCAATTCCGAAAACGGCTTCACGCATGACAGCAATTCTCAACAATTAGCCAATATACTCCATCGAGGATGCGCCGCATATAATAACGGCCGTACTTCAGAATGGACTGGCGATGCCTGCAATTTCTATATGGGTGGAGACCTGTATGACGAGCATTTAGTGATGCAGGATTGTTTCACATATTTCCCGGATGATCCCTTTACTAATTCCACCGCCGCATGGGGAATGACCGCGTTACCTTTGGACGGTCTTGTTACTATTGAAGATAACGTATTTGTCGGAGGCGGCAAAGGAGTAACGATTAACGGCTGGGGGCAAGTGAATTTTACAGGTAATACTTGTTATACAACTGAGGGAGAAGTGCTTGATATTGGAATAACCGGAGCCCTATTAAACTGTACTTTCAATTATAACAACTACTATAAGGATTCAGATCAATTCCTTTACAAGCAAGGGACACATTATGAAACTCTCGAAGCATGGCAGGCGGCTACAGGTTGGGATGCTAACAGCATTCAGATTTCAGGACAGCCGGATACGCCGTGGATTTATTTGCGTGAAAATAGATATGAGCCGGACCGTGCCCATTTAGTTATTTATAACTGGCCTGAGACTGATACGGTGACAGTTGACATGAATGACTTGTGGCCGGATGGCGAGGAACTTCAGGAAGGACAACAATATCAATACAGAATCGTTAATGTCGAAGACATTTGGAGCGAACCTGCTGCAGAGGGAACATTATCTGATTGTACTATTGAGGTGCCTGTCCAAGGATTCTATGCACCTCAGTTCACCTGTTATCTCGTAACACGAGAGGTAGCAATTAGCGAATTAGATTGATCTGCTAAAAAAGTAAAATACAAGATGCAGTCATAGATACTCTATTACCATTTGAGCCAAGATTACATCACATTATTGAAAAAATCTTTATAAATTATTGTATTGTAACAAAACCGTAACATATATCCGGTATAATGCCTCCGCTTGAAAATGAACACTTGTGTTAATTCAATGTGAAGAAAGTTATTAACAAAGAAGGCATTTAAAGGAAGTTCCAAAATGAAAAAGTCGGGAAGTTTTCATGAGATATTATTTATCACGATTTTACTGTTTTTGTCTGAGTTTACAGTTTTAGCTGCGTATGCAAAATCACAAACAGAAGCTCCTTCCAATTGGCCGACACAAATCGGGAATCGAAATCTGCGTTCCTATGAACATGCTTTTATTTATACTCCTGATAAATCCTTCGCGGAAAAGGCTAACAAAATCATCGATAAAGTTATCAAAGAGCTGGATAAAGATAACCTCATAATGCCAGGCAAAGGTCTTGTTCTTATAGTGGATACAAAAGAAAAATTGCCATTTGAATTAGAAAAAATGATGAACATATACACAAAAAAAGAAAATCACTCCAGAAAAAAACAGGATATCGAAAAGGCTATGGAAATTCTAAAAGATGGCAAAAAAGAATTCGAAGAGTTTGGTATGGATATTAACCTGCTCTTTTCAATCACACCCTTTCCTATCGAACCTTACATCCTGCCGGAGCTTATAGAGGAATTTCCCGAAGATGTGAACAGCCAGGTTGATTGGTGCGTTACAATTCCAACAGAAAGATACATAAAACACGGCATGAGAAAGTTGCTGGATGCAGGTCTGAAAAAAGAGAAAATCGGTTTAGCAAAAAGAGTCGCGTTATTCCCACTATTAGCAATCGCCGAGAACAAAGCGATCAACGAACTTAAGGAAGCCAGGCAGCTCGTCCTCTATGAGCTTTTTATAGATAAACAGAAAAACCTGAAAGACAAACAGAAAGAAGAAATGGTAAAATCATACGAGAAACGGCTATAGGATTAGCATTGAGCTAAAATCTTAACAGGATGATTGACAGTGCAATCGCTGATATGCTCGATCTGCATTTTACATGTGGAGCATTCGGTCAGGACATTTTTCACAGGAGATTTTTCAAGAGCATCTTTTAAGCCTGATGCAATCTGTGATGAAAGCTCGTAATTTTTCTTCTGCATTCCGAACGTGCCGGCGATTCCGCAACAGCCGGCTGCCAAATCCGATACTTTGATGCCGCACAGCTCTTTTAATAATTTAATAGTGGCTTCTTTCTCGCCAATCGTGCATAAGTGACATGGCAAATGATAAACATATTCTTTGGTAACAGATTTCTCTGTAGTTTTTAATTTGCCTTCTTTAAGAAGGCCAAGAAGATAATTTATCAGCTCGAAGGTATTTTCTGAAACAAGTTTCGCATCATCGCCAGCAACATAGTGACGCAATTCCTGTTGAAGACATAAAGCTGCACTTGGTTCGGAGCATACGATTTTGTAGCCGTTTCGTACTGCTTCGGCAAGATACGGAACGCTGTAAGACAGGTCTTTGCGTGCCCTTTTAATGTTACCATAAACGATAGCAGGAAGAGGCGCCGGTAATTGATTCGGCAGAATAACTTCAATGTAATTTGCCCTTAGAACTTTGAGTACAGAAAAGCCCAATTCATGGTCGTTATAGTTTGCGTATGTATCAACAAAATACGCCACCTTATCGACCGGATTTTCAACAGGCTTTTCAGAAGCTAAATATTTTCTGCCCTTTTTTATAAATGAACTTCGCAGGAATTTCGGCATTGATCTTCTTTTATCGATACCGACAGATTTTTCCATTATCCATGAAAAAATCGGCAAACGCATAACAAGATTGGAAACCGGAGAGAACACACTGCCCAAAATGCTAAGGAAACGATTATTGCTTAATAGTGACTCTGAGCCGCGCAGGCCCTTTCTTTTGACATATTGTGCTCTGGCTGTTGCCATCAATATAGAAACGTCAACTCCGGCGGGACATTGCAGAGAGCAGGCTTTACAGTTAACACATAAATCCAGAAAATGTCTGAACTCCGGCGATTCAAAATCTTTTTCACTGAGCTGTCCCGTACCCCAGTATTGCAGCATACTTGCCTTCGCCCTTGAGCTTGCCAGTTCCTCGCCCATTGCGTGAAAAACCGGACACATTCTTAAATCGGATTCTCTGTTCAGGCATAGCCCGCAGCCGTAACACTGCTCGATTTCCATCTCAAGCTCGTCTTTATCAAAAAGCAGGTCGCTTTTTATCAGCTTGGTTTGCACTTTGTGCTGCCTTCGAAGATTTTTGAGCATTATATCCGGGTCGTCATTCAGAATTTTTCCAGGATTGAGCAGGTTATCAGGATCGAATATTTTCTTGATTTTACAGAGCAGGTCATAATACTCATCTCCATATTGCTGCCTGACGAAAGCCGCTCTGGCCAGCCCAACACCGTGCTCACCGCTAATCGAGCCACCGAGTGACCAGGCGAGAGAAAAAACTTCATTTGCAATCAGCTTCATTTTTTCCCGGTCTTCCGGCTCACTTAAATCAAGAAACGGACGAACGTGGAGTTCACCATCACCGGCGTGACCATAGTATGACATTGTAAAATCATAGCGTTTACCTATTTCCTGCAAGCCCGCAATATAGTCGCCAAGACGGGTATGCTCCACCGAGGTATCTTCCATAAATTCAGCGGGGTGTTTTTTTCTCCTTTGCCTGTAAAGCAACGGGCCGGCATCCTTGCGTGACTTCCAGAGCCTGCCCTGCTCTTTCAGATCAAAAAAAGTAGTTCGTCCGCTTGCCAGAGAGCCGACAGCTAAATCGGTTTTTTCAATTTTTTCCTTTACCTCCTCGGATGTCCGGCCCGTATGTTCAATTAAAAGAACAGCAGCAGCATCCTTC
>Ga0272443_10004283_pt1 | contig 15730 bp, 8 predicted proteins | sample SSMAcet12_FD_193581 | JGI IMG/M metagenome (GOLD analysis project Ga0272443, IMG submission 193581) | Marine sediment archaeal communities from Little Sippewissett salt marsh, Falmouth, MA, United States - SSM-Acet-12 | ecosystem: Environmental > Aquatic > Marine > Wetlands > Sediment ...
AAGAAATGAAGGATGAATTTCTAATGCTTCTTACTCAGCAGCTAAAAGCTCAGAATCCCCTTAATCCTTATAATAATCAAGAGTTTGCCACTCAGTTAGCTCAGTTTTCTCAGCTTGAGCAGCTATCTGATATACGCTCTTTGATGGAAGAGCAGGTGCAAACTAACCTAATGCTAACTCAGACTATTGCTGATTCGGCATTGCCTGGTTTATTGGGGAAATCAGCAAAAGCAATATCGAACAAATCATATTACAATGGTGAGAATGATATGCCTGTGGGATATAGTTTACCGTATCAGGTATCATCTGCCGAACTGACAATATTTGACGAGTCGGGGAATGTTGTTAATACGATTAATCTTTCTGGGTTTGATCTTACCAGCGGAGACCATAAATCTTCATGGGATGGCACTAACTCTGAGGGTGATCAAATGCCAGCAGGACAGTATTACTTCAAAGTATCAACTTTGTCAGATGATGGTGTACGCACTGATCAAGATACTTTCACTTATGGTAAGATAGAATCCATCAGATTCAAAAGCGAAGGCACTATGCTTTTAATTGGCGGATTGGAAGCTCCATTGGGCAATATAATTGATATATCTACAAATGGGTAGGTGTATGGGATGATTACCAAATCGGAGTTTGGTAATCAGAAATAAAGAATCAGATGAATTACAATAATTAATATAGGAGATCAGATTTGCCGCTTATTAATGGAGTATCGCTACCATTCCTTCCGGCAGGAGGTGTAAACGACTTAGGAAGGATTGGATCGAAGCCAAAACTGCAAGTGCAGAAGTCATCATTCCACGAGATATTCGAGAATGAACTGAATAATATTAAATTCAGCTCTCATGCTCAATCTAGGTTATCAAGCAGAGATATGCCTATTTCAGTAGAAGACCTGAATCGGTTGCAACTTGCAGTAGATAAAGCACAAAGCAAAGGAAGTAATGAATCATTAATAATGATGGAGAATAATGCCTTTATTGTAAATATCCCCAACAAAACGGTGATAACGGTAATGGATAAAGGGCAAATGGCTGAGAATATCATTACAAATATTGATTCTGCTGTTTTTGCTTGATAATTTGATATTAGGGGTCGGACCTAGTCGCAAATAAGGCAGGAAACCCCATCAGCACATTCCGAACGACCGACGAATGTGCGAAAAAGATGAGAAACAAGGAAACTTAATAATTTATTGAAAAAACCATGGAGGGTTAAAATGGGATTAGGCAGGGCTTTAACAATAGGTAAAAGCGCTTTAAAAGCTAACCAAGTTAGATTCGATGTTATCTCAAATAACATTGGAAACACAAGTACTACTGGATTTAAAAATACTAAAGCAAACTTTTCCGAGCAATTCAGTCAAATCTATAATTATGGAAGATCATCTGATAATGAAGCCGGTATTGGCGTAGGAGGTATCAACCCATATCAACTCGGTACTGGAGTAAAAGTAAACTCAATTACAACTGATATGTCGCAAGGAGTTATTGAGACTACAAACAGACCTCTCGATCTGGCATTACAGGGCGAAGGATTTTTCATTTACAACATGAACGGTAAGGAATCATATTCCCGCGCTGGTGCTTTGAACCATGACACAGAGGGCAATCTTGTGGAATCAGGTACAGGAGCATTTCTTCAGGGTTACAACGTAGAAACAGATGCTAATGGAAGGATTGTAAAAGACTCTTCTGGCAATAACATATTAAGCCGTTCGATTGAGAATGTGCAAATTTCCTCGACCACTGTATCTTCTCCAAGACAAACGGAAACAGTGAGAATCGGTGGGAATCTAAATGCTAATTCTCCAGATGGATCAACCAGACAAACTTCAATTAATATCTATGATGATCTTGGGGGCTCTCGATCTTTGAGTTTCACATTTACTAAAACTGCAACACCAAATGAGTACACTGTTGATGTATCAATTGATGGCAATGCATTAACTCTGGCTAACAATACACTAACATTCAATACTGATGGCACATTACAACAACCAACAAACCTAAATATAACTGCTGCCGAGCTAAATGCTGCTCTTGGTGGAACAACAGTTTTCAACGAAACGATACCTAAAGATTTGAATATCATTTTGGCTGATTCTAATAATTTAATATCAGACAGCTTAACTCAATTCGCAGGACCAAATACAGCCACAGCAAAGCAGCAAGATGGTTATAAAACTGGTGATCTTCTGGGTATGAACTTTGATGCCGAAGGTAAGATATGGGGATCATTCACCAACGGGCAGTCGGAAGTATTAGGACAAGTATTGATCGCAAAATTTGCAAATCCCGAAGGATTGATACGCGATGGAAATAACTTCATGGTAGAGTCTGCTAATAGCGGTTCACCAAATATTGGTACTGCCGGCGAATCATTCATTGGCACATCAGTGGTTGGCATGGCACTGGAGCAATCCAACGTAGAGCTAACAGATGAATTCACTGATATGATAACAACTCAAAGAGCTTTTGAAGCATCATCCAGAACAATTCTTGTTGCTGACCAAATGCTTTCGTTAATCAATATGCTTAAGAGATAATAGTAATTAAAATCATATATCCACACATAATACCCCCTGTCTGGTTCGCAGGGGGTATTTTTTTAGGTACGTTAAAATATCTGCTCAATAAAATATGGTATAACACCTGGGTATAATATTACTGTTGTGAGAATACCAGCAGCAGCTCCCCAGAAATGCGCATCGTGGTTTATATTTCCCTGTCCTTTTTTCGCTGCCCACCAGCAATATGCAAGGTATAGAATACCAAATATTGGTGCAGGTATTCCTATTGGTATAAAGAATATATAAATTTCGTTTGTTGGAAAGAATAGAATAGAACTGAATAGCACACCTGAAATAGCTCCAGATGCTCCGAGAGATCTATAATTTGGATTGTCCTTATTTCGTAATATTGTTGGAATATCGCTCAATACCAAGCTAAATGTATATATTATCAAAAAGCTGATTGAACCGACGACTATTTCCAGATTGAAAGCAAAGAAAAAGAAAGTGAGCATATTAAACATCAGATGCGATAAGTCCCCATGAACGAAACCACTTGAAATTAACTGATAATACTTCTTCTCGTGATATACGCTCCAAGGATGAAGCACCATTCTATATATCAATGTATTATCTTTGTATAATCCATATAAACTAATACCTACTGTTGAGATTAAAATTAATAATGCTATGGGTGAATCTGTCATTGACATTCTGCAAATCCTTCTTGTTGTTCAAAGATATTCTAACTATTTTCGTTTATGGTATTTTTTTATTTTATCGAAAATGAATGTTATTATGAATATTTCTGATTTCAATTTTATAGATAGCGGCTTTTGCACTGGCAAATACAACATGGATTTTGATATTGATTTAACCACCCAATGCATAGAAGGCGAATTAGATTCTACATTTCGTTTATATGGATGGAAGCCATGGGCTGTATCACTTGGTGCTAATCAGAAGGAAGAAGATATTGATAAGGACGAATGCAAGAATCGAGGTTTCGAAATTGTGCGGAGGCCTACTGGTGGCAGGGCTGTCCTTCATGCTAATGAAATCACTTATTCAGTAATAACTCGCTTAGAAGATGGCTACACACAGCATGATGCTTACAGGGACATTCACATTTTTTTATTAAACGCATTTATTGAAGCTGGCTGCATTGGCTTGGATTTTGAAAAATCTCAAGCAGATTTTCGCAGTTTTTATAAAGAATCAGGAATGTCTGTTTCTTGCTTTGCCAGTTCTGCAAGATATGAAATAACTTATATAGGTAAGAAAGTTGTAGGCAGTGCCCAACGGCTTTTTGGAAATGTTTTACTTCAACATGGTTCTATTCTCCTCGACAAAGGTCACGAACAGCTCGCTTATATCTCAGCTAATAAATCTGATAAATCTAAGGAAGTACTAAAAAAATATATAGAATATCATAGTGGTACATTGTCCGAAGCTGCTGGCAAAACTGTTACTTACAAAGATATATCTGACGTCATTTCTCAGTTCCTTGCTAAAGAATAATAGATATATTTAATTTACAAACATATCATTCTTTAGATACGGCTAAATATATTTTGAATATTGTCTAATTTTTACTATCTTTGTTAAGAATGTTTAACTTATGAACAAGACAAGGAGAATAAAATGAGTAAATTATCCAGAATAAATCTAATAATGCTACTCTTAGCATTTACTTTTTCAATAATGCTGTTCCTGCCCAAGCAAAGTAATGCTCAGCAAACAGGAAGCTGGGTTTCTGAAGTAAGCCAGGACGGTTTCATATTGAAAAAAGTCGTTAGTGATACATTAATTGCCAGTGGACAATCTTTCAGTTATACAATATATTATACAATTCCTGCTGGAGCTACAAACGTAACAATTTCTGACATAATACCACCAGCTTTGGAGTATCAGGGACATACTGTTAATAGTGCATGCGGCACACCTACAGTAAATGCTCCGACACTAAATACAATGGGTGGATTGTTTTCTGTTAGCTTTGCAATCGTTCCAAATGGTTGTGTAGGTTCTTTAACGATAACTGTTGCATTTCCAAACGGCATTACTTGTCCGAATACATCTGTTCGGAATCGGGCTTGCCTGACTGGATCAATGTCAGACAAAATGGTTGACCTATGCACAGGGTACATCAATACAACAGCTCAAGCATCGAACCCTTGGGGAATTAATAAATACCCGGTTGGTTTAGCTTGGTCCGGAGGTAACTGCCCATGGTCTGTGGGTATAGACACAGTTACATATAAAGTCTGCGTTTATAAAAACGTTGGAACTACGGGACAGCTTAATCTCGTTAATGGTTTTGTTACTGATACTTTACCAACAGGAGCCCAGTTAATTAGTTCCAACTGCGGAGCCACTCAAACTGGAAATATTATAACATGGAACCTCGGGAATATGAGTGCTTTACCTCAATACAATACAGCTTGCTGTAACTTTGTAATTTATTATCCATCATCGCAATTCCCTAATGGAACAACGATCAGTAATACTGCAGTACTTAGCGGCTCACTGGGACCTCAGAACCAACCTTGTTCTGACTTTACAAAATCTGCAAGTATTTGTATAAAAAAAGAAGACATTCAGAATGCTTCATTAAGTAAATGGGTCTACACAAATCGGCAACCGGGTTGCTCGGGTAGGTATTTGGTTTATATCTGCAATTCTGGTACAAGTCAATTAACAGTAAATGCTATTGATACACTTCCTACTGCTCTAAGTAACTTCTCTGTTGGTAGTGTATATCCATCATCTCTAAGTGGAACAATAAACAGTGGTGTCCTTACGATCAATGGAACTTTGGCATCAGGTCAGTGTGGATATGCCTACGTCAACTTTACTATTCCTTCAACTGCCATGCAGGGAGATACTATTAGTAATTGTGTTACTCTGACTTCTATTACACCAAATCAAACTGCTTGCAATACATTTATTGTTGAGTCACCTGCACCTAAGCCATGTCTTTGGAAAGATGTGTGTGATAAGGATGCTTCTTATACTCCAGGATCAACTTTCAGGTATCGCTTGAGAATACAAAATATTGGCGGTCAGGATTTATCTGGAACATCGTTGATGGATACTTTGAATCCAAACTTAGAATATATTGGAAATCCATCTTTCTATACATCTAATACATGGAATATACCAAACTGTAAACCCAATCCTACTTCAAGCGAGCTGTGGAATGGTGTTAGTATAAGTTATAATGCAGGTTCTAATGTTGTATCTGCTGCAATTCCTACAATCGGTGCAGCATGTCAGAATATTTTCTATACTAATTGTGGTATGTATGGAACTGGTTCCGTACCATATTACTATATCGAATTTGATGTAAAAGTTCGTGATACATCTGCTCTGGGTAATATACCCAATAACTTTACTCTCGAAGGTGGATCACTTGGTAATAATTCTATAAACTCGAACAATGTTTATATTCTGGTTGTTGGAGATGTAGGTTATAATCTCGAAAAGCAGATTAAAAAGCCAAATGATAATACCTACGGCTCAAGTGTTATTACTCAGCCAGGTAGCAATGTAAATTATAGATTGAAAATGAACTCATTTGGTACTGCTGCTCTTGGTCATATCACTTTTGTTGATTTACTACCTATGAACGATACACCTAACGACCAGTCCATATTACAAACTTGCATGACAAGAAATGGACAATTTGATGTAGCATACCTAAATGTCTTAGGAACACCTAATCCGAATCCTGTATTTGCATATTCGAATCCATCCATCGCATTGGCTTCAGTTAATAACTTAGTTCCAACAGGCGCACCAGGAAATTCGTTTTCTAACGGATGTGGTAGCTCGGGATCATGGCTATCTGGAGTAGGTAGTGGAGATAAGAATCTTGGAATTTACTTTGGTTCTACCTCCGTAGGTAGTGGTGGAGCTGAATATCAGTTTGCGGCAACAGTAGATGCAAATGCCAAAGAAAAAGAAATTTCGTGTAATTCTTTTGCTGCAAGTGGATGGACTAAACATTTGATACAAAGCTCAATTATTAGCCATCAGATTGCTGGTGAACTTGAGTCTCAAACTGCTTGCATTGAAATTGGCAAGGTTGAACCACCATCTAACTGCCTTGAGGATTATAATATAAATGTTGAATGTACAGGCATGGATCCAGCTGGAAATACCACATATTCTATTAGTATTAATGCTGCAAGTTGCACACCAGCAATTTTATTTGTGAACTCTCCTGACGGAAGTATATCTCCAGCTACTCATTCACTAACGGGTTCACCCTGGACTATTGCATTTAATTATGTAAATACTTCTGGTAATAACCCAATCACAATACATTATAATATAATATGTAATAATAAAGAATGTAGAGACAGTATTATTACCGACCTTCCGCCATGTGATGGTTCTGGATCTAATGATAAAGATTGCTGCAAAGAAGTAGAATTTAATCTGAAAGATCCAAAGTTCAAATGGAATAGTGCAACGGGATATGTCGGATTGTCAATGCCTTTCACGGTAGGACCAACGCCAATTCAGGAATTAAAAGCAACTATCGTCAGTGCACAGCTTAGACGTAAATGCGGCTTTTCAACCGGCTCATGGCAGAGAATATTCGGTGATATTACTGGTGGTTCCGTTGTTGTATCTCCGGGAACAGGTCCACAGCTTCTAAGTTATTTCAGCAGAGAAGCTATATGGGGTTCCGATTCTTGTGTGAATTGGACAAAAGGAGCTAATCTTAATCTAAATATGAAGTTCCCCCCACTCAGTGGTTGGTTCTTATGCACGGACACTCTCGTATTTTCAATAAGATACAGCTTTACAGATTGCGATTGTATTACTTGCGATACAGTAGCACAATACAAAATAGTTAGATGGAAGAAACCCATTATTTGGGAAGATGATGTGATTTTCAAACCATACAAACCAATAATAGATGAAAGAAATGGTAAGAACAATAAAACACTGAAAACAAACACAAACAGAACATCTCTGACTATGGAAGATATGTCTAAAGGAATATTCCGCATAGTAAGCCCAGATGAGCCAGAAAATGATATCATCGTACATGGTCTGGAGCTAAGTTCAGATGATGTCGGTTTTGTATCATTAAGTTCTGGTGAAACAGATGGATATATATTCGGAAGTACGGCATTCATTAACGTTGAAGTTATTCCTGGAGATAACAAAGAGATCAGCATCGAATTTGATAATTCTGATAACTTAAAAAGATTTGAAGTTTATGCCAGATTCCTGTACAGTATGGGAGACGATGAGCAGATATTCTCAGATAATGTTACTTATACTGCTTTAGTACCTGGCGTTGAGCAAGATATTATTGCCCATGAAAGCGATCAAGTATTAGAAGACATTCATACGTTTGCTATATATCTTCAAAATCAGAATGGATATGACGAGAATATTTCAGCATTCAGCATTAAGCCATCTGATGACCAGAGTATTATTGCGGTTGGTCCTCCTATTCAAGATGATAGTGGTATTTTGATATTCCCAAGAAAGCAAGAAGACAACTCTTACTTCATTGCTCTTAGTGGTGAAGGAGAAACTATTATACCAAATGAGACAGTAACACCTGTTTATTTGACTATTGCTGGTATAACTGAAGATGATATTGACATGGAATTCTATACCTACGATGAATCAGGAAATGTATTAAGCGAAGGCAGTTTCTCTCTGGGCAGTCCTTTAATTAGCGTAGAGGGTGATGGTTTCACTCCTGATGCAAGTACAGAGATTTCTGTATTCCCAAATCCTTCTGGCACCGTTGCTTCAATTTCTATTAACACTGCTGTTAGTTTATATGCAGTAGATATAGTAATAAGAGATATTAGTGGTAGTATTGTATCTCAGCCAGGAGAAAGTGTTAACCTGAATAAAGGAGTAAATATTATTAACGTTAATATGTCTGACCATAGCTCTGGAACTTATTTTGTTGAACTTATTGGTGGCAATGTTCATGAATCACATAAGTTTATAATAAAACGTTAGAATAGCTGTAAATATCAATATTCAACAAATCATAAATTCATCCGCTGGCACACAGTCAGCGGATGAATTTTTTTTAGATTAGATTAAATATCATCTCACAACGATAAATCCAATTGTTTCTACTTTGAAACCAGCTTTGACCGTAACGTAATAAACACCAGAAGGCAGGTTTGATGTTGAAATATCGAATCTCTGCTTCCCTTGTGTCAAATATTGTGCATTAGCAATTATGTCAATTTCTATGCCCAGTGAATTTGTTAGAGATATATTAGTAATTCCAGCTTTTTCAAGACAGAAATCCAATGTGGCAATATCATCAGCTGGATTTGGCGATACTTTCATTTTCAAGCTGCCACGATCATGTATGTTTGGAACGCTATTTGGCTTCTCATACGTAAATAGCCCATAGCAGCCACCAGAGTTGATATCAGCATAAACTACTTGCATTGTAGTATCCATTACTCCACCAATTAAAATCCATGTTCTTCCGTTATCCTCCCATTTGAATATACCGAGATCATTATACTTTGATTCAGATAGTTTCAAAGGTGAGTAGTAAAGAGCGAGTTGGTTGTTGCTTTTTTCATTAATATCATAAGGATAAGAAGAGATATAAAAAATATCACTGGCTCTTTCAGATCCCTCAGGTAATCCATTAAGTGGTACATGAAATTGAGTGGACGCAATCAGTAATTTCATTATCTTATCGTTATTTGTTAAATCCATGTTTAGCAAAGCATCGCCATTGTAAGAATAGCATACATCAATTCTTTCTGACATACGATAGTTAAAAGGTATATAAAATGGTTGTTTTGATTTGTCATAAGCAAAAATATCAAAAATGCCTTCTGTTATTCTATTTTCAAACGTGAAATTATATGTTTGATCTTTATCGTCATAAGGCAGATCAAGCTGCTGGATGCCGCGTTCGTCCAATTCAATCTGAAGTTTTGGTTTATCACCAAATTTGATATTTGGCTTCGCAGATAGCATCAACTCGCCCCCTTCGTCGAAGGCAAACTGGTTATCTAACATATAGTTGCCATCTACTTTTTTAAGTGATACTTCATCGGATAGAATTTTATCATCCTTATCGCCACTCTTTGGTTCAGAAACTATAATAATATCATGTGTCAATGACCATACTTCGGCAGGACCATATTTGTAATAGTTAATAGCAACAAAATCGCCGACATTTGCCCCAAGAATTTTTATTTTACTGTTATCGGCGCTTACTCCCTGGTCTAATCTTTTATACGTACTACCACTTTTTTTAAAGAGCATCATGGGCAGATTGCCTACATTTTGCCCCTCAACCTTAACGATCAAATTAACTTCCCCAGCATTATTATCAACATTATGAATCTGAAAGACAATCTCAGAGCCGACATCATAATCTAAATTCCAGATATTGCTGTTGGGCCCTTTTAAGTAATCTCTTGACCCAAGGAAACGTTCACTTGGTTTAAAAATATTACAATTAACACCACCATATTTCTTCTCATATTCAGTCTCGAATTGAGTCCAGCAATCTGAGCCGTTATAGACATATTGATAAGTAATCTTATAATCGCTGTATGGATATTTTGCCATGGAGGACATCTCAGATGAGTATCCACCATGGTATTGGTATTGCATATAGCCATAATTATACCCATAAGGTAACTTCTTTTTTAGGTCATCATCAGTATATAAGTATTCATCAAGAAAGCCATATAAGTAATGCCCAAGCTCGTGTCCTAAGGTTCTATAATTATAATGGTTTAACACCTCCATCCAGTTGCTCTCAGCCGTAATGTTACGAGTATCATCGCTTCCACCATACCATTTTCTTGGCATGTGTGCATGACCGTCGGTCTCATATATACAATGAATATTTGCGTTAGGCCAAACCATATTGCTAGCAAATATTTTCACATCAGATTCATCCCACATCACTTTATTATCGTAAATATCAATCTGATGAAAGCACATTTGTCCATCAGAAACGTCATAGTAATAGTTAGCCAAATATTTCATCCATGTTTTTAAACTGTCAAGATAAGTTTGGCTGGCATCCCAATTAAGCGAAACTACAAGGTTGAATTTCAGAGTAGTGTGATCCATAATGATATCAGGATAGAAATTACCACCGAGCTTGAAATCGGTTTGCTTGCCGTTTTCGTCTATTTTTGCATTATCAATCATAACAAGAGCCATGTTATTGCCCTGAATATTTCTGCTTGGTTTTACTGCAGGTATTGAGCCAAACATTCGACTTAGCTTAATTTCATCTCCAGAAGCAATGCTAAATCCACTTGTAGTAAATTTACCCATTTCATTTGTTGTTACCTGACCTATATTCAAACCATTTTTTATTAAATCAAAAGTCTTGTTAGGAATGCTGATATTATTAACATCATAAAGAGTAATTGAATATATGAAGTTTATATCTTTAATCTTATCATTAATTGTTATCTTGCTTTTTAGTAGCTTATTTGAGTAAAAGAGTAATCCAAAACCATCATTGGATATTTCCAGATTTCCATTCTCATTCGGCATATCAATATCTGGCTCATCATAAATCCATTCTTCGGCAATATGGTCCCATATTGAGATTTTTTCATCCTGAGAAACGATCAAGTCCCCATACTGAGTAACGTTTATTTTAGAGATAAAATGATCTTTAACTGGTATTTCAATAAGCGACCATTTCAAGATGTCATTATCATAACTGTATAAGTCATTGCCAAAAACTGCATAGAAGATATTCTCCCGATTGCAAAGCAATTTATCTGTTTTATATGAGCCAGAAATGCCATTCTGTTTGGCATTCCATTTACCTGAAAGCTCAGACAATAAATACATAGCCCCCCTATCGCCATTTTGAATTGAGATAAAAATCTCACCAAAGCTGTTGCATGCAATAGCGATAACATCAGGCACTATGGTTGATAAATTATTCGTAATTAATTGCCATGTGCTTGTATTATCTTCTGACATCCAGATATTCTTGTTAGTACCAACATATATTATCTCTGATTTCGAGATACAATAGCATTGAATAGTTTCATCATTGCCTTTGAAAAAATCAATTTTACTCCAACGATTTCCATCGTCATCGCTTTTGAAGATTTCCTGCTCGCTGAAAGCAATTACAGAAGACTTACCAGTAGTAATAATGTGTTTGATGCTAATATTGTCGAACGTTTTGTCAACAGTTTTCCATTCTCTTCCGTTATCGTAAGTGTAGAAGAATCCATTTTGGTTAGTCCCTGCGTAAATGTTGTCCCCACGTGAAGCAGCAGCAGTTATTGCAATTTTCATTTGTGGGAAGCCCCTGTCGCTCCAGATGGTTTCGGCAGAGCAGATGATATATGACATAGATGCTAATGCTACGATCAGAAAGTACTTAAAAGCTCTCATAGTGGCTCCCGAAATAAGTGAAATTAAATGGATTTATCAAAGAACTGAAGAAGATACATGCAAATAATAATTTCTTCAATATCAATTGGATAATATATTAAAGAAAAGGCAATAAAGCAAGTAATAAGAATAGAGTAAATGAATAAAAAAAGGTGTGGACTGATTAAATCCACACCAAATGATTTGTATCCGCCGGCTGAAGCACCGTTTAGTGTTTTTTCTTTTTATGACGATTCTTACGAAGCCGTTTTTTGCGTTTGTGGGTTGACATTTTATGCCTTTTTCTCTTCTTTCCGCAGGGCATCATTATCTCCAATTTAGTATTTTGAAAAAATCATTATATAATAATAACGTTACATAAGGATCATTATTTCTTATCATCCTTAGCATATTTCGCCTTCATAGCTTTATTCACCTTATTTAAAAAGTCAGGTGATGGCTTGAAGACAGGAACGTATCTCTCATCAAGAGGTACTAAGTCGCCAGTCTTAGGATTCCTAGCCATTCTTGGTTTACGGCTTTTATGTTTGAAAACTCCGAATCCACGCAATTCAATTCTCTTTCCGCTGGCAATAGCATTGATCACGCTCGAGAAGACTCCGTCAACAACTGCTTTTGTCTCAATCTTTGTCAGCCCGGTTGCCTTGGCAATTTCGTCCACAATGTCTGCTTTAGTCATATTCTTTCCAAATTGTTTAGTAAAACACACTTATATATTTTAACTTCTTATTCTTATGCACTTGCAAAGTTAGCAAATTTAAAAAAACAGATTGCTAAATCAAAAATATTAATGTAATTTTTTTCTTTATTTTTGACTTTTTTTATTAAATCTTGAATTTATCGGCACTTTCACTTAATTTTGTAAAATATTTTATGTGTTAAACACTCTATAACTAATGGTGTTTTAACTATTGCTCTATATTATTCGCATGGAAGGTAATATGGCTGTATTGCATTAACTAAAACATTGAAATCAATATATTTAGAGGAGTTCCAATTGGATTGGATCAAAGAACAAGGCAGTGAAGACAAGAATATTCAGGAAAGCATTATCAATGGTGGCAGGATACCAAAGCACCTTGCTGTCATTATGGATGGTAATGGCAGATGGGCTACAGAAAGAGGCAAATCAAGGACTGCCGGACATGAAGAAGGAATAGAAAGTGTTCGCGATATAGTAAAAGCTTCATCTCAGATTGGTATAAATTATCTAACTCTATATGCTTTTTCTATTGAGAATTGGAAAAGACCTGCTACCGAAGTAGGTATATTAATGAAGTTACTGGAGCATTTCTTAAAGAAAGAGCTGGATGAGCTTCACGAAAATAATGTCAAACTTAGAGCAATCGGTAAGATTAGCTCACTACCCAAAGTTGTTCAAAAACTTTTGCATTCTGCATGGGAAAGAACTAAAGATAACACCGGACTAAATCTAACTCTTGCACTAAGCTATAGTGGCAGATGGGATATTGTTAGGGCTGTACAGATGATCGCTCTCGATGTAAGGCGAGGCAAGGTTTCTCCTGAGGATATTAATAACGACCTATTCTCAGATTATCTTCAGACTAAGGAAATACCAGATCCCGACCTGATGATACGCACAAGTGGTGAAATGCGACTAAGCAACTTTTTACTCTGGGAGATGGCTTATGGCGAAATGTATATTACAGAAAAGTATTGGCCCGGGTTCAGACGTGATGATCTATATAATGCTATCAGGGATTTTGCAAATAGGGAAAGACGTTTCGGCAAGACTTCTGCTCAAATATCTAATAAAAAGGATTCTTACATTAAGCGGGTTATAGATGTTTTCAATAAATAAATTATCACTGACATTTCTGATTTTTATCTTTATTTTCACTTCTATTGTCTCCGCACAATATAAGCCAGAGAAATATACTATTGCCGGTATTAGCGTTGAGGGAAACCGTTTCTCTGATGCTCAGACTATTATTGCTTTATCAGGGCTTCGTGTTGGCGAGCAGATTACTTATCCTGGTGATACTAAATTGCAGAAATCCATTGTCAATCTTTGGAAAAGAAAACAATTCTCTGATGTCAATATTATTGTTGAGAAAGTTACAGCTCTTGGTATATTTTTAAAAATCGAAGTCAAAGAATTCGCTAGACTCGAAGAAATCAGAGTTCATAATAACGAGGAAGTAGAAGCAGATAAAATAAAGAAAACAATAGGTAAGATAAAAGGGGACATTCTTTCACCTTACGATATTTATAAAGTTAGGAAAAACGTTAAGAATCTATATAAGGAAGAAGGTCTAATCTTTGCTAATATTGACACAGACATATCCGAAGCTGATAGTAATAATTATGTGAATTTGCTGTTGGAAGTAGATGAAGGAGTGGAATTCCATGTAGTCTCTATCAAGTTCGAGGGGAATGAGTCTTTTGACGATAGCGATCTTGAAAGCGAATTTGAAGAAACTCATACTAAATCATGGTGGCAATTCTGGCGTTCTACTAAGTTCGACCTCGCAGAATGGGAAACAGATAAACAGCTGCTTCTGGACTTCTATAAAAACGAAGGTTTCAGAGATGCTGAAATTCTGAAAGATACCGTTTTATATGATGAAGAACTTGAGCAAGTTAGCATAGAGGTTGACCTATATGAAGGGAATAGATATTTCATTAGGGACATCAATTTCGTTGGGAATACAGTTTATGAATCGGAAGCACTCTTAGACAGACTCGATTTTGAAAAGGGCGATCCATATAATTACAGCTTATTCCAGCAGAACTTAAAAGGTAACGAAGAGCAGTCCGATGCTTTGTCATTGTATCTGGATAATGGCTATCTTTTTGCAAATATGAATTTAATTGAGACAAGAGTGTCTCAAGATTCGATTGATATAACTGTTAGCGTTACCGAGCAGACCCGTGTGAAAATACGTAAAGTAGATATAGTAGGCAATACGAAAACAAAGGATAAAGTAATCCGAAGGGAGCTTTATACCAGACCAAATGATTACTTCAGCCGTGCAGCTATTATTCGTAGCGTTAGGGCATTGGGTATGCTTAATTATTTCAATCCCGAAGCTCTGAGACCAGATATTAAACCAGTAGATAACACCGAAGTGGATATTGTTTATAGCGTTGAGGAAAGATCAACAGATACATTCAACGCATCTGTCGGGTATGCTGGCACTTTTGGTCTGACACTGGCAGTTGGTTTTACATTTAACAACTTTGCTCTGACCGAGCCACTAAGAGGTGGTTCCGGACAGGTATTGAATTTCAACTGGGAATTTGGACAGGCAAGCCGCTATAGATCTATTGCATTAGGATTTACTGAACCATGGCTATTCAATGGACCTACAACTGTAGGTTTTAATATTTACAGCACTGCTTCAAACTGGTACTATGTATATGAAAGACAAGGAATAGCTTTGAATATCGGTAGGCGATTTACCTGGCCTGATGATTATTTCCGCGGGGATTGGAGTCTCCGTGTTCAACAAAACAATGTTCCCGAGGAAAATACATATTCTTATTTCCGCCCAGGCCTGACAAATGAGGTAACAATAGGTCAAACCTTTTCGAGGATTAGTTTGAATAACCTTTACTTCCCAACGAATGGCTCTAAATTCTCGCTTTCTACACAGTGGGCTATGGGTGCTATTGGCTTGGGTAATACTGACTTTCTCAAAGCCAAACTAAGCTTAGAGATGTCAGAACCAATTATGAAAATAGATGGTATGGATCGCTTGATATTATTCATGTCCTCTGATCTGGGATATATCACAGGTCTGGAAAATGATACGACCATGAACCCACTTG
>Ga0272443_10004284_pt1 | contig 15724 bp, 11 predicted proteins | sample SSMAcet12_FD_193581 | JGI IMG/M metagenome (GOLD analysis project Ga0272443, IMG submission 193581) | Marine sediment archaeal communities from Little Sippewissett salt marsh, Falmouth, MA, United States - SSM-Acet-12 | ecosystem: Environmental > Aquatic > Marine > Wetlands > Sediment ...
AATGGGCGAGATACTGGTTGTCGTAGAACACAGACAAGAAGAGATAAGGGACATCACATTTGAGATGCTCTTTAAGGCCGGTGAATTATGTAAGGAATTTTCTCATACACTGACGGCAGTCGTTTTCGGAGGCAAGGAAGCGCCGTTTATAGATGAGATTGCAAAAAGATCTGACAATGTAATTTATTATGAAGATGATCAATTAAAGGAATTTAATGCGGATGTATACAAAGCGTGTTTGAACGGTCTTATTGAGGAGAGCCGTCCTTTTATAACGTTAATCGGGCACAGTTCATGGGGTATGGATCTTGCGCCTGCACTTTCAGTTAAAACCGGATACCCCCTTGCGACGGACTGTGTAGATATCCTGATAGAAGAGAATCATCCCAAGGTGATTCGTCAGATCTACAGTGGAAAAGTTTTTCAAAAGATGTCTTTCAAAGAATCTGATGGATATATTATAACGGTAAGACCGGGGTCATTTCAACCGCCTGAGACAATTGAGAATAAGAATGGCGGGGTGATCAAGAAAAATCTTCCTGGGGAATTGCCGGAGTCGCCAAAGACGTTCATAAAATTTGTGGACAGTGGAGCAGGCGAAGTAGACATAACGCAGGCAGACCTGCTGGTATCCGTTGGAAGGGGTATAGGAGAAGCAGAGAATGTCGAGGCCATTAAGGCATTGGCAGAGCGTATAGGCGGCGTGCTGGCCTGTTCCCGGCCCGTTGTCGACAAAAACTGGTTGCCCAAGTACTACCAGGTCGGCACATCAGGTAAGTCGGTCAAACCAAAGGTCTATCTTGCCTTTGGTATCAGTGGGGCGTTCCAGCATCTGGCAGGCATTACAGGCGCAGGAACAGTGATTGCCATCAACAAAGACCAGAAGGCGCCCATATTCAGGGTTGCTGACTATGGTGTGGTGGATGACCTCTTTAAGATCGCCGATGCTCTCCAAGAGCAATTAAAGGAAGGCTAAAAAAGCGTGCTGTTTTGAAGTTGTGATAGACTAAATAATGCTGTATAAAAAAGAGGGTTTTTTATAAATCCTCTTTTTTTCATTTTGAGGGGTTGGGTTTTAATGATTGATGACATGAACAAATTGAGAAATATCGGTATCAGTGCCCATATTGATTCAGGCAAGACGACACTGACGGAAAGAATCCTATTTTACACCAAACGCATTTTTGCCATACACGAGGTAAAAGGCAAAGATGGGGTTGGGGCCACCATGGATTCCATGGAACTGGAACGGGAGAGGGGAATAACCATTGCCTCGGCTGCCACGCATTGCGAGTGGAGGGGATATAGAATCAATATTATCGATACTCCCGGACATGTTGATTTTACGATTGAAGTAGAACGTGCACTCAGGGTAATGGATGGCGCCATTCTGATACTTTGCGCTGTGGGGGGGGTTCAGTCCCAGTCGATAACCGTTGATCGACAGATGAATCGGTACAGGGTGCCACGGATCGCATTTATCAATAAGTGTGATCGATCGGGAGCCGATCCCTACAAGGTCGTTGAACAGTTACGTCAAAAATTGAATCACAATGCCGTTCTCATGCAGATACCCATCGGTCTGGAAGACAAGTTTTCAGGGATTGTGGATTTGGTTTCAATGAAGGCACTGTATTTCGAAGGGGACAATGGGGAAAAGGTTAGAACCGGGGAAATTCCTGCCCAGATGATTGAGCAGGCCCAGGCTCAAAGAGAAGATTTGCTGGACGCCGCATCCATGTTTTCAGATGAACTGATGGAAGCGATTATCGAGGACAGGGTACGTGAAGATTTGATTTGTCAGGCGGTGAGAGAGGGCACGCTTTCCAGAAGATTGACCCCTGTTTTTATGGGTTCGGCCTACAAAAATGTGGGGGTTCAACTTATACTGGATGGTGTAAACCAATACCTTCCCGCACCTGCCGAGGTAGAAAATGTGGCCCTTGATCTGGATCAGGATGAAAAGGAAATATCCCTTGAAACGGATCCGGAATTGCCGGTAGTTGCATTGGCCTTTAAACTTGAAGTCACCCCATATGGGCAATTGACCTATATCAGGATATATCAAGGCAATATTGGCAAGGGGGACAATCTTGTCATCACAAGGACGCGAAAAAAGCTTAAGATAGGAAGGCTGGTTCGGATGCATGCAGGACAAATGGAGGATCTGACGAGGGCCTATGCGGGAGATATTGTCGCCCTTTTTGGCGTAGATTGCCAATCAGGAGATACCTTTACGGATGGGCGCTTGAACTATAGCATGTCATCCATGTTTGTCCCTGAGCCCGTTATTTCGCTGGCCATTAGCCCAAAGGATCACAAGGCACAAAATAATATGTCCAGGGCATTGAACCGGTTTGTAAAAGAAGATCCCACCTTCAGATCTCATGTGGATCAGGAGTCGGGTGAAACCATTATTTCGGGTATGGGAGAGCTCCATCTCGATGTGTATGTGGAACGGATGAAACGAGAGTTCAGCGCTGAGGTGGAGACCGGAAACCCCCAGGTGGCCTATCGTGAAGCGATCACCCGGAGAACACCCTTTGATTATATCCACAAAAAGCAAACAGGTGGTTCTGGTCAATACGGGCGGGTTGCGGGATTCATGGAGCCTTCAGAAGATGGGGCCTATAGGTTTGTCAACCAGGTAAAAGGCGGTGTTATCCCAACAGAATTCCTGCCCGCAGTTGACAAGGGATTCCAGTCCTGTCTCAAAAAAGGTCAGGCTCTGGGATTCCCGGTTCTTGGAATGCGGGTGACGGTAAACGATGGCCAGTTTCACAGCGTGGACTCATCGGAGAGGGCCTTCACGCAGGCGGCCATCGGGGCTTTCAGACAAGCCTATATGAAAGCCAGACCGGTTATTCTTGAGCCCATTATGAAGGTATCGGTTGAGTCCCCTTCCGAGTATCAGGGGAGTGTGCTCTCTTCCATTAATCAGCGACGGGGAATCATTACAAGTTCTACGGAAGACGGTACGTTTACCATCGTCGAGGCCGAAGTGCCCTTGGCGGAAATGTTTGGTTACGCGACAGTACTGAGATCCCTCACCCAAGGAAAGGCAGAATTCACCATGGAGTTTTCAAGATATGCGAAGGTGCCTGAACTCATATCAAAAGAGCTAATATCCAGCATTGCGAAACGGTCAAAAGGAGAAAAGAAATCATGAAGGGATTTAATTCAGTAAGTCCGCTGAAGGTCCTGGAGAAGTCTTCACAAAAAGGTCTGGGTTCGGGAAATCTTGGTGTGCTCATCGCCCGGGCCGGAGTGGGCAAGACGGCCTGTCTGATCCATATTGCCTTTGACAAAATTTTTCGGCAGGAGAAACTCGTTCACATTTCCCTGGAAGAGGGCCCTGAAAAAGTTACATCTTATTACAATGTCATCTATTACGATCTCGTCAAGGCCTTAAATATTGAAGATGAATCTGAAATCCGGTTACTGATAGACAGAAATAGAATGATTCTCGCCTACCTAAGACAAAGCTTTGAAACAGAACGCCTTCGCACCAGTCTCAAAAATCTGGCCGAAAATCTCGAATTCAGACCGGATACGCTTATTGTGGATGGTATTGATTTTGAAAAGGCAGAAAGGGCTTTTTTTGAAGGTTTTAAGGAAATTGCAAAGGCGTTCGATGTGGAGATCTGGTTTTCGGCCCTTTCCCACCGACACATTACAGAGGTCAATGAAAGAGGTATCCCTCACCCGTGCCAGGCGCTCGATGATCTCTTCAGCATCATTATCGAGTTGCAGCCGGGATCATCAGGTGTTTTCCTGAATCTTTTAAAAGACCACGATAACCCTGCAATCGCCGATAATGGCATCCGTCTTGATCCCAATACATTCCTGGCGTTGAGTTAGGGTTTAGGGTTGAGGCACTTTTCCGGTTTATCCGGGTCAGGGAGTCACAAAATTCTTGGCAAGATCATTGTCAATGACATATATGCAGACCTCTTTTGAGCCCTGCTTGGTGTATCCGTACTTTTGGCTGAGATTATTGATCAGGAAAGAGACATCTCCTCGAATCCTTTTATCATAAGACTTGAAAGCTTCAGTGTCGTAATCCTTGATGGCGCGGCGAAAATTTTCGTTCTCAAGAAAGGGATCCAGCACTTTTTCCTTCAAATTATAGACATATCGCTCATGCATATCTTTATATAGGTTCGTTTCTCTAATGGATTTCCCGTCAAGCATGATTTCCTGAGTCAGCGTTTTGGAGGTATATTCTTTTTGAGTTTCTTTTCGAAAGGATAGCCGCCGTTCCTTGTCGATCTTTGTGCCTAAAAAATGAGTCTCAATGTCCTCGAAAAAATCTTCGGAAATTTCGAGTTTTTCTCCGGTGTATTTGCAGGTTTCCACTGACCCCATCTCAAAGTTGATGGCAAATAGGTAATTTTGGATTTCCCTGGCGATCTGTTCCTCATTGTAATAATACAGCGATTCCTTAACTTCCTGCAGGACTGTGTAGTTATACATATGAATCAGGGAGTCCAGAAAGCCCTTGGGTATGGATCCGTTCAATTCTTTACCGATTTTATTAAAAAATTTGCACAGCATGGACATATTGATGAGTTTGTCTTTTTTGGCGTAAGTAGAATAAAACATATTAAATATCTTTATGGAGTCACGCCCGGAAAAACCCTTCTGCCCTTCTGTTTCCGATTCGGCAATGATTTTACGTCTTCGTTTGGCTGTAAATCGCTTTCTATCTTCTTCTGTAAGCCATTTCGGGATATATCCCGTGTAGATCTCCATCTTGAGGAGTTGCAGGTTCTCGTCGCAGTAGAGATTATATTTTTTAGGGTCATCGATCCATTCCAGCAGGGCGTCTGATTTGATATTTAACCGGGATGAAATGACAACCCGGGCAAAATTGTGGAGAATTCTGGGAAGAAAACTGGCGTCAATATGCCTGCCGAAAATGTTGCGGTAAATTTCCACCTCAGTATTTAAATCCAGAACGTAGGGGATTTTAATATATTCAATGCGGTCTGAGAAGGACTGAAAGCCCTGAATGTTTTTTTTGTCTTCCGGGTTCATGAGGGCTATGAAAAGTGAGTTTACATTCTCCTCGATGTCTTCCACCTTATGGAGACCCTCACTGATAATGTTATGCAGCTCGATCAAACGCTCTGTATTATGTGATTTTATGTCCATTAGGGTGTAGATGCCATTATTGGTCTTTGCGTATCGCGAGAAAACATAGTTGACCTGGTTGCTATCCTTTAATAGGGAATTAATCTGTCTTTGTAGCATGGGATTGCCCAAGACATTCTGCCTCATGGTTTTGTCGCCCGGGTTGAATACACTGATGCCTTCCCCCAGACGTCTGTTAAACCTGTAGGGTCTTGCGTACAGCATTTTATGGACTTCCATAGGATTCTTTAGCTTGTTCAGAAGGGCCTGATAAAGGGAACTGCAAATCGTACAGGCATTGTCCCTAAACACCCACTCATATTCTTTTTCGGTGAATAGCTTCCATTTAAATTCATTATTATTAAACAGATCATTGAAAAATGACCGACGGTAAGACTTTGGTATCATGAGAATCGGATTATCATGGCTGGGGCAGGAGATCTCTACATAGTCCCCATTTAGCCTGGGAAAGGCATAGTCATTGATGAAATCATTGTGGTTTTGGGGAAAGTGTTCGGGATTATGTCCTTTCCCAAATTCATGCCCCTCCTGTGCAGACATCTGTAAGACTTGTGACAGTTTTTCAAATAGCGGTAGGGTCTCGTGTTCAATGAAATTGCCGAGTGTCTTTCGGTCTAACCGCCATACGGTTTCAAAACGAGAGCCCTCCTCCTTATTGGCATATTCCTCAAATTTCATCAGGAGATTGTTTAAGAATGTACTTTTTCCGCAGCCGGGCGGGCCTTCGAAAATATAGATTTTGTTTTGCTGTGTGCTCCGTCTTAGGGCCTCAACGAGATTGATCAGCCTATTGGCAAATAGTCTGTCGGCAAAGTAGGGGTGGTCTGATCCTTCTACAAAGAGCCGGCTGCAGTCGTATTTGACGAAATTAATGGACTCTGGGTCATCGGGATACTCATCTGAACCTTCACCGATATAGGTCTTGATCATGTCATGGAACACCTGGAAGACATTGCGAATCACAGTAAATGGCTGTTCGACGAGGACCTGGAGGAATTCTTCAAATGGGATAGGAGACCGTTGATCCAGATCGCTCAAGTTGAGATTGAGATGTTGTATTGCTTTTTGGACGTTTTCCATATCAAAGCTTATGGGCAAGATTCATATTGGCAGGAATTTTAAAATGAGCACATTCCTCTTAAAGTCAGCATTCCATTATTCCATTATTCCATGTTCGAGGCAGAAGCTAAGGCCTCAATAAAACCCCCCTTATTATCAATAAGTCACAAAATCCCCGATACGCCAAGTTATATTGTTTTCTTGGAGAGCTTTCGCTTTTCCATGGTATACAAAACCCGCTGCCATTTTACGTCTGGCTCAGTGTCTTCTGCTTTCATCGGGATCAAAGAACCCGGAAGGGCGTTTTGTCCCTGTGAGGTCGGTGTCGAAATGATCTCGCTTGTCTCAAGCTGAACCGGTCCGCCCCAGAGATATTCAATGCCTAACATGGTATTGGCGATAAATTCACTAACCAGGGGTTTTTCCTCAAAGTGATGCATGAGATAAAGGGTATTGTTAGTGTTTTTTCCCATGTCAATTTCAATATGAGGCGGATGATACAGGGAATCAATCAGCATTTGGCGATAGTCTTCCGCTTTCCGGCTTTTTACATAATATTCCCAAACCATTTTGGCCGTATTGAGCCGCTTACCCGCTACAAAAAGCTTGTGACGCGTGACAAAATCCTGTTCAACGAAGTTGTTTACGAACATAAAGTCACACAGGTTTTCACGAACATTGAAAATAAAGTCCTGCCCCTGACCCGTGTGTGTATCAAATTGGTCCCGTTCTTCTGCATCATGGAGTCTCTTGAAATCAATGGAATATTTCCCTTTGTCGGCTATTTCCTCTATGTAGCTGAATAGCCGCATCCCGAGCGCATAGGGGTTCAATCCAACACGAGGCATTGATGTGACACCTGCATTTATCCGCGCAAACTCCACTTCGTGTCCTTTGATTCGGTCATCCTGCAAAAAAAGTTTTTCATGCCAATAACTGGCCCACCCTTCATTCATAATCTTTGTTCGGATCTGTGGTTGAAAGAATATGGATGTTTTACGCACCACCTGCAATACGGATTTCATCCATTTATTTTCATCTTTGTTCAAGACCTCCGAATTCTCCATCAGGAATTGAATCAAATCCATTTTTTGTTTCGGTTTTTGAGTGGTGCTTTTTTCCAAGACAGCTTCAAATTCAGGATATTTCGTAATGACCTCTGCAAAAAACGTCTGTTCTGCGAGGTCCCCAAATTTGCTGACACAGTCATTGTATCTTTCGATTTCCTTGAGATATTCGCTTGTCTTCACTTTTTTTTCGGACTGCAGGAATACATCAAAGTAGAAATCCATGCGTTTTGACCCGTTGGTTATATTCATGCAATTTAGACGCGTGAGTTCCTCATGGAAACCCGCAAGATTATCGATCCCCCGGGAAAATTCAATAACGTAATCTACCCATCTTCCTTTTTCAGCCCTGAGCTTGGCGATTATCCGCTTATCGGAGAGGGCCTGGCCGGTAAAATCATAGTCCCAGGAGTGACGAAAGAAAAGATTGTTCTGGAAGAAATCGATATGCGCCAGAACGTGATAGAATATCATGACATTTAACCAATCCGGATTGTTGTCATTGTAAAAGGAGATAGCCGGCCGGGTGTTAATAACCGTTTCATAGGGATTGGCCGGATAGAGTTCATACCTGCCTTTTTCTTTGATAACGTCCACATCGTGAACCCAGTAATCGTAGAGTGTTGGAATCATGAGTTTCGGGGACAGTTCCAGCAGGTCCCGGTTGGTTACAATATATTCAAGGGTTTCATCCTCAAAGCGCAGACCAACCTTGCGGGCTCTTTCTTTGCACCCCTCCATAATTTTCTTTGTATGTTGATCGATCAATTCCATTGCGCTATGAAATAAGGTGTTTGATTCCTTCGATCAGACGGGGTTCATCGGCATCTTGCTTCATGACATCGAGTCTCAATAAATCAGGCTTCTCATCCAGCAGACCGGATGCTTTTGTGTATTTTTCAACCTCACTGGTCTGGGTTGCGCCGAGCCCATTTTCGGCGATTGTGATCCCGACCCTGTTTGCATAGACCAGCATCTTCTTTATCTCCGGGATGGTTTCTTTCCCGTCAGCGTCCCAATCATCCCCGTCTGTACCATGGAATACGTATATATTATAATCTTTGACCAGATTTTCCTTTTCGACAATGTCATTTACCAGGCGAAAGGCAGAGGCAACCTTTGTACCACCAGCAACCTTAGAGTTATAATAGGTATAAAAATCAGGTACTTCACTTGCTTCAGTGTCATGAAGAATAAAACGGGACTCCACTTGTCTGGCATACTGGTAAAGGAGCCAACTGTATATTAACACGTGCTGTGCGACAATCAGTTGAGTGGGTTTGCCGGCCATGGAACCCGAGTAATCCCTCAGGAAAAAGACCATAGCCTGGGATTCATAGTCCATTTCACGGGAGAGGATTCGATAGATTTTGTCGTCAGGTGAGATCAAAAAGCGTGTAGAATCAATACGGTCTATATCAGGCAGAAGTCCCAGACTAATATTGGTTTCCAGAATTTTTCGCAAAGTGGCTTTTTTGTCCAAGAATTGACCAAATCCGCGATTCCTGTCCGTCAGGTCATAGGTGTAACGGGTGAGGGAGCGCTTCTTGCCCTTGTCTTTGAGATTGGGGAGTTCAAACTGCTCGGTGAGGATTTTGCCCAGATCATAGGCGCTCGATTCCATCTCGTGGGGTCCACCCTGTCCTTCACCTGGACCGGTCCCAGATCCATCCGGGGCACGAACCGGCTGTTCCCCGATAACCTCACCCTCTTCGCCTTCTCCTGATCCACCTGATGGCGCATCTTCTCCTGAGGACTTAAATGAAGTGTCGTGAATAAATTTCTCTTCAACAGTGGTAGGGACGATGACGATCTTATCTTTGCCGCCTTTTCCCGGCTTTACCAAACGGCCCACACGTATTTTCCGGGGAAAACCGTCTTTTTCTCTTCTCTTGTCGCGCTCCAGAAGTTCGTCTATGGAGCGAATTCTGGAGACATAAGTGCTTTGAAACCTAGGGATGGCTTGCAGTGCAGAAAAATCGTCATGTTCATAAAGATTGTGGGGGGGGCGGAAGACCATTTCGATTTTAGCGTCCTTGTCGTATCCGGACATATCATGAGCGTCATGGGTGCCTGTGTCGTGCAATTCCAGAAGAATAGTTTGTTTCTGCCGTGGCGTAAGGCCTTTGGCTTTGAATGCATTGTAAAGTTTTAAAAGTTCAGGGTTCACGTTGAATTCAATTTTCATCCTCCTGGGTGCAAAAATACTCGATGGTTTTCTGCGCACATGTTTTGCAGTAGTTAAGTTTGTTCAGCATCGTGTCGATCATGCGATCGTACAATTTCTGATTTTCTTCATTTGTGCGGTTGGCCAGTGCACCGATGAGGCTGCCGGCCCCTGCAATATCAGATTTCAGCCTGACATCGGTAACCGCCTTGACCAGCTCCAGGTTGTCCATAAAATCGTAATCTGGATCGACAGAGATCTTCTGACCGTAAATTTTTCGAATGGACGTTCTAAAGGTCTCGCGCTGTTCTTCTGTTTTAAGACCCAGCCTTTCTTCGACACCTTTGATATAACGCTCATCGACCTTCAAGGCCCTAAGCTCTCCGGTCTGAGGGTCTTTGTATTTCCACATCTTATCAGGACCCAGATTTTCAGCGTCAATCCCGATGATCATATTTACATAGTTCATGACGTCTTTGCGAATGGCAAAGGGTTCATCCATGTAGGCGTTGAACATCTCGGTCATAATGCGTTCACGGTACATTCCTTTTGCGGTTTTGAGATCTTCAATATATTTGGCCCTGTCATTAGCCTCAGTCACATAATCGAGGATCACCCGCTCAAGTGTTTTGAAAATGTCATATGCAAACATACAACGACCTTCATTGGTTTCTGAGCTTTCGATCAGCAATTGAATGGCCCTACCCAGATTCCGCTGGCCCAATCCCTTTTGCCCAAAGCGTTTTGTGATATTCGGATCCTGGTTGAGCGTGTCAATCACTTCAGCCAGTGTCTTAATGCTCTTTTCGCCTGCCACTTCTCCTGCAGCGAGTTTCATCGTCTCAATGGCCGTCAATTTTTCACTACGAGGTAATCGAGTCAATACCACAGCCACCGATGTTGCATAGTTAAGGTTGGGGTCCCGGTGTAGCCCCTTTCTATCAAGGGTCGTTTTTGCTTCGTTCCCAATCGCATATGATGTGAGGTCTTCCTGTAGCTTATAGTGCGTGTTATGTGAGACGTAGCATATGCGGCACCTGTCCACGATGGGTGCTTCTTCTTTTTCAGACAGAAACCGATTAAACTCAGAATTGTTACTCGTAGCGACGATCAAGGTATCAATGGGCCACTTGTAGCCATCAATTTCGATTACACGGTTTTGGATAACGCCTAAATATACCTGAACCAGATCTTTTTTATTTTTGAATACTTCGTCGCTGAAATGGATACCGCCACCGGCCACACGCGCCAGTGCACCCCGTCTTAAATCAAACCGATACGGATTGTTGGTGTCTGTGATGTGGAGCAATCGCTGGATGGACTCTTCCCCCAGTAAATCAACGGCAGAGGACGTGATCTTGTCTTTCGCGGGATATTTTCCCGTTATGGTCCCGAGACTTTCTGTCATTGGAACTGGGATGATCTCGATGTGCTCGAGCATTTCGTCGATATTGCCATCCGCTTTGCTTCTAATATCGTTCCACATATAGCCGCTGCATGCACCCAATGGCCGGTAGTTTTCATACAGTTTATCGATCTCCTTGTCCGAAAATCCGACGTGTTCTGCAAGGAAGTTTTTATTGTCGTCTGGGTTTTCAAAAAGATTCATGGCCAGGATCATGGGATCTTCGTAGGTCTGAGATTCAATGGTAGAGATTTTTCCATAATTCCCAAGTCGATCCATATCAGTGAACCTGAAGGTGTACTTTCGGTTTTTTTCAATGGTCAGGAAATCACGGTACTTGCTGCACAGGTATTCAACAAAGAATGTTTTTCCATTTCCAGGTTCTCCCACCAGGACGAAAGCCATTTCTTTTGACGACCCGCCCTCAGCAGCGTCCTTCACATAGGAGACAAAGCTGTTAATTTCATCATAGATGCCGATGATGTGCTTTTTTCCTGTGCGAAATATGGTGAAATCGTAAGTTGTCCTGCCATTCACCACAACTTTTTCAATTTCACTTTCCAGGATCATCCTGGCAATACTTTCGAAGGCATTTTCAAAACAACGCTTCCCTTCCTTGACAGCAATCAGGTGATGTTGGAGCCTGTTACCGTTTTTGGCAGTCATTTTTTTTCACCTTTGTTTTCGAATAATGTTTAATGATCCTTTTCCAAAAATCGCCTAAACTGAGCGTCAGAATTGATGCGGGGCAGGGTTTTTTGACGTACAAGAACCGTTTTCTGCTCGCCCCCGGCTTTAAAGATGGATTTTACAGTCTTGTTTCGGTAATCGGCAAAAAATTTCTGAATTTTCAGTTTTTAAATTTCGCAAGAATTGTGCCGCTTAATTCAATATGCGCTATAGTCTCGGTATATCTATTAAAAGCAATTAGTTATAACACAATTGGATAGTCAATTTTGCATCGTTTTCCAGAATTGGCGGAAACAGTCCCCATATATGCCAATTTTGACCCCTTCAGTTTGACCCGGTATATCCCGCCGTCGTATATGAGACCCGTTAGCCAACAAAAATATATATTGATTTCAATGAGTTGGAGGTTAAAATGTATCTAATCGCCTGTAGGCAGTTTTTAGGGTAAGGTGCTGGATGAAGCGGATGTCCGAAAAAAGTACGGCGCCATGGAATTGACCTGTCAGTCAAAAACCTGACACATAAAACCGATAAACCGGAATGTGAAATTTGTGAATTGACGAATCAATGATCATCACGCTATTATTTGACTCCGTCTAATTGAAAGGCTATAGAATAAATAAGAAGGTATTTAATGTCTTATCGCCTGAAAGTGAAACGTTCAATTGATAAAAGGAGGCGGGGATGAAAATTATTGGTGAGCTTATTAATGCCAGTCGAAAACCGATTGCCACGGCAATAGAAAATCAGGACAAGGAGGCTATCCAGAAAATTGCCTTGGATCAGTTCGAAAAGGGTTCTGATTTTATTGACATAAATGCCGGAATCTTTGTTGAGAAAGAGGCAGAGCATCTGAAGTGGCTGGTGGGCAGTGTACAGGAGGTCGTGGATGCCCCTTGCTGTATCGACAGCCCGGATCCAAAGGCCATCCAGGCCGCCCTGTCTTTACACAAAGGCACGGCCATGATCAATTCCATTTCTCTCGAAAAAGACCGCTGCGATGCCCTTCTTCCAATTGTAGCAGGCACGGATCTTAAGGTGGTTGCCCTGTGTATGAGCGATGAGGGGATGCCCCAGACGGTTGAGGATCGGATGAAAATTGCTGACAAGCTTGTGAACACGTTACTTCAGAAGAATGTTTTAATCGACAATATTTATGTGGACCCGCTGGTTCAACCGATCGCAACAAAGGATGATTTTGGTATTGAGTTTTTGAATGCCGTTGCAGAGATTATGACTACGTTTGAGGGAATTCATACCGTCTGTGGTCTATCCAATATTTCATATGGACTGCCGGAAAGAAAATTCCTGAATCAGTCATTCATGATCATGGCCATAGCCAAAGGTCTTGACGCAGCTATTGTCAATCCCCTTGACAAGCGGATGATGGCCAACATCATCGCAGCCGAGGCCCTCGTGGGTAGAGACACTTTCTGTACGAATTACCTAAAAGCCTTTCGGGCTAAAAAATTTGAGTTTTAGTGAACCTGTTTAAAGAAAATTCTACCATTTTTTTCTTGACATCACCCGGTTTTTGTCTTTAATAAATAGTATACAATATACAAAAAGGTCATCCATGAAAATAGAGTCCATTGCTGACATAGCCAAACGTAACATCCAGAAATGGGTCGTTACGGGACATTTTCAGCCGGGAAAGCAGATTAAGGAGGAGGAGATTTCCCAGCGATTGGGCATAAGCCGTCCTCCCGTGCGGGAGGCCCTGAAAATGTTGGAGGCCGCAGGTCTGGTCCTTAGGAAGCCCCGCCGTGGCGTTTTTGTCCCCGAAATGACAGAAAAGGACATGTGGGAGGTGTATACCCTGAAAGCCACTCTCTATGAAATGGCGACCGATTTGGCAATGGATGTCATTTCTGACAAAGAACTCCGAAAACTTGAATCCTATGTCCAAAAGATGGAAATATGTGTTGAAAAGGAACCCTTTAATGTGCTCCGGTATCAGGATTTGCACAAAACTTTCCATAACAGCATTATGGCCATTGGCGGAAACGATCGTCTGAGAACATTTGCTTCGAATCTCCATAATCAGGTGACCCCCTTCAGCTACAAATCGTTAAAAGACAAAAACCACCTGCATTCCTCGGTTCGGTATCACAGAGAGATCGTGATTGCCATGAAGAACAAGAACAGACCGTTGGCATGCAGAATGATGAAAGAACACGTCCTAAATGCGCTGGATGTCCTGCGTGAAATGTCGGCTCAAGGCGGGCAAACGCCGGCACACTTCAGACCAGGGAAAGCAGTCTAGGCAAGCGAAAGACAATGACGGTGCATCCTTGTTGGCGTTTAGGCACGAATTTTAAAATTCTTGCGGGTTGTAATTTGAGTCTGACGCCGAGATTGGAAAAAATAGCAGTTTTGGGTCGGGCACTAAGTAACTAGGTTGCTAATATTGGGTCGAAGGTTGGATTTAGAAATGGGGCTTTATTAAAACCTATAGCCGGAATTTAAGGTATAGCTAAAGGCAATTGTCTGTTATTCACTTATTAACACATTAAAAGGAGGCGTAAAATGAAAATGGTAAAGAGTATGCTCAAAGGCGCTTTGGTCGTTGGCTTGGTAACCGTCTTTTTCCTGCCCATTAGTGCGATGGCTGAATCAAAAATGAATATAAAATTCAGCACCTGGCATCCACCCGTGGGCAGAGAGGTAAAAACGGTCTTTGTACCCATGCTTGAGAAACTGAAAGCGAAGAGTAATGGGCGGATAACCTACACCATGTATGCGGGTGGCGCCCTTGGCAAAGGCCCGGAGCATTATGATATCGTGAGAAAGGGTCTTTCTGATATGGGTTATTTTACCGCCACGTGGACCCCTGGCCGCTTTCCTTTAAGTGATGTGCTGTCACTGGCATCTGCTGTGGATGGCAAAGATGTTGGCGTTGACATCGGTAATGCCATGTACGACCGGATTCTAAAACGGGAATTCCAGGGGGTGGAAATGATCGAATTGAACGGGTGCATATCAGCCCATCTGTGGACCACAAAACCGGTGAAGACCCTTGAAGATTGTAAAGGACTCAGAATACGGTCACCGGGCGGGCACCAGACCAATTACATCAAGGCCATCGGCGCTGAGCCGGTATTTATGCCCCTTGGGGATGTCTATCTGGCCATGGAGACCGGGACCATTGACGGTCTTATGACATGTCCGCCGCTGGTTCTTGCGTTCAAACTCTATGAGGTGGCAAAATATGGGGCCTTGTGCACCTTTGGTTGTGTGACTGAAGGCGTCATCATGAATGAAAAAAGCTGGAAAAAAACCCCGGATGACCTGAAACCGATGATCAAAGAAGTGTGCTCAAATCCTTTCCGTACCTCGGGTGGGTTGACCCGTGATGTTTACAAGGTCATGATGAATGATATTGCAGCTAAAGGGGTTACGTTCTATACACTCCCCGATAAAGAGGCCGAAAGGTGGTATGCTGGATTTCAGGATGAAACCAAAAAGTGGGTCAAGTCCTTAGAAGCCAAGGGACTCCCTGCGAAAGAGACCGTGATCATGTACAATGAGGAGTGCGAGAAGAGAGGTGTGAAGTGCGTTGCATTTCCACCTGAGTGGAAGTGATTGCCCAGTGGTGATTAGGGAGGAATGTCCATCCCGGAACGCGGGATGGACATTCCTGATTTTTCAAATGGAACCCATGTCGAAAAAGCGATGAAACGGCTAAGAGCCCTTAGAGGTGTCATACAGCGGGTAACACGTTCTCTATGTTACATTGGCATGTTTTTGCTGATCCCCATGATGTTGCTGACGGCCGGTGACGTGATAGGCCGGGCCGTATGGTCCAAACCGATCCCCGGGACAGTTGAGCTGTCCAGTTACATGTTAGTCTTTTTTATCCTCCTCGGTGTTGCCTACACCCAGCAAGTGAAAGGCCATGTGCGTGTTTCAATGCTTGTATCCAGGCTTCCTGAGCGGGTCGTGGGCATCCTGGATGTTTTTACGACGCTTTTGAGTCTCTTCATCATTGCCATATTAGCATGGCAGGGGTGGGTGGTCGGTATTGAAGAACGAACCGTGTCAGATATGCTCAGAGTCCCCCAGTTACCTTTCAGACTTCTGGTATCCGTTGCAGCTTGCTTTCTTTGCCTGGAACTGTTGATTGATTTAGTGGGTTCTGTGGAAAAATTGATAAGGAGATAATATTTGGATCCGATC
>Ga0272443_10004286_pt1 | contig 15717 bp, 12 predicted proteins | sample SSMAcet12_FD_193581 | JGI IMG/M metagenome (GOLD analysis project Ga0272443, IMG submission 193581) | Marine sediment archaeal communities from Little Sippewissett salt marsh, Falmouth, MA, United States - SSM-Acet-12 | ecosystem: Environmental > Aquatic > Marine > Wetlands > Sediment ...
AGCCGATAGTCTTGGCGAGTTCTACAGAACGAAATCGTTTGCCTTCGTTATCCGACAGAAAGTTGATGATTTCAGATGCAATCGATGCCTCGCCTTTTTTTACCAGCAACTCGTTGATCAGAATATGGTCATTCGGCTTGACCCGTTGTTCACCGGGCGAATAAGCGTTGTTTTTCTTTTTTTTTCTCGGTGACTTTGACTTCTGATTCTGAATATTCTTCCTTTTAACCACGCAAAAACCCCGTTTTAATATTTTCTTTCCATAAACGACTGATAAGCAGCAAATTCTTTTAGTACAATCCGATCTTTCGCAAAAAAACCCTGGCAACTATAATAAAGAAAACATATTTACACCTGTATAGCAATACAGTACAATGTAAAAACACTGCAACTTGTTAATATCAACAAGAAATGCATGAATACCAATCAGTTTTCACATATTTCACGTCATACCCGAACACACAATTCCTTTGTTGAAAATCCATATTCTACCAGTGCCTGCGCAACTTCTCTGCGAGATTAGTCAGTCTTTTTGAATCATCACTGTTTCCCACAGCCATACCGAGCGCCTTTGACTGGCCGATAATCATGACAAGTTTTTTCCCCCTGGTCACGGCAGTGTAGAGAAGGGTCCTGCGGAGCAGCATGAAATGCTGCATGGCAAGAGGTATCACCACAGCGGAATACTCTGAGCCCTGGCTTTTATGAATACTGGTCGCATAAGCAAGGGCAAGCTCATCGAGCTCACCGAACTCATAGTCGACCAGTCGTCTGTCAAAATCGACAATCACCTGTTTTTCATCCTCATCAATTGACGTGATTACGCCAATATCTCCGTTGAATACCTCTTTATCATAATTGTTCACCAACTGGATAACTTTGTCGCCTTCCGAATAGCTGGTGCCGAAACGAACGACACCGCGATTGCTGTTCGGATTCAGTTCCTTCTGTAGCGCGGCATTGAGCGAAATTGTTCCGAGCCCTCCACGGTTCATCGGCGTCAGCACCTGAATATCTCTGACCGGATCTAAACCGAACTTTGAGGGAATGCGTTTGAGAACAACTTCAAGCAGCTTGGCTCGAATATCCTCAGGCTCTTCTGCCGGAACAAAATAGAAATCAGCAAGCCGCTCACTATTGCCGCCACAGGGTATCTCGCCCCGGTTGATCCTGTGAGCATTGGAAATAATATCCGACTCGGCTGCCTGCCGGAAAATCTCCGTAAGCCTGACAACAGGAACAGCCTCTGAGGCGATCACGTCGTCAAGCACAGCTCCCGGACCGACAGAAGGAAGCTGATCGGCATCTCCCACCATTATCATAGCCGCACTATTCTGCACGGCGGAAAGCAGCTTGCTCATCAGTGTCACATCGATCATCGATGATTCGTCAACGACGACAAGGTCTGCTGTCAGAGGCTTTCCTGTACCATGCTTGAAATCAAAGGAGAGGGGATCAAACTCAAGCAGACGATGAATGGTTTTTGCCTCAATACCGGTGGATTCCGTCAGCCTCTTTGCCGCTCTGCCAGTAGGAGCGCAAAGCGCTATTTTCAGCTTTTGTGAACGGATAATCGAAAGAATGGCATTCACCAGCGTTGTCTTCCCCACTCCCGGGCCACCGGTAATCACAAGAAACTTGCTTTCAAGCGCAAGCCTGAGAGCCTCTTCCTGTGAAGCTGAGAGCACAAGCCCGGTAAGAGATTCAACATTCTTCACTGCTTCTGGTGCATCTATCCTGCCCCAGGGAGGTTCGCCTTCAAACAGCCTCCTGATGGAAGCCGCCACACTACTTTCCGCTCTGTAGAGAGAAGCGAGATAAAGGCAGGGGGTTTCTTTGATATCATCCTGTACAAGGCCACCGTTAACGATCTCCTCTTTTATCGCCCTATCGACGATCTGATCATCAATTCCGAGCAACGCCACTGTATCGGCGACAAGACGTTCCCTTGTCGCCGCACAATGCCCTTCGGCGGATATTTCTCCCAGAACATATCGAACTCCTGCACGGGCGCGAACCGGTGAATCGGAGGGTGTACCCAGCTTCGAGGCGATTGCGTCGGCTGTTTTGAAACCGATCCCCTGAATATCCAACACCAACCGGTAAGGGTTACTGCTCACTATCGTGATAGCCTGATCACCATAGGTTTTATAAATACGAACCGCTCTGGCGGTTCCGACCCCGTGAGACTGCAGGAACACCATAATATCTCTCACCGCCTGCTGCTCCTTCCAGGCGTCAACAATCATCTCCATGCGTTTTTTGCCAATCCCCGGCAAAGTCAGCAATGTCTCCGGCTCTTTCTCGATAATTGAAAAAACCTTTTCTCCGAAGGCCCGTACCAACTCTTTGGCAAAATGCTGTCCCACGCCTTTTACCATTCCTGAAGCCAGATATTTTTCTATCCCCTCGACAGTCGCAGGAGGAACGACTGTCACCTCGCTCGCCTTGAACTGCAGCCCGTATGTTCTGTCATTAATCCACTCCCCCACACTCTCCACAAACTCTCCGGGTGAAACAGAGGCGATACATCCGGTTACCGTCACCGGCTCCCTGCTGCCTTTCAGCCTGACACGAAGTACGCTGAAACCGGAATCGTCACTGTGAAATACGATCCTCTCGACTGTACCTGCAAGTCGTTCTATTTTAGGATCGGCAGACAGGGATTCTTGCATTGCTCTGTCGTTACTCTAAACGTTCTGTAAACCATCTCTCTCCCGCACAGCCTACCACCTGATTCCGGTCATTTTTTCAGAAACTGCCCATAACTTACGGGCGAGAGCCATATCGCGTGAGCGCCTGCTTGACTTTACTTTTGCCGGATAACCACGCATCTCCCCGAAACCGTCAGGACCGAAAAATTCCGCTCCATGTACATCCGGCGCCGTCGCGGCATAGAGCGTGGGCAAAGCCCCCATAGCAGAAGATTGTGCAAAAATACTGTTCAGCAAGACAAGCCATCCCTGATATCGCTGCAGTTCCGTCGCAGCCCAGCCAGGATGAGCTACGACGGAAATCACGTTTATACCCGCCTCGTCAAGACGACACTGAAGTTCCCTCGTAAAATAAAGATTCGCAAGCTTACTGTCTCCATATGCCTGCCACTTATTATACTTGCGCTTTTCCCAGTTAATATCGTCATAATCAAGCATCCCGAACGCATGGGCACCACTGCTGACCGTCACGACCCTGCTTCCAGGCACTTTTTTCAGCATATCGAGCAGAAGAATTGTCAACGCGAAGTGACCGAGATGATTCGTACCGAACTGCAGTTCGAATCCGTCTGCCGTTTTCCCGTAGGGGGGAGCCATAACCCCCGCGTTGTTGATCAGCAGGTCAAGGCGGGCGTAGCGCTTGCTGAAATCATCACTGAACTTCCTCACAGACTGAAGATCAGCAAGATCGAGCTTCATAACCGCGACATCCGCTCCGGGATATTCTTTTTCCAGTTTGTCTGCCGTATCTTTTCCACGGAGCGTATCACGCGCGGCAATAACCACCTTTGCACCCTTTCGCGCAAGAGCTCTGGCAGTTTCATAACCAAGTCCGCTCGTCGCTCCGGTAACGATCACCACCTTCCCGCTCTGATCGAGCATCAAACGGGTATCCCATTGTTTTTTCTTAGCCATAGGCATCGGTGTTCCACCCTGAAACAAAAATCCTTAACAAGACCCGTCTCGACTGTTAGTTGTACACTATTTTAAACGCACTATTGTCACAGAACAATTCCCTCAAAACTTGAGAACCTGCATCCAGCTCACTGCTGAATGATAGTGACGTACTGCCACATCATAGCCCTGTCTCCCTGTTTTCAACCAGTTTTGTCGTGTTTTCAGCTATACGGAACGTGGCAATCAGTGCTTCAAGCACCAGCCGCGTAATAACAATCATAAAAAGGAATGCGAGCGGTGAGAGCAACACCTGAAACAAGCCGCCCAAAAACGAATACTGCATGGTTGAAAAACCTGACCCGATCATTCCGAGAGCAGAGACGCCTGCAACAACAATCCCGATAATGTAGAGATACTTGACAATCTGGAGCGCGATGAATTCCTTGAACGAAAAGTCAAATAACTTGCCGAAAAAACTGCCTGCATCCATAATGACCTCCATTTATTCGTTTTCTTCTTTAACTCACACCACTTTCTGAGGCTCTATCAACCAGAGGAATGTTCCTGAAACACTATACCGATACTTTTCCCCATATATGTACAAGAAAGATGTCTGGAAACGCCTGCATCAAGCCCGGCCATGAAAAATCTCTGTTTGCAGAACGCTACTTGTCCGGCATGACAATGATAAACGGATCGTCATCAGGCTCATCAATCTCCCAGGTGTATCCTCCGAACAACCCGAAAAAAACCGGCTTGCTCTGAGCATTGTGATCGATCACCTGCATGCCCCACGGTACAGAAACAATAAGCTTCCCGGTCATTTTTGCCCCGATTGATCGAAGCTGTTTAAAAACTTTATCGCCTGGTCTCACACCCGAGATTTTCAACGATCCGTCGTTCCGGGGCAGGATGGAAAATATTTTCATACTTTCCGACATGAAATGGTAGCTCTCCCCCGGGAACCCTTTTTTTTCCGCATATATCTTGAAACGTCCCCTCCCGGTATACCTGAACTCCTTATACCCTGTCTCCTCTTTCAGTTCCTCTGCCATATTCCTGAGTTCACGCTCATCTTTTTCAGTAAGTGAGCCCTCTTTTACTGCCGGAAGCACAGGCGCAAAGGCCAATGATCCGTCATAGGTAAAGGTATATCCTCCATCCCGTTCTACCTCTATATGAGCGACAAAGTTTTCAGGTATCCAGCATCCGATGAGAAACAGTAAGGATACTGCTGTCACCATTGAAAGCAGATAAGAATTTTTTGATATATCCTTCATTGTAACTGCACTCCTTAAGGTTACTGATAATATACAGCCATTTTCCTCCCATCCTCAAGAGAAGAATCTCCTCTGTATTTACAGTTTACGCACCCGTTCCTGTTCCGACAGCACATACTCCACAAGCCGACCGGCGAAATCTTCATAGGTTACAATGTGCTCTCGATTAAGCGGTTCAGTCAGGTAAACAAGACGCAGCATGTCTCCTGATCTGGAAAAATGTGGAGCTATCCCTGCAAAAGAGAAACCGTACTCCTCAAGAGCTTCTACAGCATATGGAGTTGCAGGATCAGTGAGAGGCATGTCGATAAAAACAACTTCCGCATGCGAGTGTTCGGCGAGTTCTCGCCTCGCATGACGCACGGCATGTGCGGTATCCGCTCCTACACGCTCGACATTGACTCTTGCCTTTGCGGCTCCGGAATCAACGCTTACCGCACAACTCCCCCTGCCTTCCGGCACCTGTCCCTCTCCGAATTCCACCGGGAGACGAAGGTTCCGATAAATTTCTTCCATGATCGGCTTGTGCCGTAATGGCACACAGATAATCCGCTGTTCAGGTTCACCGAGATGCCTATAGTAAAGAAGGCAGGATATGCGCTGGGGCTGGCCACCTGAAAGTCCGAGAAAATGTTCGTTTCGCGGAGCGATGCCAAGGTCAACGCAAGCCAGTTTCGCTCCGAAATGCACATTAGATTTCTGGGTGTAGGGATGAACCGTCACTGCGTCGGCATATACTCCTGAAAGGCCGATGTGACGAGCTTCAGACAAGGCAGTTTCTTTCATCCGCTCAAGCAGTTGTCTGTCCCGATGCGCCGGATCAACGACTGCCTCGCCTCCTTCGGCCACCGGCCCGTCCACATTGCGCTCAAGTGCATAATGTCCGACAACTGTTCCGTCAGCGGCAAGTGCAACGAATGAAAGCACCGTTCCTTTTGCGTTCAAGCCCTCAATCCGTTCCGGGTAATAGACATCCCGGTTAAAATAGGTTCCGCCATAGGCCTTGTAGATCAATTGAGAGATCTGCTGCCCTTCCCCCTCCCGCATTAGACGGACAATATACTCCTGCTCCGGTGCGGGGGAAATGTCATCACCAAAAGTCTCAAGAGCCGCATCGCCTGTGGTGTTTGTTATATCCTTATTGTGAAGCCACTTGCTGACTCTCAGCGCTTTTCCTTCAGGGCCATATCCTGTCCAGTGGACCTCATCGGCTATCTCCTTGCAGAACACACCAAAAAGCCGCAATTTATTACCATCATCCAGATGAAGTTGTGATTCCATAACGCTGATATCCCGAGGCATTCCGTAATCGCGTACCGTTATCTCCAGCTTTCCGTGTAACTCCCTGATTCCGATCTTTACAGAGCCCTCTTCCCCCGGCGAATATGCATGCCTGACGGCATCTCCTGCACTCAGAACAACCAGCTCCACAAGTTTGTCATACAAGCTTTCATCCAGCGAAGTCAGAGCAATAGCGTCGAAAACGAGAGACCGGATAACCGGAATGAGCCGCTCATCATTACTGACTCGAAGTTCGATATCTATAGCCATAGTCCATCATTTGGGATGAATAGTGAGACAAAAGGGATACGTATGAAAAGTAGCAAAAACACAACATTGAGTTATTGTATTCTTTACATACAAGAGCTAAAATAGCAACCACTGAAAATCAAAAACGTTATCATTATCCTTGCTGATTCGGACACTGAGATGAAAAAGTTTTGTAACCTCAACCCATACCAGATGCCGAAGAAACGACAGAAAACAAGAAAAGGGCTTATCCTGTTTTTTTCTTTTTCCTGCTTCTGTTTGTAAGTGCATTGTTTCCGGGAAGGGGGGCCTGTCCTGCTACCGGATGTCAGGAGGCCATTGTCATCAGCGCGAGATAAACGGGTAACAAAAGGGAACCATATCAAATGGCTGATCTGGACGCCCGGATCATCTCAATACTGTTGTTTGCAGTCAGAGCAGGCGGATATCATCAGATCGACTTCCTGTATCAGACAACTTACGGCCTTTCAATTGCCGACCTCCAAAGCTTTATCACCTATAATATCGTCCTCTTTGTGCTGATTGTACTACCTGCTTTTATTGTCGGTAAACGCTCATTCTGCCACCACCTCTGCTGGATGGCGCCATTTATGATTCTCGGGAGAAACCTCAGAAACAGCCTTCATTGGAAGGCACTCCAGTTACAACCTCAACCGGATCGTTGCATTCATTGTCATACCTGTACCAGGAACTGCCCGATGAGTCTCGATGTTGAAAAAATGGTCAATCTGAAGGCAATGGAACATAGTGAATGTACTCTCTGCGGCTCGTGTGTCAATTCCTGCGAGCAGGATGCCATAGCCTACGATTGGAGAAAACCAACGGATAACTGACGGTTGACAACCTACAACCAGGCGTTCTGCTACCCGGCTTGCGTTGTTTCGGACTTCTGAGGGGCTTCTGTTTGCGCAAAACCGGACACACATAAAATAGTACCGGGGCTCTTTCTCATACAACAGTATGATATGCGCAATGCTTTCCAGGAGGATAGTGCTTTAAAAAATGGAGCTACTTTATCTTTCTGAACTCCTGCTTCAGAATATCCGAGAGATCACTGTAGGAGAGATCTATTTTCGTGGGGCCGAAAGCGTAGGCGGTAATTTCGTAGTTATTGTAAAAAAAGGATACTCCCTCTTCGGTGAGCGCGAAGTTATGGTTGTAATGAATGAAGTTCTCGAAAAGCATCCCTTTCTCCCCGTCGAGACGGTCTGTCGGTGTCAGCCCTTTCATCTGCCTGAAACGACTGTCAATCAGTTTGTTCAGACGGTCGCCAAACCCCGGTTCAAAAACATCGTGCAACCCGAGACGCTTTCCAGTGATCGTTTCAAAAACGAAATACTCCGAGTGGCTGTTGCCATGTGCGCCACCGGTATATGCGTAATAAGAAAGATCCACCGTCAAAATACCCGACCGGTTCAACAGCACCGAACCGTCCAGCTCAAATTGGTATGGCCAGCTCACGGGAAAGTCCTTGCGGAATGAATCGTATTCCGCGAAAAAGTTATCCGCGAGATCCTCGATAGCTATGCTGCCCGAACCCCAGGGCACAGGAACGAATACCGTGCTGTCTGCAATCCATCCCTGCAGATAACGGTTTATGGCTTCCGCGTGCGTGCCGTCGAAAAAGACCGGGTAGCGACACTTGAAGTATGTTTCACTCTCAGCACCTTTGTCTTCTTCCTGAAAAATCTTATCAATACTTTTCATTTCATACCCGAGCGGACGAAGCGTATCGTTTGCATTGTTGTTGCCGCAAGCTGTAACAAAAACAATAACCACAGTAAAGATCGCGGCTGCATAAACAGCATGTGCTGAATGCTTCATAGGAAAAGGAGTTACGTTAAAAAAGAAATAATGCTTTCTTCGAAATCAGTTATTTTACCTGAAATCCAATAACAATGCCTTAGATTAAAAGATAGCGGAACAAAAAATTGAAACGCCCGGATGAGGGCACGCAATAATGGCGATAACTATTGTACGCTGCCCTAAATGTCATCAACACATAAAAAGTGATGAACGTTTTCTCGACCAGGAGATTACATGCCCATCATGCGATACGATCTTCAGAGCGGAACGCTTCACCAATGCTGCCCATTCCGACGAGAACACTCATGAAGATGACTCTCAGGAAAAGACTAAAACCAGTGATGCACAGCGAATTGCCTCAAAACTGGGTACACATCTCACCGACCTTGCCGGAGTAGAAAAACTCGAGGGTTTCAGCCTCAGAGAACTGTTTTCAGAGGTTTTGAGAAAACACAATCGTGAAGAGATAGAAGAATACTTTACCGTTGGCACGCCAATTACCACTCCATCCATCAAAGATATTGATACATCGTGGCCGAAACCCTGGGTCTTTTTCAAAACTTTTCTTGGAGCCCTGCTCATCTATATTCTTTTCCTTGCCGGATGGAATGAGTTCAGAAACGTAAATCTGATCCCTGGACTCATCATTGTTGGCTCATTCGCGGTACCCGTTTCAACATTGATATTCTTTTTCGAAGTCAATGCACGACAAAACATCTCCCTGTATCAGATTATCCGTCTTATCTTCCTTGGCGGCATTCTTTCTCTTATCACCTCTCTGATTCTCTTTCAGGTGACTGACGGCCTCAGATTAAACTGGCTTGGAGCATCGGTAGCCGGACTTGTCGAAGAACCGGCCAAACTACTGGCATTGCTTACCGTAACAAGCATTGCCAAATACCGGTACCGTCTCAACGGGCTCCTGTTCGGGGCTGCTGTCGGCACCGGATTTGCCGCGTTTGAATCTGCCGGTTATGCGTTGCGGCTGGGCCTTTTCAACATTGACCTGATGAAAGATATGATAATGGTTCGAGGCCTGTTATCCCCATTCGCACATATAGCCTGGACAGCCATGTGCGGTGCAGCTCTCTGGAGAGTCAAAGGGGCAAACAGGTTTTCTTTTTCAATGGTCAGGGACACACGGTTCCTGAGAATTTTCGGTATAGTTGTCGTGCTGCACATGCTATGGAACAGCCCGCTCCATCTCCCTTTTTATGGAAAACATATCATACTCGGCATCATCGCCTGGGTTGTCATTTTCGGTCTCATACAGGACGGACTGACCGAGCTTCGGGAAGAGAAACTGAGACACTCCATGTCAGAAAATGCACAAGATCAGAACAAAGAACCCTACACATCGCAGGAATAATCACCAGCCACAGGACTCAGTGCCTTACTGTCAGCAATCCATCCCGGCAGGTAATGACATGATGATTTCCACATGCCTGGTCCGTCAACGACATATACAGTCTTCTGTTTTCAAGGCCGGAATCAATAAACGCCGAAACGATGTCCCTGTACTCAGAATTTTCCAGCTACTATGAAGAAGCCTTTCCTCTGAGGCAAGAGGTTATCGACTTTCTGAAAGCGCATTTCACGAAGAAAGGCAGCGCAATTCTTGACCTTGGTTGCGGCCCGGGCCACTACTGCGGGCGATTTCAGCAAGAAGGGTTCAGCATGATGGGTATAGACCTCGATGAAAAGATGATTGATGCCGCCCGAAGAAAGTATCCCGGAGCCCGTTTTGCGTGCATGGATATGAACCGTATCGAAACCATCACGGAAAGGTTCGATACCATCTATTCAATCGGTAATGTCATAGCCCATATCACACCTGAACAGCTTCGCACACTTTTACCCGTAATCAGCAAGTTGCTTCACCCCGGCGGGCAATGGATTTTTCAGGTTGTCAACTGGGATCACCTCCTGGCTCTGCGACAATATACCTTTCCCGTCAAATCAGTTGCAGGGGGCAGCATCGCGTTTCACCGGGAGTATGAGGACATATCCGAAAAGCGGGTGACTTTTCACACTTTCATGCAATCAGAAAACAAAGCCCTCTTCGACGAGCACCTCACGCTCTATCCCCTGCGAAGCGACGATTACCTGAAGCTGCACACATCAGCCGGATTTCATCCGGTCGGCCTTTACGCAGATTTCAAAAAAAGAGAGTACAGAAAGGAGGTCAATTCCGGTGCGGTTTTTGTTTTCAGGAAAAGAGGGATCAACTGAACGGACCCACTTCCCCATTTCCAGCTGAAGCAAAACAGTCAACGGAGTGAATGACCCTCTCTGCCATGGCATTGTATTTTGGAAAAAGAATAACCTTTTAAAAAGAAGTCATACTCTGGTTAATTCACAAAAACAAGACTTTGTGTATCGCAAAATCGCCTTTGCCACACACAAAAAAAATTGTGGTTTACAGGCAATACACAATTCATTTTCAGATGAGTCGTTTTCCTTCTGCAATGGAAATCAAAGCCGGAAAACAGAGAACGCCAGGACGACTGCCACTACCTGCTTTAAGGTCACGTAAAACACCTGCTGTTTTCAACTGCCGCAAAATCCCCATCGCTGTAGGCTTATTAATTCCTGTTTCAGAAATAAAATCAGTGGTTTTAAAAATTGGCCGGTTAAAAAGTGTATCCAGCACTTGTATACTGTATTGAGAATGCGTTAACTCATAAACGCGTACCTTCATATCGGCGTACAAATCCATAATAGCTCTGACTTTCCGACTATTTTCCTTCGCTTGTATGGCTATTGCGCTCAAAAAAAAGGCAATCCAGTCGTTCCAATCCTTTGCTTGTGAGATACGCTGCAGTGAATCATAGTACTCATCCCTGTGTAAATCAAGAAAAGAGCTGAGATAAAACATCGGCTGCGAAAGCACTTTCTTATGAAAAAAAAACAATGGGATCAGAAGTCTGCCAATCCGCCCATTTCCATCCTTAAATGGATGAAGTAACTCAAATTGAGCATGCATAACAGCGCTTTGCAGTAACACATCAATATCGTTCGATGCGATATATGCCTGCAAGTTTTCCAGATGATTCTGCAATTGCAAAGGATCTGGAGGAACAAATGTAGCCTCTTCGATGCTGCAACCCGGCTTTCCAATCCAGTTCTGATCTTGACGAAATTCTCCAGGCGTTTTATCTTCCCCACGAACACTACTCATCAGTATCTTGTGTAACTCTCTGACAAATGAAAGGGTTATCGGCCTTTCTGCCAGATAATGGTGAGCTGATCTCAAGGCTTGACGATAATTAATAATCTCTTGGATATCTTTGTATTTCTCACCTTCCTTGATCAAACCTGCCTCTTGTTCAAGCACTTCATCAACAGTAGCCTGAGTGCCTTCAATTCTGGATGATAGAACGGCCTCTTCATTCGTAAGCGGGGACAGCATGACAGCTGGATTTATGATCCCTTGCAAGAGGCCATCATAACGGGCCAATTCTGCATTTGCTGTACCCACAAGAGCAAATAGCCGTTTATAATCCAAACCTGAAAGCGGTAACACATGCGGTTCATAGGGCTTCATAACAGTTTCTTGATTCAATTATGAGAAAGCCAGGAATCTCTTTACAGTCGAGTACGGTGTAGAGTAATAATGAAAAACATCAATATAAGGTATGGTCACGTTGTTGATCCTGCAAATACGAGCATAATGCCATAAATTAATACTCGTACAGCACTTGGTTTACAAACACTCCTCCAACGCGTCAAAAGCCACATCATGCCGTGTCATGTTTCTGAATTTAAAACAACCCACGACTGTTATAACATGAGACATTTTACGAATTACGCACACAAATGCTTATCGAGAGCAGTTAGAGTAAGAAGTGAATGACGTTCTCTCTGATGAATAATCAAAACACAGTAACAATGAAAATCCTCCCCTTCTCATTCGTGCTGGCCTGCTTTCTTCTGACATTGACGTGCAGAATGGGGTTTGCGCAATCCCTTGAACCTGTTCCTGCGGATTCGCTGACAGAATCGCAGATAGAGTCTCTGATGATCAACGGTTATGAACCGCTACAGGCGAAACCCGGAGAGACATTGATGCTGACCGTAAAAGCACGGTCGGAAACAATCATCCCGCCATATCCCGAAGAGGTAAAGATCATGACCAGATGGTCAATTCAGCCCGAATCCGGCATCCGGCTGGACAAGAGTTCCGGCAAGCTCTCTATCGGCGAAGATGTGCACAATGGAACTGAATACTCCATTACCGCTGAAGTCAAAACGCGCAAAGGCTGGAAAACCCTTGACAAACATTTGTACATCTACACCTCTGCTGAAAATCCGTTCGTCGGACTCTGGGAAGACCGGAACAACAATATCGGAGAACTATGGTTTCGGTCTGACGGGACATTTTCGGTAACAGCGCATCCTTTCGAGGTCTACAAAGACTATTGGGGAACATATCGTTACGACCTTGACAAAAAAAGTATTGTCTTCGAGATTAACGGAGGGAACAAAATCCCGGAAGACAAAGATCTGGAAGGCTCTTTCGAGATTTTGGCAAACGGTGATTTGCTTCTTCACGACCTCAGCTTCGGAACATTGTCAGAGAAGGCTGGACGGCAGAATGAATACATCTTCACCCAAAACGCTATGAAACTTCCCGTGAGAAGACGCCAGAAGGAATTTGCCGCTTTGAGCGATGAGGAAGTGTTGGCAATTGAATCAGATGTCGCTCAGGCTTTTTCAGTGCAGGAGAAGTAACGATTTTTCCACTGGAAAATGGTACGATTATCCGAATGGAGATCAGGCGGAAAAACAAAATAACCTATTAAATACTTTTACTCCTAATAAACAGCGTCCCCCACTCCCAGTTCCCATCGGATCCTCTATCAGATTTTATTTATATATCTTATAACGTTATTCCAGATACGGATGTCCCTCCGCCTCTTTCAAGACAAATAAGGAAATAAACACAAAACCCGCCACTCCGAAAGCATCGCTTCGAAAATACGGGTTTCATAAGGCGTGATTGGCCCAATGAGGTAAAATCTGAAGACCAGGGTGATTATTGTTTTGCTTCCGTTGATATCGGCAACATACAATCACTGCAAACCTACCAAGTATATCCGACAGTAGCGTAGACAAACCTCCCTGGCTCGTTAACGATTGCCGGATTGGCTCCAGTCCCACCGATTACGTCCCATTCATAGGAGTTCGCAACAGTATACTTTTTGTCGAAGACATTATCCATGCCAACATTCAGCGTGTAGGATTTAAATCGATAGCCCATGCGCAGATTCATGATATCCCAGGCTTCAAGTGGCTTTTCACCGGCATCGATATCGATGTCCTTTGAGGCATTGGAATGGACCCATTCGACAGATCCGATCAAGCCCCGCTCTTGTTTCCCCAAAGCTTTATCGCTGTTGTAATTCAGCACCAGTATACCCTTTAACGGGGCCATCTGGCCCAAGTCATCATCGTTGTTGTTTTCGGGAAAGCTATCCTTAACGCCTTTATGATAAGCAAGTCCTCCTTCCAGAGAAAACTTATCACTAACATCGACACTTGCTTTGATGTCCCCGCCCCAGATATGGGCATCAATGTTCGTATAGCTTTTATACCCTGCAAAACTGCTTTCCTGGTAGACATAATCTTTAAGAGAGGAATAGAATCCCTGTGTCTGGAACTTCACCACTCCGAGCTCGTACAGAACGCCCACGTCGAACTCCGTGTTGGCCGTAGGCTTGAGGTCAGGATTGCCGAAAAATCCCGGGTTTCCCTGGATATATCGTTCACTCGATGTCGGCGTCCGGTAACTGCGGCCAACACCGCCGAAAAGCATCGCCTCATCGCTCAGGACATATCTGAACGAAAGATGTCCGCCGAAAAGATGGTCTACGTTACGATTGTTGCCGGTCACAGCGCTGGTAAATTTCAGCTCTTCATCCGCCTCCTGCCGGAAACGATCGTACCTCAACCCCAAACCCAGCGACAACCTGTCGAACGTTTTGTCCATCTTGACATACCCGCCCAGATTGAGCGAGCGGACGGAAGGGATGAGAACATCATTGAGCTTCTGACCTGTCAGGCTGTTATAGACGTCTCCCCACCAGTCCCGGTGATACCAGTCTATCCCGTAGGTCAACGTTGCAAAATCCGTCTCTGTCACGTTTTGAACGGCTCCGCCGGTAATCACCGACTCGACCTTGTTGTTTTTCGGTACCGCTACATTGCGATACTCCTGGAAAGGAGCGTGATCCACCTCGTTACGGTAGAACGACAGGGTAAGCGTCTCCGAAAACTTCCCGAGATTGCGGATTTCCCAGCTCGCTTTTGAGAGATTGGTCAGTTCTTCCTCGGTATCGAATACAACCCGCGGTGTCAGAATGTCATTCGCCCTACCATAGGAATGCTCAAGCAGAATGGTATTTTTTTCATTCGGACTGAACTGCAGTTTACCCCAGACGTCATGCTTCTGAAACGACTTGGCGTCACGCCCTTCTTCACTGTAGGAAGCACCCAGGCCCTCTCGAACGCTCCAGAGCCTGTTGCCGTCACCATCCTCGTACTGGTCTGATTCGGAATAATTGTACCCGAAGAGCCACTGGACCTTGTCGCTGCCGCCTGTGGTTGTAAAACCTCCGTTATGGAAACCATAACTTCCGACCTTGCCGAGCACCTCCCCGTGGAATCCTTGCTCGGGCTTCCTGGTAACGACGTCAATATAGCCCCCCAGGCAGCCGGGTTTCGTAACGTCAAACGGGCCCTGCTGAACTTTCAGTTTCTGCACGGTCAGCATATTGATGTGCGAAAGCGAAGGGTCCTTGCGGCTGCCGCAAGCCCCTTCGATAATCCCGCCGTCCAGCAGGACCCTGATATTCTCCTGGCCAAACCCACGAACTGACACCTCGTTGCCGTATCCGCTTTTGCGGATCATCTGAACCTCCACCAACTCGTCGGATAGAATTTCAGCAAGATCGACCACCTTGTGCGTTCTCAGTTCACGGCTCTCGATCTCCTGCTGCTCATCATCGATGGCATCAGCAGTAACAACGATGGTTTCAAACTGAAATTCCCTCAAAGGAACACTTGCCGAAGCCTGATTATCAGCAGGCAGCTCTTGAGCAATCGATTCCTGGAGGCTTGAAAAACCAGTAACCGCAAGTAAAACCAACGCGGCCGGCAACCATCTTCTGTATTTACACATAGAGCATTGTCATTTTTTCTGAAATTAAGTCAAATCCGCTGTTTATTGCAAATGCATACGCATTAGCATATATCGACAAAAGGAAGCAGCCGAAGCGCCTTGTTGCAAAACTCTTGCAGAAAGACAGGAAAATGCCTAACCTGCAAAAAAAGGAGATGAGTGAGCCACTCCCAAAAATCAGGACAGCTGGTTAAATTGACAATAACAATCAAAACCAGCAGTCATCATGAAACGAACCCGCCGGAAATTCAGCGCTGAATTCAAAACCAAGGTCGTCCTTGAAGCC
>Ga0272443_10004287_pt1 | contig 15717 bp, 13 predicted proteins | sample SSMAcet12_FD_193581 | JGI IMG/M metagenome (GOLD analysis project Ga0272443, IMG submission 193581) | Marine sediment archaeal communities from Little Sippewissett salt marsh, Falmouth, MA, United States - SSM-Acet-12 | ecosystem: Environmental > Aquatic > Marine > Wetlands > Sediment ...
TCGAAACGCCGGCGCCGGGCGCCAATGCTGTTTGGGGCCGCGGGTTTGGATCATTTGGGCTTGTTTCGGGTTTTCCCCGTGCGTGCGGGAACGGGCTGGGTTCCGGCGAGGCGGGAGGGCTTCGCAAGAAGGGCAATTCTGTCAAACAAAGCCAATCCAGGCGGCCGGGGCGGCCGCGATCTCAAATCTCATATCTCAAATTGTCGGTCGGTTCCCGAGCGACTGCGGTGTCATCATTCGTGCGAAACGAACCCAATTTGGGCGGTGGGGCAGATGGCGATAAGTGTTGTATCAAAATGTGGTTACGTGGAATCAGGGGCGATAGGGCCGGGGGGAGACGAACCCAATCGGACCCAATTTCGGGTCAGGCGGGAGACGCGAGGCCGGAGGCGCGAGCAGCCCCACTCTCAAATCTCAAATGTCAGATCTCAAATGGTCGGCGGCTACGCCGCGACCCGGTGTTTCGGTTGACGCGGGGCGGTGGGTTTCTTACGATGGGCGGCACGTTGGGATGGACGAAGGATAACGGATTATAAGGATTTATGATGGGAACTGTACTTCAGACGAATATAGCAGGGACCGAGCCGAGCCGGGGCAAAGTGCGCGATATCTACGATCTGGGCGATAAGCTGCTGATCGCGGCCACCGACCGGATCAGCGCGTTCGACGTGATCATGACCAACGGCATCCCCTCGAAGGGCATCGTGCTGACTCAGATTTCGAAGTTCTGGTTCGAGTATTTCAAGGGCCAGGTCGAGCACCATCTGATCAGCGACGACGTGGCCGATTTCCCGGCGCCGTTCAGCGAGAACGCCGATCAACTTAAAGGCCGGAGCATGCTGGTCAAGAAGGTCGAGGTCCTGCCCATCGAGTGCGTGGTGCGGGGCTACCTGGCGGGCTCGGGCTGGAAGGAGTACCAGGCGGACCAGACGGTGTGCGGCGTCAAACTGCCGGCGGGGCTCAAGCAGTGCGCCAAGTTGCCCGAGCTGATCTTCACGCCCGCGACCAAGGCCGAGATCGGCGAGCACGACGAGAACATCAGCTTCGAGCGGGCCGCCGAGATCATCGGGACCGACAAGGCCGAGTACGTGCGCGACCGCAGTATCGAGATCTTCCGTAAGGGCAGCGAGTACGCCGAGACCAAGGGGCTGATCCTGGCCGATACGAAATTCGAGTGGGGCCTGGTCGACGGGAAGATCATCCTGATCGACGAGGTGCTGACGCCGGATTCGTCGCGCTTCTGGCCGGCCGATAAATACGAAGCAGGCCGCGACCAGGAAAGCTTCGACAAGCAATTCGTCCGCAACTACCTCGAAGAGATCAAGTTCGACAAGTCCGGCCCCGGCATCGAGCTGCCGCCCGACATCGTCGAGAAGACCGCTGCCAAGTACATCGATGCCTACGAGCGCCTCACCGGCACGAAGTTCGCCTGGTAGAGCGAAACTCGAAGGTGATACACGAAATGGCCGGCGACCTCCCAGGCGGATCCTCGTGATCCACCTGGGAGGCCAACGCGACCTACAAGAGACTTAGGAGTTGAATGTTTCGAAGCCTTCGTCGTCACCGAGCGGGATGGTCTGCTCGGCAGTCGGCTTGGTGGCCGGCTTCGCTTTGGCACCGGTCCCGGCGGAGATGTGATGGTACAGTTGATCCGCATGAGACAGCTTCCGCGTCGAACGGCGGGGCGTCGGCCCTTCCGCCCCGTGTTTCGCGGCGGACCCGCCGACCAGCGCGACCAACTCACCGACGATGGCGTTCATCGATTCGGCTTGCGAGCTGAGTTCCTCGGATGCACTGGCACTCTCCTCGGCGTTGGCAGCGTTCTGCTGAGTGACCTTGTCCATCTGATTGACCGCGGTGTTGACCTGATCGATCCCCTGGGCCTGCTCCTGCGACGCCGCGGCGATCTCGCTGACCAGATCCGTGGTCTTGCTGACGCCCTGGACGATGTCCTCAAGGACCTTGCCGACCTCGGTGGCGATCTCCACGCCGTTCTTCGAGTTCTTGACGGAGTCCTCGATCATGTTGGCCGTGTTCTTGGCCGCTTCGGCCGAACGCATCGCCAAGTTGCGGACCTCTTCGGCCACGACGGCGAAGCCCTTACCCGCCTCCCCGGCCCGGGCGGCTTCGACGGCGGCGTTGAGTGCCAGCAGGTTGGTCTGGAACGCGATCTCGTCGATCACCTTGATGATCTTGGAGGTCTCGTCCGAACTCTTCTGAATCTCTTCGATCGCGACGTTCATGCGCGTCATGGACTCGCTGCCGGCATGGGCGGCTTTCCGCGCCTCGGCCGCGAGGCTATTGGCCTGCTGGGCGTTGTCGGCGTTCTGCCGGGTCATGGAGGACATTTCCTCGAGGCTCGAAGAGGTCTCTTCCAGACCGGCGGCCTGCTCGGTCGCACCCTCGGCCAGTGACTGTGAAGCCGCGGAGACCTGGCCGGCGGCGGCTGCCACCTGCTCGGACCCGTCGGTCAGGCCGGCGATGATCCGATTGATCGGCTTGGTGATGCTCCGCGTGATGAGGATGGCGGCCAGGACGCCGGTGATCAAGGCGACGAGCCCGACGGTGTTGATCATGAAGGTGGCGATGGATACCTGGGCGTCTGCTTCTTCGTTGGTCTTGTCGATAAACGCATAGACGCCGTCGCGCACCGACCTGGCATCGGCCATCAGACTCTCGGCGGCCGGCTTCTGCTTGGTCAACTGGACTTGGCGCTGATCGCGATTGATCTTGCGGAACACTTCCACCTGGCCCGCATAGTTGGTCAGGGCCTCCAGCGTTTCGTCGACTGCTCGCTGCGATTCGGTATCGAGCATCGCCGCACGGCAGTCGGTCAGGATCTTGCGGGTGGCACCGATCTCCGCGATCCACTCCTTGGCCACGGCATCCTGTTGCTCCGGCGTAATCGCCAACTGGTATTTCTGTGCCCAGATCCGGGCCCGGTTGAAGGCGTTGCGGGCCGACTGGGCCAGCAAGGTCTTCTCGATCGCTTCATAGGCCGTGACCTTGCCCTTGTCGGAATCCTGCGTTCGCTCTTGCAGAAATTGCTCGCGCCGCGCGATCAGCTTCTTGATCCCTTCCAGGGCCTTGCCGGCCGCTGCGGCCCGGACCTGACCGGCCGTCGCGCGGTTTTGCGCCAGGGTCCCGTATTCGGTGTTGGCCGCGATGTAGGCCTCGGCGCTGTCGGCCACGCCATCCGCATTGCGCCGGTTCTCCTCCGACTTCATGAGATTCTTGGCGGCCTCCATCTCCTTGATCGCATTGCGGTTGGCTTCCTGAGAGGCCTCCAGATAGGATTCGTCCCGGTAGATGATGTAGCGGAGCGAACTGGCCTGGCCATCCTGCGACAAGGCCAGCGCATTATTGACGTTCTTGGCGATTTCGAGTTGGGTGGCAATCGCCTGCATTTGATCCACCGTTCCATTGAGGCTCAGGTAGCCGGTGATGCCAACCACCAGGAGGAACATGATCACGATTCCAAAGCCCATTACGATTTTCGTTGCCAGCTTCATGTTCTTAAACATTGTCGTAGCCCTCTTGCTAGTACCGTTGTTTGCTGTTTGATGGTGTCACGCCTCGGAACCCACGGCCGTGCTTCAGAGACCCTTCGTCTGTCGACCAGACCTGTTCTGATACACCGTCCGCTCGGCCCGCGGTATGACGCCGCTCGTCTTCTCTGGGCTAGCGATCCCACACGGTCGCCAGCTCCTCGGGCACCAGGACTTTGTCGATGTCCAGGAGGATCTTGACCGAGTCGCCGATCTTGCCCATACCGAGGATGAAGTCGGCGTTGACCGACGAGCCGAACTGCGGCGCGTCCTCGATGGTGTCCTCGGTGATGTCCAGCACTTCCTGGACCCGATCGACCAGAATACCGGTGCTGGCCTTGCGGCCCCCTTGGGTGATCTCGACCACGATGATGCACGTCTGGTCGGTGAGCCCCGCGGTATCCATCGCGAAACGGGCGCGCAGATCGATCACCGGAATGACCTGTCCGCGCAGATTGATGACGCCCTTGACGTAGTGGGGCACTTGCGGGACGCGGGTCACTTCAATGTACCCGATGATCTCGCGGACGTTGAGGATCTCGATGCCATACTCCTCTTGATCCAGGGAGAAAGTAAGGTACTTGCCTTCCCGGCCGGAGACGGTCCGGTCCGGGCTTGAACTGGATGTTGCCGGTTGTGTCATAACGATTCTCCTTCCACATGGGTGGGACGTCTCTTGGACCGGGCCTCACAGGCCGAGACAATAACAAAGAGTTCCAAAGGTGGTCCGCTTCTTCGGAATGCCGGCTAACCCTCCAGTCGGCAGAGACAGGTGCACACAGGCCTGTCCGCCCGTCGAACGGCTCGCTCTGAGAGAGCGAACCCAGTACGTCGATGGGGGAACCAGGATAGTGCCTGGGTTCAACCTCGCCCTTTTCCTGTCTTCTTTCGGAAATATCGGGTTTGCCGGCCACAACGTATGGCGATTCCTCGCCTCACGTCGTATGATGTCACCCGATATCATGTCACTCGATACGAAGGCGTCCGTATGTGATGGTGAGTCGAGGTCCCGCCAGGGGACCCTGTTCAGATGAGTTCGATATCTATGCCGCAACTTCAGTCTCCGCACCCCGTGTCTCTCGGTAAAGTCAGCGTCGATCGGACGGATGGGACCTCTCTGTCCGACACGATGTCGCCGTGTCGTGTCCCGCCCTACACCTTTCGCATCTCCGTTATCGTGGATGCGGTCTATCGACTTCAGGTAATTGTCACGCACGCCGCGGCCGACATAGGAGGCGTTGGTCTCGACAGGGGTCGCGACGAGTGGCCTGACCGGGGCCAAACTATACCAAGACTAATTAGAGACGTGTCGGTATAGTGGACGCGGTTCCGTTTATGAGGGTACGGTGATGGGGAAGAAACATACTCCCGGGCAAATCAAAGAGATACTGCACGAGGTTGACACGCGCACCCGTGCCGGCAGCAGTGTGGCCGAAGCCTGCCGGGCACTGGGTGTCAGTGCCGCCACCTACTATCTCTGGCGCCAGCGCTACGGCCATTGCACACTCGATCAACTCGAACAACTCACCTGTCTCCAGCGCCAGAATGCTTCGCTTGAGAAAAAGGTCGCTCGGCTGTCTCTGGACAACGCGATTCTCAAGGAAACATTGCGGGTCGCGGTGTCACTGAGTCCGGCGCGCCGGCGCGAACTGGTCCGGCACATTCAGGAGACCCTGGGGGTTTCCGAGCGGCGTGCCTGCGCCGCGTTGGCGCAGCCGCGCGGCACGCAACGCTATGAGTCGCAGCAATCCCAGAAAGAATGAGGTGCCCATCTCAGAGTATTCATATTGGGCTTATCCACAATTCTCTAATTCGAGTGTGCATGAAACCGAGTGACACTCGCGCTGCCCCCGGGCCGGTGTCTGTCGTCTGTGCCTGAAACCGGTCGTAGCAATCCTGTGAAACAAACCCTTTCGCTGTCCCATAACCGTATTGACATCAGGGAACTTCGGCGGTTCACGGCGATCAACACGATGGATGGTCGGCGCCGATCATTACGGGATTACACGAGGTGTACCTGGTGGAACGGCGAGTGCAACCTATCCAATGCTTTGGCCGGCCTGGAAATACGCGGAGGGAGGCGGTCACGGCGCCGAGGATGCATCGCGGGATATAGTGAACGCCGCGGCGCGTTTTTCTGAGATTCGTTTTACACATCTGCCGGCCTGCGCGGTTACTCTACGGTGAGAGTCGAACATGTTCCGTCTCAACGCAAAGGGTGGCCATGACGCATGAGGAGCGAGTTGCGGTTTTCGACCGGCTCCGGAACCGGTACCTGGGCTTTCTCACGGCGGTGCTCTGGCGGCTCACGGGCGATCGGGAGCTGTTTGCCGAGGCGATGCAGTATGCCCTGATGGGTCTGTGGCGGCACGTCGAGAAGCTTGAAGGCGAGAAGGCTCCCAGTTATCTCTACCGGATCGCGCTGAGCGCCAACGCCAAAGCCTGGCGGCAGCGGATCGGTCGTGACGGAGACCTCGCCGCGGATTCGGCCGGTTCAGAGGCCGGTCCTGAAACGCGGATGCATCGCGTCGATCTTCTGGCCCGCGTCCGTCAGACCATCGCCCGGTTGCCCAACAAGCAGGGGCGCGCTGTGGTGATGCGTTACTTCGATCAGAAGGACTACGCGAGCATCGCGGCCGATCTCGGCTGTAGCGAAGCGGCCGCGCGATCGCACGTCTCCAAGGCGGTGGCCACCCTGCGCGGACGGCTCGCGCCGCGCGAAGAGTTGGGGATACGACCATGAGCCATGAGAACGTCGACGAGATCTTGATGAAGCTGGCCAGCGACGAGATACCGGCGGATATCCCCGAGATCGCCGAGCGTCTGGCGCGCGATTTCACCCGGAACACGGGGAAGACGATTCGACCGAAACATCCTAAGTGGTGGGAGATCATTATGAAAAGCAAGACAGCGAAGCTGGCCGCGGCTATTGCCATTGCAGGAACCGTATTGTTCGGAGCGTTCCACCTCGGCGATTCTACCGGAGGTGCCGCCTGGGGCGCGCTGGTCCAGAGGACCCGGCAGGCCCACGATGACCATATGGCCCGGCTCCGGGCCGCCGTTGAAGCCAAGGATACCGAAAAAGTGGAACACGAGGCGGATTTGCTGGGCGAATTCTGGCAGAACCTCAATTGGCTGGCCCGCGCGCAGGGCGATCCGCAGTTCCAGTCTCAACTGTTGGCCGACGCCCAGGCCCGGATCGAGGACGGTCTGGCAGACGATGAGCCCGGGGCCGCGATTTTTCTGGCGCACGCCGGGGAGTTCCTCGACTGGCTTGGCAAGATCGAGGATGAGGCCTGGATTGATGAGACGATTCATGTCTGTAAGCAACTTGAGGAGTATCTGGAAGAGGTACGGGATGGGGCCCGATCAGAGGAACTCGGCTGGCCCTACATCGACCACTGTCTGCCTAGCGTCCTGGCGTATTGTCAATGGTTCGAGCAGTTGCCCTGGGACGATCCGACGCAGGCGATGACAGCCCGCGTTCTGCTGGCCGGGATTCGGCGCGATCTGGAAATGGCAAAGACCGAAGTTCGGGACCCCATAATTCGGGGCGGCGACCGTTGGGTCCGGCGTGCTTTGGAGCAGGCGCAGAAACATGCCCAGACGCTGGCCTCTGACCTGGAAACGGAAAGCCCCGGTGGCAGGGCGCGGGTCGGACTGTCGAGAAAACTGGCTCGAGGTCTCGACGCCACCGCCGACCTGGTCACCTACGCCGGCATCGCCGCCTGGGACATCCAGCAGACCGAGCGGATCGCGTCTGATGAAGCCTCACGCCGCGTGCTGGAGCGCGAGTTTGGCGGTCAGGGACCTCTGCGAGATTACCTTCTCGACCAGATCGATACGTTGCTGGGCTTGTGCCAAGTCCTGGTCGAAGATCCCGGACCGATCTGATCGATTCCAAATCTGTCATCGGCGCAAAACCAACCGGCCGCTCCAGTTTTGGGCGGCCTGTTCCTTTTGAGTTCGCGCTGGTGACCATCAATTGCAGGAAGGATTCGGATTCTTGTGTAATTGGGGATTCCGCCGCGTGTCTCTATAATGAACTGTAGAAGGGCGGAGTTCTTTTTTGGAGCAGCGCAGCGACACAGATCTGGTCAAGACGGCGCGCCGGGGGAATCGCTCGGCGTATGCCCAGTTGGTCCGTCAGCATTACCAGGCGATCTTTCTGGTCTGCCTGGGTGTCCTGGGGGACGTTCACGACGCCGAGGATGTGGCCCAGGATACGGTGATCGCGGGTTTCGAGCGTATCGCCCAACTCCGTGGGGCCGGGCAATTCCGCAATTGGATGCTGACCATCGCCCGCCGGCGCAGCATCAATTTGCTGCGTCACCAGGCAGTAGGGCGCCGTGCGCTGGATCGAAGGCCGGCAGATGGCGCCGGGCCGGAACGTTCAAACGATGACCTCCAGGAGGCGATCGGCCGGCTTCCGTGGGATTTGCGCTTGCCCCTGGTGATGTACTACTTTGACGGGCGCAGCGTCAAATCCGTGGCGCAGGCCCTGGAGATTTCGCCTTCAGGTGTCTACCAGAAGCTACGCGCCGCGATTGAGGAACTGCATGACATCATGACCAACCAAGGAGATACACGATGAACGGCCCATGTCGAGAAATGACCGACAGAATTGCCGACTACGTGCTCGGGGCGCTGGACCCGGCTCAACGCGAAGCGCTGACACAACATCTCAAGGAATGTCCGGGATGTCGGGCACACGCTGAGGCGCTCCGGCAGCAGAGCGATGCGCTGATGGTTCTCGGTGATCAGGTCCAAGAGGATATGGCTTCGCGCACCGAACGGGCGATTGGAGCCTTCGAAGCGGCGGCGCCGGGCTGGTCGTTGCGGGGACACGGGTGGGTGCGCATGGCGGTCGCGGCACTGCTGGTCTTGGGAATCGGTATCGGGATAGGTCGTCTCACGGCTCCGAAGCCCGTCGATGTCGAACAACTCCGCGCCGATTTGGAAGCCTCTGTCACGGCCTCATTGAAACCGATGGTGGTTGAGACGGTGGCTGCCGAGACGGATCGGCAACTGGTGTCCGCGCTGCCGGCCAGTGAGACCCGTTTGAAGACGGAGATTGTCGAATCCATACGCACCGACCTGCGCGCGTTCGCTACCGACATGGCGTCGAACTCAGAACAGATGATTGACGAGCGGTTTAGCAGTCTCCTGCGTTTGATCGAGGCGGCCCGCGTGAAGGATCGCCAGCGCGTGGTTCAGGCCTTCGAACAGGTCGAATTGAATCGACGCCGCGACCGCACGGAAATCGGCCGGGGCCTCCAGTCACTCGTCAACCTGACTAGCGCGTCACCTGCCCCGGTGAATGATTGATCTAACAGGCAGAATCATGCGGTGCAAAGAACAGATCTCCCGGCATTCGAGTGGCAGCCTCAATCCCGGCGCGCCGGGATTGAGGCTGCCACCCAAAGGAACCGAAGCCACGCGAGCAAGACAGTATCATTGAAAGGACAGTGCTATGAAATCGTTTCACCATACGTTCATCCTTCTGGCCTTGCTCACGTTCGCGTTCGCGGCCTGGGCCGGTGAGACGTCTTCGGGGCCGACCGCTATGATCTCTGGTGTCGCCGGTGTGCCAGGCGTGACGATGCGAGGCCTACCCGGTGCGCCGACGACCGACGAGAACGGCTGCTACACAGTCCGGGTCCCGCGCGGCTGGTCCGGAACGGTCATTCCGACGAAGAAGGGCTACACCTTTGATCCACCCCGACGGACGTACAACGAAGTCCAGAAAGGGCTACAGACCGAGGACTACGAGCCGGCGGTGATGACCTATGTCATCTCCGGGAACGTCGGTCTTCCCGGCGTGAGCATGCAGGGCCTCCCCGGTGCCCCGCTGACCGATGAGAACGGCAACTACGCGGCCCAGGTGTCTTACGGCTGGGCGGACATAGTGACGCCTGTCAAGGAGGGCTATCGGTTCGATCCCCCGTCGCTGCGTTATGACCCCATCACCGGGGATTGCGTGAGCAACGACTACAAAGCCCGAATCCTCACGTTCACCATCTCGGGCGACGTTTCGGCGCCCAGTGTAACGCTGGAGGGTTTGCCCCGTACACTCATCAGTGACGCAGCCGGTCGCTACTCGGTGCATGTGCCGTATGGCTGGGCCGGTACGGTCGTGCCCAAGAAACCCGGTCATGAATTCAATCCCCCGTACCGGACGTATGAGCCGGTCAAGCGGAATCTTGACGGTCAGGACTACAGGGCTTCGGTACGGACTTTTTCTATCTCCGGGAATGTCGGTCTGGATGGTGTGATACTACAAGGGCTGCCCGGTCGGGTGGTCAGTGATGCCGGGGGGCGGTACGCCGTCCAGCTACCCTATGGTTGGTCGGGCACGGTCCGGCCGGTGAAGCAGGGGTGCGAGTTTGCGCCGGTCAGCAAGCAGTACGTTAAGCTCACGGCCGATCAGACGAACGAGAACTATGCGGTGCGCGGCCTGGCGGTGTCCCCGCCGGTGTCTGCCGGGGCCCACAGAGCGGAGGTTTTGGTGATACCGACGTCGGAGGTTGATCCGACGATGGTGGCGGAAACGCGGGAGGATATGCAGGTGATGCTGCACATTCTGCGCGAGATGTTGAGCGAACCCCGGACGATTCTCGGCATTCTGTACGACTACGGCGACATCTTCGGGGGCAGCGACCGGGGGACCCAGGCGTTCTACCTGGAGGGCTACGGGGCGTTGTTCGTGATGAAGGTAGACTTTCCGTTTGCGTTTCCGACCGCGAAGGAGCCGGAGGACAAGCCCGAAGAGCGGGGCGATCCGGTTTGGCAGCGGGCCCGCGAGCGATTGCGCTCGCCCGGCGCCCGGCGGGCGTACGGCGCGGCGCCCGACGATGAGATGAGCTTCGAGCAGTTCAAGGCCGACCTGATCAAGACGCTCAAGCACGCCGCCAACATCCGTCACATCGATCCGAATGAAAGCGTCATTCTGACCGTCGTCGGACAGGATGCCGGCCTCCAGGGGCCTTCGCGCCGGTCCGGGAGCGATCCCTATGGCATGGATGACTACTACGGCGCCGACGATATCCTTGGTGGCCGTCGGCCTCGCGGGGCGGCTCGGCGCGTTCCAGGCCGAGATATGCGCGGAAATGTGAAACGCGACGCCCTTGGCAACGTCGTTTATGAGAGCCGGCCGGCAGCGGCCCCCATGACGGTCCTGACCGTGGGGGCCCGGAAGGCCGATATCGACGCCTTCGCGGCCGGTAAGATCGACGTCGAGCAGTTCCGGCAGCGCGTCAACGTCGTGACCTACTAGAATGATCGACATTGTTGGCTATGCGTGGGCGCCCCTGACGGCCGGCGGCATTCAGGGGCGGGTGAGGACAGCGAAGCGCTGACGTCCGGGACGGAAATCAGGCTATCGCCGGAGGTCCATTCCATCACTCGAACGATAATCTCAAAATCTTCGAAAAGAAAGCGTCACATGGCCGCTGGATGGGCAACTATTATATGGTGGGGGCTGGTTATCCGCTGGGCGCGGAGCCCGGGGGCCGGAAGCGGGGGCTGTTGCGTGCCGGATGTTTGGTTCTGAGCCGGGCAGGGTACGAGGAGCAGTCGGCGTCGACTGCATGCGACGATTGTGGGGCGATCTTTTAGGAGGGAAAGCCATGCAAAAGGGAGCTTTCAAGAGATTGTGGTGGGCCGTTCTGGGCGTCTGCGCACTGGGCGGAGTGGCATGGGCCCAGGGGCCGTGGGACCCGGCCGAGCATCTTGTGCCGTTCTGGGATTCGGTCGAACTCCAGGCGCGGGTGGTGAACCCAGCCCGCAATGCCGATGCCGACGCGGAACCCCGGTTGGCCATCCGGGCGGGTGTGGAAATGATGGACTACGAGGACGTCATCGGCATCAGCCAGCGGGAACGAGGCGTCGTCGTGCTGGATCAGGACGGGACGGAGATTCACCGCAGTGAGGACGCCCAGAGAAGTCGTTGGTATCGCGAGACGGACAACATTCTGAACAGGATCGGGATGGAGGAAGGGGCCGACGAATTCTCGATTTCGGTGAGTGTTCCGCTCGATCCCAACGCCGCGTATCCGACGTCGCTGAGCCGTGTCGAGTGGATTACCGACGTTTTGATCGCCGAGACGTTCATGACCGTCGACATTCCGTTCGAGGCCAGTGAGGTCTGGATCGAACCGGTCCCGGGGCTGGAGATTCTGGTGGAGGCGGCTTCCGCTGCAGAGGGAAGCTACACGTACAGAATCAAGGCCATCCACGATCCCGAGGCGGTGGCTTTCGGCAGCACGAGTAGCTGGCATCTCTGGTCCGACGAGGTGCCGCCGGCCACAATGCTGATCGGGATGGACATGCTCAATGCGGCCGGTGAGCCCGTATGGGAGCGGGGTACTTCGGGGGGCTTTAGCCGCGGTTCGAGTGGCCACGGAACCGAGGATGGTCTGATGGAGACGACCAGCACCGGCACCGGCCGTTGCAGTGCCTGCGGCGACGTGACGACGATTCGCTACACGTTTGCCCTCGATCCTTACGAAGTCGAAGCCCGGATGGCGCTGGAGGATGTCCCCGTTCCCGGCTTCTAGTACACCTCATCGCACTCTGTGACACATCACGGCGACAGGAGGGCGGCGCGCGGAGGCGCCGTCGTCCTGTCGTCCGAGGTTACGCCGCACCAATCGCCTCCCCCCTCCCTCTGCGCCACCCGCTCAAAACGGTGGTTTTTCCCCGGAAGCACTGTAACGGAGACGGTCCGACAGGGACTGGTGATATCGAAGAGAGGGCGGGTGGCCAGTGGCCGGCATCTCGCGCGCGGGTGCGGAGGGGTATCATGCCTTCCGGCTCAGAGAGCCGGCCCGGCCATCTATCCGATCGACCGGAAGACGCGACATTTGTCGGCGGGCTCTAAACCGGAGTGTAGCGGCCATTTAGGAGGAAAGACACCATGCGAAGTTCGACCCTCAACAACCTGTTCGTCATCCTCCTCACGATCGGCCTGATGCCGGCCGCGCTATGGGCTCAGACCGATACCAATGCACGGTGGGACCCGAACACCCACCTGCTGGCCTACCCGCGTACCTGTCAATTGAGCGCGGATTACTTCCTCCCCGAGCAGGGCGAAGCGATCTGGACGTCGTTCGATCGCAAGATCAGTCTATCGGGCAGGATCGCCGTGCCCGACCCGAACGGTTTGATCGGCCTGTCGAAGTATCCGACCGATATCCAGGCCTGGGATGAACTCGGCAATCCTCTCGAGTCGGGCTCAGACGATGACGACAAGGTGATCTACGTGCCCCTGGAGTATGCCGCGACGCTCTGGGTGCCGACCATGGAGTGGATGCTGGATGCTGTGCCCTATGACTTCTCGCTGGCGCTGCGGCTGGACCCGGACAGCCCCTTTCCCACGGCCCTGAGCCGGGTGGAATGGTCGATGACCGTGCTGCTCAGCGACCGGTTCGAAGTCATCGACATTCCCTATGCCGAAACGGAGGACTGGACCGAACTCGTGCCCGGACTGGAGATGCTCGTCTCGCAGGCGTATGCCGCCGAGGGGCAATACAACTACGTTTTGCAGAGCCGATTCGATCCGGGCCGGGTCGTGCATCGGGACTACCGCGACCGAGGCAGTTGGGAGGATGGAGGCTATCCCTGGACCGAGACCAAGGCGCCCGAATTGGTCGTCATCGCCATCGACGTCCTCGACGCCCAGGGCCACTCGGTGCATTACCAGGGCAGCGATGCCGGTTCGGCCACCGTCGGGGCCTATAGAGAGCTTTTCGCGGAACCGGCGGTCGTCGCCCGCCATGGCATCGGCAACTGCCAGGCCTGCGGCCAGGCCGCATCCTTCCGCCTCACTCTCGCTTACGAACCCTATGAGCAGGAAGTCCGCTTGTCCCTGGAGGATGTCGCCGTGCCGTCGTTGTGACAGTTGCGATTGGCGCGCCTGATCAAGAGGTTTCCTGTACGAGGAAATACCGTGCGACGTGAGAACGCATGTCCACCGCTTGTCATCGCCGTATGCCTGTGGCTCGCAGGCGTGGACTGGGCGGACCCATCCGTCATCTACGTGGACGGCGCGGTGACGGGAGCTAACGATGGTTCGTCGTGGACGGATGCTTATGTGTTGTTGCAGGACGCTTTGGCGGCGGCGCGGGGATTGGACGGGCCCGGGGAGATTCGCGTTGCCGGCGGGACGTATGTGTGCGGCGCGCATGACAGTTTCGAACTTCTCGACGACGTGACATTGAAGGGGGGCTACGCGGGCCGGACCGGCGGCGATCCGAACGCTCGGGACCCCGCCCGCTCCTACACAGTGCTTCGTGCCGATTCCGGGGCCGAGCAGGTCGTCACCGGCAGCCGGACCGATACCACCGCGGTCCTCGACGGCTTCGCGATTATTCCCGGCGCACGAACCACCGGACTGCTCGTTCGAGATGGAAGTCCCACGCTGATCGACTGTCGATTCACACAGAGCAACGGGCGGCCTGCGTTCGACGCTTCGAATTGCCGTTCCGTACTGGTCGGATGTCACTTCGAAGACAATGAAGACGAGGCCATTCACCTCTGGAGCGGTCACCTCATATTGAGAGAGTGCACGTTCCTGGGGAACAGCGGCTCTTATGTCATTCTCAGCCACGGTGCGCTGGACCTGCAGGACTGCTCGTTTATCGGCAACAGCGGGAAGGTCTCTTGCTCAGAGACGTTGTTCGCGCGGGCCTGTGTGTTCAGAGGGAACGTCTGCTACGGGGAGACCGTCTCCTGCGGTCACCTCGGCACTTTCCTTGATTGCGGCTTCTTCAACAATGAGGCGCAGCACTTCGGTCCCGGCGCGTTGCAGATATCGGGGGATGTCGCGACGGTATCGCGATGTGTGTTCGCGGGCAATGCCGCGGGCACGCCGGGCGGGCTCGGCGGTGGGGCAATCGAAAGCCATGCGGCGGTATTGACATTGTCACACTGTGTGTTCGCCGGCAACTCCGGGGATGCGTTCGGGGCGGGCGCCATCGTCAGTGCGGGCAAGTTCCTGCGCATCACCCATTGTACCTTCAGCGGCAATCGGGGGCGGCCGAACACGCTCTTGTATGGCATGCGCAGCGGTGCCCGGGTCGAGATGGCCCGCAGTATCGTCTGCGATGGTGCCCAGCCCTTCGCGCGAATGTTCTATCCGGAGACACAGCTTACCGTGACCTACAGCAACGTGCAGGGCAGCTACCCCGGCCTCGGCAATATCGCTGTCGATCCCTGTTTCGTCGCGCCGGGATGTTGGGAACCAAACGGCACGCCGGATGATGCGCACGATGACTCCTACGGCGTGGGTGACTACCACCTCAAGTCACAGGCGGGTCATTGGGACGCCGAGACGAAGAGTTGGATTCGCGATGGGGTCACGAGTTTGTGCATCGACGCGGGCGATCCGAACGTGGCGTTGGGACTTGAGCCTTTTCCGAATGGTGGCTACGTCAACCTCGGTGCCTACGGGGGCACGGCCGAGGCGAGCCGGTCCTATTTCGGTGCGCCCGTCTGCGCGACCCCAATCGCCGGCGACATCAATGGCGATTGCCGGGTCGATGACCTCGATCTGGATATCCTCATGTCGCACTGGTTGATGCCGGACATCGGTAAGACGAACATCCCGCCGACCGTGCGAATCCTCGGTCTGTCGGACGGGGTTGCCCTGGCGGAACCGACGCCGATCGTGCTCCGTGCTGACGCGTTCGATTCGGATGGAACCGTCGTTCAGGTCAGCTACGTCCTGAAGCACGATTACGGCGACGGATGCGTCCAGATGAGGAGTCCTGTCTGGGATTCGGACGATGGTTGGAGCGGCCGATTCGGTTGGCCGGACCTGCGCTACGACGGTCTGTACACGGTCTGGGCCGAAGCCGTCGATGACGACGGTGCTATCGGGGTTTCGCCGTCCATCATGGTGACGCTCCAGCGGGCGAATCAGAAGTAACGCCGGACAATTCACTTCCACTCTCGCTTTGTCCTTCGCGGGATCGATGGGTCATCAGGAGGAGGGGCGGCGGCCGGCGGAGGCCGCCGCCCCTGGCGGTTGAGAGCCCCGGGTGCGGCCTCGAGCCATCCCCAGTCTTTTTTTTCAATATTTTTTATTTTTCCCCTTGGCGACTTCTACAGATGTAGTAAGATACTACTACGGTTGTAGAAGGAGACGTCAAAATGAAGCTCACCAAAG
>Ga0272443_10004289_pt1 | contig 15706 bp, 11 predicted proteins | sample SSMAcet12_FD_193581 | JGI IMG/M metagenome (GOLD analysis project Ga0272443, IMG submission 193581) | Marine sediment archaeal communities from Little Sippewissett salt marsh, Falmouth, MA, United States - SSM-Acet-12 | ecosystem: Environmental > Aquatic > Marine > Wetlands > Sediment ...
GGCGCCACCTGTCTTTGCCAGCACCAGGGTGATCGCTGCCGTCAACGTCGTCTTGCCGTGGTCCACGTGACCAATCGTTCCGACGTTCACGTGCGGCTTCGTACGCTCAAATTTCTTCTTGGCCATGGGTCTTCCCTCTCTACGCGCTTAGTAACCGCGCACTTTCTTGATCACTTCTTCCTGCACACTTTCCGGGACGCGCTGATAATGGTCGAATTCCATTGTGAACAGGGACCTGCCCTGCGTCATCGACCGCAGCTCCGTCGCGTAACCAAACATCTCCGAAAGCGGAACGTCCGCTGTAACAACCTGCGCATCGTTGCGAGGTGTAATTCCGTGAATCTTCGCCCGCCGGCTTGAAAGGTTGCCCATTACGTCACCGGTGTACTCCTCGGGAGTAACAACCTCAAGGGACATGATCGGCTCGGCCAGGTAAGCCCCTGCTTTCTGAGCAGCGTCTTTGATCGCCATCGACCCAGCAACACGAAATGCCATCTCGCTACTATCCACATCGTGGTAACTGCCGTCAACGAGCATGACCTTGATGTCCGTCATCGGGTAACCCGCAAGAACACCTGAACCGAGCGCGTCCTGGATGCCGAGACGGATGGCCGGGATAAATTCCTTGGGAATCTTACCGCCGACAATCTTGTCTTCAAAAACGTAGCCCGAATCGCGCTGGCCCGGCTCGACTTCGATAACCGCGTGACCATACTGACCATGTCCACCGGACTGACGCACAAAACGACCGTTGCCCTTGGCTGACTTCGAAATACCTTCACGGTAGGCCACTTGCGGATTACCGACGTTGGCCTGAACCTGAAACTCGCGCATCAGCCGATCGATCAGAATTTCAAGGTGAAGCTCACCCATACCGCTTACTGTTGTCTGCCCCGATTCGTCGTCGTACCCAACCACGAAGGTTGGATCCTCTTCGGCGAGCTTCAGAAGGCTGGTAACTAGCAGATCCTGATCAGCCTTGGTTTTCGGCTCGATCGCGCGGGTGATCACCGGCGTCGGGAACGCGAGGGACTCCAGCAGGATGGGATGGCTGATGTCGGCGAGCGTGTCGCCGGTACGCACATCCTTCATTCCCACCAACGCGACGATACCGCCGCTAAAAACCGCATCACGTTCTTCGCGCTTGTTAGCAAACATCTCAAGGATTCGCCCGATCCGCTCTTTTTTTCCGGTCCTCAGGTTCAGAACCGAATCGCCCTGCTTGAGCACACCGGAATAAACCCGGATGTAGGTCAGGCGACCCACGAAGGGGTCGGTCACAATTTTAAAGGCTAACGCAGCAAATGGTTCATCATCGGCTTGCCTGCGCAGTATCTCTTTTTCTGTATGCGGCTGGATACCCTTGACTTCGCCACGGTCCAACGGGCTGGGGAGGTAATGGACAATTGCATCGAGGAGGCGCTGCACACCCTTGTTTTTGTAGGAGCTTCCACAAAGCACGGGGACGATTTTGATGTCCAGCGTCGCTTGACGGATTGCAGCACGCAACTTCTCGATCGGAATCTCTTTTTCCTCGAGGAACAACTCCATCAGCTCGTCGTCATAATCGCTGACAGCCTCGAGCATCCTTTCGCGCGCTTCATGGGCCGCATCTTTCAGATCGTCGGGAATTTCACCCTCTTCGAACTGTAGACCCTGGCTATCCTCATGATACCAGACCGCCTGGTACGCAATCAGGTCAACCAGACCGTTAAACAGCTCGCCTTGTCCCATCGGGATTTGCAGGGGAACCGGCGTCGCGCCAAATCGGTCCGCGATCATGTCAACCGTACGGTAGAAATCCGCACCAACACGGTCCATCTTGTTGATGTAGGCGATGCGGGGGACGCGATATTTGTCCGCCTGACGCCAGACCGTTTCGGATTGCGGCTCAACACCACCCACCGCGCAGAAAAGGGCAACAGCACCATCGAGAACGCGAAGAGCGCGCTCAACTTCCGCGGTAAAATCTACGTGCCCGGGCGTGTCGATCAGGGTGAGACGGTGCTCTTTCCACTCGGTCGTGATGGATGCGGACGTGATTGTGATGCCACGCTCTTTTTCCTGCTCCATCCAATCGGTGGTCGCTGCGCCGTCGTGAACCTCGCCCATGCGGTGCAAACGTCCCGTGTAGTAGAGGACGCGCTCCGTAGTGGTGGTTTTTCCGGCATCGATGTGGGCCATGATCCCGAAGTTGCGGATCTTGCCCATCGCCCAGGGGCGCTGCACACCGTTACCCTTTTTATTTTTACCGTTAGCCATGTCTTCTTACCAAATACTCCGGAAATTCAATCTCCGGAAAACTGTTCCGCTTTCGCTTGAGAAAGAGCCGAAACTGTATCAACACAGCCGCAACTCCCCCTCGCCATCTGACTTGCCGGGAAGCCGCGACTTCGTGGTCGCTGCTTACCAGCGGAAGTGCGCGAAGGCTTTGTTTGCCTCCGCCATCTTGTGCGTATCTTCCCGCTTTTTGATCGTCGATCCTTCGCCATTGGCGCAGGACATCATCTCGGCGGCAAGCTTCTCCGCCATGTTGCGCCCGGGGCGCGATTTCGCAAATCCGATTAGCCAGCGGGTCGCAAGCGCCTGGCCACGATCCTGGCGTACCTCGACCGGGACCTGATAGGTGCTACCGCCAACTCGGCGGGACTTTACCTCCAGCATGGGCTGTGCATTACGCAACGCCTTTTCGAAGGTTGTGAGACCTTGTCCCTTGGACTTTTCGTCCATGATGTCGATCGCCTTGTACACAACGTTTTCCGCGACCGACTTCTTGCCACGTCCCATCAGGTTGTTGATGAACTTCGCAACCTTGATCGAGTTGTGTTTCGGATCAGGGAGAATTTCCCGCTTGACTGCGCGTTTCCGCCTTGCCATATCGCTTGTTCCTCAATCGCTGCCACGCCCGACACCACGCCGGACGGCGACGTTACTTCTTCTTCTTCGTGCCGTACTTGCTGCGGCTCTGGTTACGATCAGAGACGCCTGCGGCATCCAAAGTTCCACGAACGATGTGGTAACGGACACCCGGAAGGTCTTTTACACGTCCACCGCGGATAAGCACAATCGAGTGCTCCTGCAGGTTATGTCCTTCACCCGGGATATAGGCCGTCACCTCGATCTGGTTCGAAAGACGGACACGGGCCACCTTTCGGAGGGCCGAGTTCGGCTTTTTCGGCGTCGTGGTGTACACACGCGTGCAAACCCCGCGTCGCTGGGGGCAATTCTGCAACGCCGGTGCGCTCGTCTTCTTGACCTGCCTCTTGCGGCCCTTGCGGACCAACTGATTTACCGTGGGCATAACGACTCCATCCTCTCGCCGCCGCCGGGTCCGAACCGGAATCTGATTCCGCTCGAGCCACTCTACTTAAAGTTTCAAGTTATCGGGGCGCCACTTGTTGCCACTTTGCGACCCTTCAATCGGAACATTCAGGCTGTTTTCAAGCGCCGACTCTGTTCCGCGCCGCGCAAACCATTCTTTTCCGGCTCCCGCAGTTTCAAACTCACCCAGAAACGCGTCTAAACTATTGTTTCTGAGGGGCCTAACTCATTTCAATTTGAGACAAACAACAGCGAGCGGTAATCCCCCGCACCGCTCGCTACGGTCATCCCCTATATCTTCTGTACCTGCTTCCGAGCTCGCGATACATCCACCGGGTAGGGATTGGGGGCCCGATGGAGTCACACCCCAGATTATCTTCTGAGCAGGTTTGCCTTCAAAGTGCGGTAATTATAGGGTATTCCTGACCCGGAGTCAACTCATTCAAGACTCCTCCGAGTCCCCGGAGTTCCCCTCGTCACTTTCGAACGTTACTGTATCAGGAACATAGTGTTCGGCCATCTCGTCGGCCTCCTTGCGGGCTCGCTCTGCCTCCTCCGCAAGCCAGGCAGCGTCCTCGGACTCGATTCTTTTGCGTTCTTCTTCCTCGCGATTGACAACTTTGAGGTCGAAATAACGCTTCAGACCCGTGCCTGCCGGGATCAAATGACCCATAATCATGTTCTCTTTCAGGCCGCGAAGCTCGTCCGTTTTCCGCTCGATCGCCGCCTCTGGAAGGACACGGGTCGTCTCCTGGAACGAAGCCGCGGAAATCCACGATTCCGTGCTCAAGGACGCCTGTGTAATTCCCAACAACAGCGGGTTATAGAGCGCCGGTTTCGCCGGAACAGATGTCGGAACCTGCAGGTCATTCTTCTGCAAGCGACGAACTTCCCGGTTAAACTCGGTGCGATCAACGATCTGCTCCTCGGTGAAACGGCTGTCACCAACCGTCTCGATCACGACCTTGCCCTGAATTTCGCGGTTCGCTCGGTTCAGCGTAAAGATCGAAACTTGGTCACCCTCGAGGAACCGTGTGTCACCCGGATCCTCAACACGGACGCGCTGCATCATCTGACGCACGATCACTTCGATGTGCTTGTCATTGATCTTAACGCCCTGGAGACGGTAGACCTTCTGAATCTCGTTAACGAGATACTCCTGCACGTGTCCCGGCCCGAGAACCGCAAGGATATCCTGCGGCGAAACGGAACCTTCACAAAGCGGCTCACCAGCCTTGATGAACTCGCCCTCGTGCACGAGGATATATTTACCGTAAGGAATCTGATACTCAAATTCCTTCTCGTCCGGTGTAGTGATCTTGATTTCACGGTAACCGCGCTTGAGCTTTCCAAGCCGCACCGTGCCATCAACCTCAGACACAACTGCCGGATCCTTCGGCCTGCGCGCCTCGAACAGCTCGGCAACGCGGGGAAGACCACCGGTGATGTCCTTGGTTTTCAGCGCCTCGCGTGGAATCTTTGCTAGGGGGTCACCCGCCTGTACTTCCTTGCCCTCTTCCACCGTCAAGTGGCAGCCGGTCGGCAGGATGTAATTGCCCTTCCTGCCCTCTTCGCCCTCGATGATAATCGACGGGTTGAGCTTACGCTGGCCAGGAACCTCGATGATCACGAACTGCTTCATGCCGGTGATGTCGTCCACCTGCTCCCGCATGGTGACGCCGTTCTTGATGTCGTGGAACTTAACCTTACCGGTTTCGGTCGCGAGAATCGAGCTGGAGTGGGCATCCCACTCAAACAGCACGTCGCCCTGCTTGACTTCCTGCTCGTCGCGGCACTCTAGAACAGCGCCGTAGGGCACCGAGTACTTGGCAACGATACGGTTGTTTTCGTCAAGCAACTTGACGAGGCCGTTACGACGAATCGTGATCAACCGTGTTCCGTTGACCTCGCCTGCCGAGCCAACCTTAACCTTCTGGCTGATCGTATGGATGTTCTCAAAGATGACAGTGCCGTCGCTCTTCGCACGAACTTGCGATTCTGACGCGATCAGGGAGGCTGTACCGCCAATGTGGAAGGTTCGCAGGGTAAGCTGCGTGCCTGGCTCACCGATGGACTGTGCGGCGATTACACCCACCGCCTCGCCAATGTTCACATCCATGCCGTTGGTCAGATTGATGCCGTAGCACTTGCCGCAAACACCATTTTCTGTATCGCAGGTCAGTACGGAACGGATCATCACTTTGTCAATGCCCGACTCGGCGATCATCTGAGCTTCAGCATTACCAATTAAAACGTTGCGCTCGAGCACCTTTTCGCCGGTAAGCGGATTAACAACTTCTTCCGCAGTGACACGACCGAGGATGCGCTCATAGAGCTGCTCGGTCACGTCCTCGCCCTCTTTCTGGGCTTCGACGATGATACCACGGATCGTATTGCAGTCCTCTTCCGTGACGATAACATCCTGCGCCACATCAACGAGGCGGCGAGTCAAATAACCTGCATCCGCAGTCTTAAGTGCCGTATCAGCAAGACCCTTACGTGCACCGTGCGTGGAGATGAAGTACTCCAACACACTCAGGCCTTCCTTGAAGTTCGCGGTAATTGGCGATTCGATAATCTCGCCTTTGCCGCCGGTCATGGTCTTTTGCGGCTTCGCCATCAGACCACGCATACCGGCGAGCTGACGAATCTGGTCCTTGGAGCCACGGGCGCCGGAATCCGCCATCATGAAGATCGGGTTGAAACCATTCCGGTCATTTTTCATGTCGCGGAACATCAACTCGGCTACTTCGCTCGTGGTGTGAGTCCAGACATCGATCACCTGGTTATAACGTTCGCCGTCGGTGATGATACCCATTTCATACTGCTCTTGGATGTCATCAACATGCGCCTGTGAAACAGCGATAATTTCCGGTTTTTCTAACGGAATGTGAACGTCGCTCAAGCCCACGGACAAACCACCACGGGTGGAAAAGCCAAAACCGAGATTCTTGAGGTTATCAAGGAATCGTGCAGTTTCCGCGTTGCCTACTCGGCGGTGACAGTCGGCGATGATTTCCTCGAGGCGCTTCTTCGTCAAGAGCTCGTTATAGAACGTGACCTTGCGAACATCCTCAGGGATAATCTGGTTGAAGAGCACACGACCCGGTGTTGTGGAAACGTAGTGGTCTTCAATGCGAACTTGAACCTTCGCATGCAGCGCCACCTTGCCGTGGTTGTGAGCTACGATAGCCTCGTCGCGGCTGGCGAAGAACATTCCCTCACCATCTACGCCGGGGCGAATCTTGGTCATGTAATAGCAACCGAGGACCATGTCCTGGCTGGGTACGGTAATCGGACGACCGTTCTGCGGGTGCAAAATGTTCTGCGCCGCGAGCATCAGTAGACGCGCTTCAAGCTGCGCCTCGTAGCTGAGCGGAACGTGAACTGCCATCTGGTCGCCGTCAAAGTCAGCGTTGAACGCCGCACAAACCAGCGGGTGCAGACGGATCGCCTTACCCTCGATGAGCAGCGGCTGGAACGCCTGAATGCCGAGACGGTGAAGTGTCGGAGCGCGGTTCAAAAGGACCGGGTGGTTCTCGATAATTTCTTCGAGAATTCCCCAGACCACTTCGTCCCGACGCTCGACCATCCGCTTGGCGGACTTAACCGTTTTCGCATACTCCTGCTCGATCAATTTGCGGATCACGAACGGCTTGAACAGCTCGATTGCCATATCCTTCGGCAAACCGCATTCGTGCAGTTTCAGCTCGGGACCGACGACGATAACGCTACGACCGGAATAGTCGACGCGCTTTCCGAGCAGGTTTTGGCGGAACCGACCCTGCTTGCCCTTCAGGTTATCCGAAAGGGACTTGAGCGGGCGGTTGCCATCACTGCGGACGGCGACGCTCTTGCGGCCATTGTCGTAGAGGCTGTCAATCGCCTCCTGAAGCATGCGCTTTTCGTTGCGGAGAATGACTTCGGGCGCCTTGATCTCGATCAACCTCTTGAGACGGTTGTTGCGAATGATCACGCGGCGGTAGAGGTCGTTCAGATCGCTGGTGGCGAAACGGCCACCCTCGAGCGGCACGAGAGGCCGAAGGTCCGGCGGAATCACCGGAATCACGGAGAGAACCATCCACTCGGGACGGATCGAATCCTTGCCCGGAGCTTCACGAAGGGCCTCGACAACGCGCAGACGCTTGATCGCATCCTGACGACGTTGAACCGAAGTCTCCGTGCGCACCTTGCGGCGCAGCTCGTAAGCGAGCTTCTCCATGTCAACCTTCTTCAGAAGGTCACGGACCGCCTCTCCGCCGGTTCTGGCGATGAAACGCTCCTCGCTATCCTCTTCCAACTGGGTATTGGCGGTGCCAAACTCAGCTTGAAGCTGGAGATATTCTGCTTCCGAGATCAGTTCCATCGCCTTCCGACCGGAGTTACCCGGCTGGATGATGACGTAGTTCTCGTAATAAATCACGCGCTCGAGTTCACGAACGGTCAGACCGAGAACGTACCCGATCTTGGAAGGAAGCGACTTGAAGAACCAGATATGTACTACGGGCACGGCCAACTTAATGTGGCCCATGCGTTTACGGCGCACATCTTTACGCGTCACCTCGACGCCACAGCGGTCGCAGATAATGCCTTTATAGCGAATGCCGCGGTATTTGCCGCAGTGACACTCCCAATCCTTCGTCGGTCCGAAGATCTTTTCGGAGAACAAGCCTTCATTTTCCGGCTTGTAGCTACGATAGTTGATCGTCTCGGGCTTGGTGACCTCGCCATAACTACGGGCGAGAATCATTTCCGGGCTCGCGACATTGATCGTGATCTGCGTAATCGACTTCGGATCCTGCTCCGGAGTTCGGTTGGGTGCGAACACGGCAACCCTCCTTAAATACTGACCCGAGCGATACGGCACCAAGCACGCATCGCCACTCCTACCCCACCACGGCCAAAACCGTGGATCTTGACGTCGTTAGTCCAGCTTGACGTCGAGCGCCAGCCCCATCAACTCGTTGATGAGTACGTTAAACGCCTCAGGCACTCCGGGAGGCGGTAGATTCTCTCCCTTGACAAGAGCTTCGTAGGTGCGAGCTCGGCCAGCCACATCATCCGACTTGACCGTCAGCATCTCCTGCAACAAGTGTGCAGCACCGTACGCTTCCAACGCCCAGACTTCCATCTCACCAAATCGCTGGCCACCGAACTGAGCCTTACCACCAAGCGGCTGCTGAGTGATCAAGCTGTACGGTCCGATAGAACGGGCGTGAATCTTGTCATCCACAAGGTGTGACAGCTTCAGCATGTAAATCTGTCCCACTGTGGTCATCTGATCGAATGCTTCACCGCTTCGACCATCGTAAAGCTGAATTTGACCGTCTGGCGGCAATCCAGCATCACTCAGTTCCTTCTGCACATCCTCGTACTTCGCGCCATCGAAAACCGAGGTCGCATAATGCTTGCCCAGTTTGTCGCCAGCCCAACCGAGAACAGTTTCAAAGATCTGACCGATGTTCATACGAGACGGCACGCCGAGCGGGTTAAGGATGATGTCCACAGGAGTTCCGTCCGCAAGGAACGGCATGTCTTCCATGGGGACGATCTTACCGACAACACCTTTGTTGCCGTGGCGACCGGCCATTTTGTCACCCACGCTCAGCTTACGGCGCTGTGCGATGTAGACTTTTGCCAACTGGAGAATACCGCTTGGCAACTCGTCGCCCACCTGAATCTTGTGGATGAGGTTGGACTTCTTCGTCTCCGCCTCGTCGAGTGCGGCGCGGTACTCACCAATAGCATAATTTGCGAGGACGTTGCTCTCCTCGTCACGCGACCAGTCAATATCTTCGGGAAGCTGATCGAGGTCGAGTTTCTCAAGAAGATCGTCCGTATAGCTCCGGCCCTTAGGAACGAGGACCGAACCATCCTCGACAGCCTTCACCTCTTTCGTGGCGCGGCCAACGAGGACTTTCTTCAGACTATCGATCGCGTCTTTATGAATCTGGCGAAGCTCGCGATCAGACTCTTCCTCGATCTGCGCGACGCGCTCCTTGTCACGCTTACGGGTATCAGAGTCCTTGATCTTGCGGCTGAACAGCTTCGTGTCAATCACGATGCCGTACATGCCGGGGTGCGCTTTCAGACTTGCGTCCTTGACGTCGCCGGCCTTATCGCCGAAAATCGCCTTGAGCAGCTTGTCTTCCGGCGTCAGATCGGTTTCGCCTTTCGGGGTCACCTTGCCGACTAGAATATCGCCGGGTTTGATGAGCGCCCCGGTGCGGACAATGCCATTTTCGTCGAGATCTTTGGTCGCCTCTTCCGAGACGTTCGGGATTTCGCGAGTAAGCTCTTCCTTGCCACGTTTGGTTTCACGCACCTGGAGTTCAAACTCCTCGATGCGAATCGAGGTGAAAACATCGTCGCGAACGATACGCTCGCTGATGATAACAGCATCCTCGAAGTTGAAACCGTGCCAAGGCATGAAGGCCACCAGAACGTTCCTGCCGAGCGCCAACTCGCCACGATCCGTCGAAGGACCATCCGCCAAAGCCTGTCCAGCACGAATAAACTGCCCCGCAGAGACCAGCGGACGCTGGTTGATGCAGGTGTCCTGATTCGTACGAACAAACTTCTGAAGCTTGTAGGTCGTGTAGCTGGCAGGCAGATCCTCCTGCCTGTCTTTCGACACTCCCTTGCGCCTGTTTTTGATGACGACTTTCTGCGCGTCTACATAGACGACATCACCATCTTCATCAGCCGCCACAACCGCACGGCTGTCACGAGCTGCGCGCTCTTCCATGCCGGTACCCACGATCGGGGTTTCCGGAACGAGAAGCGGAACAGCCTGGCGCTGCATGTTGCTGCCCATCAATGCGCGGTTCGCATCGTCGTGCTCAAGGAAAGGCACGAGCGAGGCTGCCAGCGACACCATCTGGGTTGGAGCAACATCCATGAAGTCGATTTTGTCAGGCGATGCCACCGGATATTCAGCCCGGTAACGGCACTTGACTCGATCCTTCTGGAACGAACCATCTTCATTCAGCAAAGCGTTCGCCTGCGCGATGACATACTTGTCCTCTTCGTCGGCGGACAGATACTGAATTCGGTTCGTAACCTTTCCATCCTTCACGACACGGTAGGGTGTCTCGATGAAGCCCAGGTCGTTGAAACGGGCATAGGTCGTCAAGGACGAAATAAGGCCGATGTTCGGACCTTCAGGGGTTTCGATCGGGCAAAGGCGGCCGTAGTGCGTATAGTGCACGTCACGGACCTCGAACCCTGCGCGCTCGCGCGTAAGACCACCTGGACCCAAGGCGCTGAGACGGCGCTTGTGTGTCAGCTCGGTCAACGGGTTGACCTGATCCATGAACTGGCTGAGCTGGTTGGTCCCGAAGAAGGTGTTAATCACAGACGAAATGGTGCGCACGTTAACCAGATCCTGCGGCTGCAGCTTTTCGGAGTCTCGGACGTTCATCCGCTCCTTGATCGTGCGGGCCATGCGGCTGAACGCCACCGAGAACTGGTTCGCAAGCTGCTCGCCCACCGTGCGGACACGGCGGTTTCCGAGGTGGTCAATATCATCCGTGCTGCGCTTGCCGTTTTTCAGGTCGAGCACGTAGCGGACGATGGCGACAACGTCGTCGCTTGTCAGAACGGTGGTTTCCTGCGGGACATCGAGGTCCAGCTTGATATTGATCCTGTACCGTCCAACCGCGCCGAGGTCATACCGCTTGTCGTCGAAAAACATCCGCTGCAGAAGCTTGCGGGCGGTCTCGACATCAGGTGGCTCACCGTTGCGCATTTCATGATAAATGAACTCGAGCGCAGATTCTTCGCTCGCAGTTTTGTCTTTTGCAAGGGTATTCTGTAGAATTTCGAGACTATGCTCAGCATCTCTTCCGCGCGGATTTTTGAGGAGGTGAACCCTCTTAACCTTTGCGCGCTTGAAACGCTTCAGCATCTCCTCGTCAAACTCGGAGCCCTTTTCTCCCACGATTTCGCCGGTCTCCTCGTCGACATAGTCGGTGAGGATAGTACGACCGAAGTAGGATTCGATCTCTTTACGCGAAAGCGGGACCTCCTCGGCAAAACCGAAGAGCTCCATGATTTCGCCATCACTACCAAACCCGATAGCGCGAAGGAATGTGGTCACGGGGAATTTCTTGCGGCGGTCGATATAGACAAACACCGCGTTGTTAATATCCGTCGTGAACTCAATCCAGCTTCCGCGGAACGGAATAATCCGCGCGGAATAAATCGTGGTTCCGTTGGGATGGATCGAATCGCTAAAGAACACACCCGGGCTACGGTGGAGCTGACTGACGATGACACGTTCGGCGCCGTTGATGATGAACGTCCCTGTCGGGGTCATCATCGGTAGGTTGCCGAGATAAACATCGGACTCGATCGTCTGATCGAACCCTTCAGAATCATCGTTGTCCGTACGGCTTGAAAGGCGCAAACGCGCTTTCAACGGCACGGTGAAGCTCACGCCGCGCTCTTTGCACTCCTCGACGGAGTACTTGGCGGGTTCGGTGTAATAATCAACGAACTCAAGGATATGTTCTTCGCGGTTATCCACGATGGGGAACACACCCTCAAACACCGCTTGCAGTCCTTTCGCTTCCCGATTGTCGGGAGCGCGGTTGGTCTGCAAAAAGTCCTCAAAGGACCTGAGCTGAACCTCAAGGAGGTCCGGCATCTCAAGCGGGACGTCGATCTTGGCGAAACTGTGACGCTGAATTGGATTCTTTCTGGTCACAGACTCCTCCTGGGTAACTGCTGGCCGCTAAGACACGAAAAAGCGGAGTCCACCCCTGCGGGCGGTCCGCTGGTACCGCTTAGTGTTCGGTACATCGCAGTGAGAGCCAAACTACTTCAGCTCCACTGCGCCGCCCACTTCCTCAATCTTCTTCTTGATCTCTTCGGCCTCTTCCTTGGTCACAGCCTCTTTGACAGGCTTGGGAGCGCCGTCGACGAGGTCTTTGGCCTCTTTAAGGCCGAGACCTGTAATCTGACGGACGACTTTGATGACCTGGATTTTCGAAGAGCCGCCATCCTTAAGGATGACGTCGAAGGAATCCTTCTCCTCTTCGGCCGCCGCATCGCCACCCGCCGCAGGAGCTGCCGCTGCCATGGCCATCGGGGCCGCTGCAGTTACGCCAAACTCCTCTTCAAGAGCGTTTTTAAGCTCTACCAGCTCAAGAACCTTCATGTTCTTGATGGTCTCGATCAGCTGTTCCACCTTCAACCTCCAAAACGGCAGTTAATGAATTGTTTTTGATGTCACTTTATCGACCGGGACATCCGGCCGTTTGGTCGCCGGGCCCTATTCTTCGCCCGCGGCCTGTTTCTTCTGAATGATCGCGTCGATCACACCAACGAAGCTCCGAAGAGTTTCATGCAGGACGCCCACAAAATTGGAAAGCGGGGCCTGTATGCTACCTACGATGCTCGCGTAAATCTGTTCAATCGGTGGCAGTTCGGTGATCACTTTCACCTTTTCGCCGTCGAAGAACTCGCCATCAACAAACCCACCCTTAAAGACAGGTTTCTTCTTATCGTTCTTCTTCGCGAATTCCGCAACCACCTTGGCCGGGACGACCGGGTCTTCATAGCCAAGCGCCATGCCTGTCGGTCCGGACAACGAAGCCACATCTACGCCCTCGATACCTTTGTTCTTGAGCGCGATATTGATGAGGGTGTTTTTTGCGACAACAAACTCGCTGTTGCCTGTCTCAAAAAACTTGCCCCGAAGCTCGTTGACCTGCGCCACAGACAGCCCGGAGAAATCGGTGAAATACAGGCCTTGAGCCCTACCGATCTTCTCTTCAAGCGCCTCAACCGCAGCTCTTTTTGCCTGATTCGCTTTCGCTTCGATGGTACCCATCGCTATTTCTCTCCGCTACGTTCCACAGATAAACCTCCCGTAGAACCGGCTGTTTTACTTCAATGAACTCAGGGCTGCCGCCCGATCAACCTTGACCCCGGGGCTCATGGTCGAGGAAACCGTGATTTTCTGCACATAGGTTCCCTTGACCGACGATGGCTTCATCCTCACAATTGTCCGAAGGACTTCCTCGATGTTGTCGCGAAGTTGCTCAACACCAAAGGAGGATTTACCAATACCGAGGTGCACAATACCGTAACGGTCAACACGGAAATCAATACGCCCGGCCTTAACCTCCTTGACCGCGTTGGCGACTTCAAACGTCACCGTACCGGTCTTGGGGTTCGGCATCAGGCCACGGGGGCCCAGCGCCTTACCAAGCTTACCAACTTCACGCATCGCGTCCGGGGTTGCTATGACTACGTCGAAGTCAAACCAACCACCGTTGATCTTCTCAATAAGATCATCAAACCCGACGTAATCCGCTCCGGCCTCGCGGGCCTCAACCTGCTTCTCGCCCTGTGTAAGCACGAGAACGCGAACGGTCTTGCCCGTACCGTGTGGCAGTGTGATCGTCCCACGAATCATCTGATCCGCTTTACGGGGGTCAACACCCAGGTTCACGGTCAGTTCGACAGTTTCATCGAACTTGCCCTTCGAAGCGAAATCCTTGACCATGCCAAGGCTTTCGTCGAGCTGGTACTCGCGGATACGATCAACCTTGGTGATCGCTTCCTTCCAGCGTCGGCTGCGTTTCATCGATTACTGCTCCACCGTGACTCCCATCGACCGAGCCGTACCCGCGATGATGTTCATCGCCGCCTCGATCGTATGGGCGTTCAAATCAACCATTTTCAACTCGGCGATCTCACGAACCTGCTGCTTGGTCAGCTTAGCGACCTTTTCGCGGTTCGGCTCGCCAGAGCCCTTATCAACCTTCGCCGCTCGCTTGATCAAATAGCTGGCAGGCGGAGTTTTTGTAATGAAGGTGAACGAGTGGTCCTGATACACTGTGAGCTCGATTGGAATCAGAACACCCGGCTGGTCCTGCGTTTTGGCGTTAAACGCCTTGCAGAACTCCATGATGTTCACGCCCTTCGGGCCCAACGCGGTACCAACCGGCGGCGCAGGAGTTGCCTGCCCACCCGGAACCACGAGCTTTACAAAGCCGATAACCTTCTTTGCCATGACTTCCTCACGACTCGCTGAAATCAGTTGTTACTTGCAGGAAATCCACCTCGACCGGAGTTTCCCGACCAAAAATGGAGACCAGTACCTTAAGCTTGCGTTTCTCGGCGTTGATCTCCTTGATGGTTCCCTGGAAATCGCGGAATGGACCATCAGTGATCTTCACCACATCGTCCACACCAAACGGAATTTCAAATGTCTGGGTGTCCGCCTTCTCATCAACCCGCCCGAAAATGCGGTCAACCTCGTGCGGCTGGAGCGGCTCGGGATCCGTGCCGGTTCCGCCGATGAAGCCGATCACACCGGGAGTGTTCGTGATCAGGTGCTGAGTTTCGTTGGTCAGCTCCATCTCGACGAGCAGGTAGCCCGGAAAGAAATTGCGCCGTTTCACGCGTTTCTTCCCGCCCCGCATTTCAACAACCTCTTCACTCGGAATCAGGACACGGCCGATGAGCTCATGGTAGCCGAGGCGTTCCACCTCACGCTCCAGATACTCTTTCACCCGGTTTTCCTGACTGGTGAAAACGTGTGTTACGTACCACTCCATAGGGCGCTTCGGGTCAAATGATGAAGTTGATGATGCGCGAAATCACTAAGTCAACCGCGAAAACGAATAGCGCCAGAATCATGGACAGAACCAACGTGACGCTTGTCGACTCAACAAGCTGATCCCGTGACGGCCAGTTAACCTTGGCCATCTCAGTTCGCACACTCTGGAGATAGTTCGAAGCTTTCTTGAACATGATCTTCCCGCATCCTTGGCACCGCCGCACCGGAACATTTCCGACTACGACCAATGCCCCGATATTCGCTGTGACATGCTTCCACAGCCCTGGCAGGACACGAGGGACTCGAACCCCCAACCCCCGGTTTTGGAGACCGGTGCTCTACCAATTGAGCTAGTGTCCTGCTGCCAGACTTTCGCCCGGCGAACTCGATTCCGGCCCCGAACAACTCCTCGCGATCCGGCCCCCTCTCGGGGAAGGAATACCGCCTCGGAACCCGAAGCGGCATCCGTAAAACCTCTGAAACCCACCCGCAATTACCTGCGTTAACGCGCCTCACGATGGATTGTGTGACGGCCGCAATGCGGACAGTATTTTTTCACCTCAAGGCGCTCCGGGTGCTCCCTGCGGTTCTTCGAAAGCGTGTAGTTGCGCTGTTTGCATTCTTCGCAGGCCAGCACAGCCTTTTCGCGTTTTCCAGAACTCGTCGCCAAGAGGATAATCCTCTTCTACTCGAAGATCTTGGTAACGACGCCAGCGCCAACGGTGCGGCCACCCTCACGGATAGCGAAACGAAGCTGCTCGTCCATCGCGATCGGCGTGATAAGCTCGACCTTCATATTCACCTTGTCGC
>Ga0272443_10004290_pt1 | contig 15704 bp, 21 predicted proteins | sample SSMAcet12_FD_193581 | JGI IMG/M metagenome (GOLD analysis project Ga0272443, IMG submission 193581) | Marine sediment archaeal communities from Little Sippewissett salt marsh, Falmouth, MA, United States - SSM-Acet-12 | ecosystem: Environmental > Aquatic > Marine > Wetlands > Sediment ...
AGGCCATACAAAGGGTTTTCTGCCTTTTTGCTGCAAGTTTTTCATACCCTTTAACAACATATTAGAAAACAGAAAATTACCAACAGTAAGGCTGTCTTGAAAAATACGACTGATAACACTTCTTTTTTCAACAAGCCTTGCATAAATGATGTAGAAAATAAAGTATAGAACGATTCCCGTTAACAGCAATATCCATAATATCATTCATTCTCTCCTTTTAACACCTATCTTAATGAAAATTATAACACCAACCTATGGTAAACTGTTCAAGTCTTATTTCTTAACTGTATTTATTTGTTCACCTTTTTGGGTACACCTCGTTCTATCACTTTCGTTCGTTTTAATATTTGATTCGAGGTGATATAATATCCACCCATATTGAAACTTGAACGGAGTTGAGTCAATGAACACAATCTTTTCAGAGATTCCGGAATTATTGGAGATCGCAAGGGTCGAAAAGATTACAGCGGGCTGGTCCTTTGATGAGAAATATTATATTGAACAATCAAATGGTGACAAATTTGTCCTCAGATTGACACCGGCTGACAAGCTGGAAAGCAAGCAAAAGGAATACGAGATCGTGGCACTATTTAACCAGCTTGATTTCCAAATGTCCAGAGTTGTCGCAAATGGTCTGGTTAGAGATAAATCCTATATGCTTTATACATGGGTTGAAGGCCGGGATTTCAGAGAGGTTATCTCCTCCCTTCCTGAAGAGGAACAGTTTTCTCATGGCGTTCAAGCGGGAAAGATTTTGAAGGCCATGCACATGTTACCTGTAAAGGATAAACATATTCCAAAAACAAACAAACTCCTGAAAAAGATACGACAACTTAGGCAGTACGAAGAATCCCCATTAAGAATCGACAATGATGAATCTATCATCGCTTTTGTCAAAGAGAATTTAGACCTTTTCTGGTCAGAACCTCCTGTCTACAGTCATGGTGATTTTCACACCGGTAATTTGCTCTACACCCCTGAGGGAACCATTGGCGTGATCGACTTCCAAAGAAGCGGATGCGGAGACCGCTATGAGGATTTTTACAAAATACAAATGTTCGATGTTCAACTGAGCATACCCTTTTCAATCGGATATCTCAAAGGCTATTTCCACAGTGATCCCAACGAGTTATTCTGGCGAATCAATGCCGCTTATGTGGCACATGCTTCACTTTATTCAATCCTCTGGGCACAGCCGTTTGGCGAAGCGGATGTGTTGGATATGAAGGAAAGGGCCTTGAGAAATTTTGAAGACTACGATAGTTTTAGAGAAATAATTCCCAAGTGGTACCAAGCACATTCCGGGAAATGGGAGATTTAGATTCTGAAAATGTCTTCCAGCTTTCAATATCACTGATCATTCAAAAAATGCTATAATTATAAAGATGGTAAAAGAAGGTGATAGAGTGTATAGAAAAATAATCCCGGTTTCAGAAGATGGTAAAATTACTCTTCCGAATAGTTTTTATAAGAAGTTGAACCTTGATAAGTCAAAAAAGGTAGAATGTGTTTATTATAAAAATGCGATTGTCTTGAAACCCGTAAAAAAAGTAACGGATAGTTTTTCTGTCGAAATCCTTAAGGATCTTATTTCTGAAGGTTATTCCGGAAATCAACTGATAGAAAAATTTCAGGAGAGATCGGAGGAAATAAAAAATTCAATTGATCATTTGATTGATGAAGCGGAGAAAATAGCATCAGGTGAGATTGAAGGCTATTCCTTAGAAGACGTATTCGGGGAATAGTCATCATGTATGAAGTCAAGTTTACAACAGCTGCTAAAAAATATTTCAAAAAAATCGTGGATAAGAACCTTAAAAAGGCGTTTAAAGATACTATATACACTTTATCACTAAATCCATATTGTGGTTTAAAAAGTCAGGTGACTTGAAAGATTTTTACGGATACGATGTGTATTATTCCGGAACAAATTATGAAATTGCCTATTTAATTTATGAAACTCCAGAGCAAAAAATCATTATTGTTCTTGCAGGATCAAGAGAAAACTTTTATGAGCAATTAAAAAGATATATAAAATAATTACATCATCAAGTATCTATTTAAATTATTTATGAGTTGAGAAAGAAACAAAGACAAAAGTAATTGATAATAATTTATCTTGCTTGAGCTTTTTGCTATATAAATCCTGACAACACCTGTCAAGTATTACCCGTATAATCAAGTAAAACTTGAAAGGAGCGTTTTGCGATGAAAATAATGACGGTTGATAAGGCCAATATTGAACAAGAACACATATGCTGTGCCATTGGGAATGATAAAAGGAATCGGGCGAGGGCACAAGTCAAAAAGGACTGGATGAAAAAAGAGTTTGATAATGGTTTAATCTTTAAAAGATTAGATGATCGCGGTAAGATGTTTATTGAATATATGCCGATAGAACATGCATGGAAACCGGTTATTGGGAAGAATTACATGATGATTCATTGCCTTTGGGTCTCGGGTAAGTTCAAAAAACAAGGGATTGCGACGGCGTTTTTGGATGAATGTATCAGTGAATCAAAGGATAAAGGCAAAGACGGGATTGCCGTTATTACGTCCTCAAAAAATAAACCCTTTCTCACAGAGAAAAAATTCTTTGAGAAAAAAGGATTTCAAGTAGTTGACCAAGCACCGCCTTATTTTGAACTCATGGTCCTAAAAATCAATAAAAAGGCTGAAAATCCCAGTTTCACCTCAAAGGCCAAAACGAGCAAAACGGACTTTAAAGATGGCATTTGCTTCATTTACACCCATCAATGTCCCTTTATGGAAGAATACATGACGTTACTTTCGAAGATCTGTGAGGAAGAAACCATACCCGTCAAAATCATAAAACTGAAAAATGCAGATGAAGTTAAGGAGATTGGCAGCCCCTTTGGGACGTATGCCATGTTTGACAAAGGTGAATTTGTCACCCATGAACTGTTTTCTGAAAACAAGTTCAGAAAATATTTGAAGGCCGAGAAATAGAAGTCTTGTTATCTAATAAACGTGAAATATCATAAGGACGAAGGGTTGTAAATGTCAGATAGTCATTATGATATAATTAATAAATGGTAAAAAGGAGAGAAAAAATGCAGGCAATCCGAAAAAAAATTATTATTGACTCTGACACCATAAAAATACCTGAACTCTCAAAATTTATCGGGAAAACAATGGAAATTATTCTTCTTGAGGATACCGATGAAAAAAACAAAGCATTTCTTGATTTAGCCGGGAAGATAGAATTAGATAATTCAGAGATAACAAGACTAAGAGAAAATAGTAAACTATGATATTTGTAGATACAAACGTTATCATTGATTTCTGGAAAAAGCCAACAAAAGAAGCGATTGAGTTATTTCAAACAAATGAAATTGCTACATGTGGTATTATCCTGGCAGAACTCCTTCACGGGGCAAAAACAGAAAAAGAGATTAAGCGTATACATCAGGCACTTTCAGACTTTACTTTTCTTGAAATAACTCAAAATGATTGGTATGAAATAGGTCTGATGCTATACAAATTGAAAAAAGCAAGATTGCAAATTCCTTTTCAGGATGTTTTGTTAGCTTTTCTTGCAATTTCAAATGATTTACTTTTTTGGACTAATGATAAACATTTCAAGCATATCCAAAAGCAATTTAAGTCTCTAAAACTATATTCTTTGTAAGGAAGGAAAAAGGAACAGTGGTTCTTGCGGAAGAATGACAAGGTAAAATCAAATATCTCCATCCCTGCTGGTTTCGTCTTTTTCTTTGTCAACTTTGACTGCCCGGATCATGGTCCACATCGGTTGATTGATGACCGGTAGTGCCATCTTTTCAAGCGTTTTAAACCCAAACCGCTCATATAATCGGACATTGCTTTCTGTCTCCGTTTCTAAATAAATCGGAAGCTTGACTTCATCGGTCATTGCTATTAGTGCTCGAAGCAATTTCCCTCCATGGCCTTTTCCCTGGTTTTCAGAAGCGACTCCAATGATTTGGATATAAGCAAAAGATTTGTTTTTCATCTGTTTTTTTCTGACCTCATCAATCGGACTGAGTGCACCTGCAACCTTTACAAATGATTTGAAGCCAATTCCAAGAAATGGGAAAATACTACCACTTCTGATCAAACGCCATAATGTCGTATAGGTGTATTCATCCTGAGTGATTGCCATAATGCCTTCAAAATTTTCTGAAGTAGCGTAGACATCACCGTATTTGTGACAATATCTAAGCATAAATTTGGCAACCAATGTATATTTGTATGAATTTCTTGCAGCATCCCCAAATAGTGTTTTAAACAACGGATCTTCTTTAAATGCATCTGCTAAAACTAAGGTTGCTTTTGAAATTTCGTTCTTTTTGACTTTATGTAGATTTTCAAGAACCCCCATCGGGATAATTTTTGTTTTACCTTTGGCCAATTGACTCATTATGCCTTCAATGATTACTAATAGAGCAATCGCTATTGAGGTACTTATTGCAAAACTTGCCAATGGAGACTCCAAGCCAAATAAAGGGGTAATGACTCTTCCAACAAACAGTCCTATGACTACTGCAGCTACGATTTTTATTATCAAAGCGAAATTTTTCATTTTAACATGACCTTCCTTTTCAAAAATTAGCTTGACTTGAACCCTTTTCAATCATTGTCCTTATTACTCACCAACTCAAATAGATCTTCTACCGTGCAGCCAAAAACTTTTGCAATATCCATTGCCAGTTTTAATGAGGGGTTGTATCTGCCGTTCTCTAAGTTCCCAATCGTCTCTCGTCTTACGCCAACACTGTTTGCCAAATCAGACTGTTTCATATCATGTTTTGCGCGATACTCCTTTATTTTTGTCTTAAATATCCTCATCACTTGCACCATGGCTTTCTCTGATTTCATAGAATGTATGAATGACTGCAAACGAAACATTTCCGATGATGAAAATTAAAAAGAGACCCAAATAAACAAAATCCATGTTTGTTGTTAACGAGGCTACTATGATCGTAATGGCCATTAGTAAAAGCACAATATAAAATGATATTGCTGAAGCCTTTAATAAATGTTCTTTAAACATTTCATCCGGTATAACAGTAAAATAGTAGGCATATCCAAAGTAACCAAAGAATCCAAACAACAAATGATGATCTGTAAAAAAACCCAGAAACCCTAATAAACCCAATAAACTAAGATAACCAAACTTATTTTTCACTCTCATCAAAACAACTCCATGTGGTATATTTCTATCTTTGTGTTAGAAATATACCACATGAGGAAAAGAATGTCAACTTCTGAAAAAAACAGAATGCTTACTTATAAACCTTTTCAACAACAATAGGGATTGAGGTTATTGTAGTAGTATGGTAAATTCGTTACCCTCGAATTATTTTCTGACAACAAGTTACGTAAATCTTTTAGGGCAAGGTAATAATAAAAAAGCAACAGGAAAAAGGTAATTCAAAAACCTTCGTCCCTGTTGTTTTTTTTGTCTTTGCTTTTTCTTGGCTATATTTCAAGTAAACGCTCAATTTTGATGGAATACTTTTCATTAAATGCTGATTTAATATCTCTTAATTTCTTCCATTTCAGTATGATGAAATCGTTTATCCCGTTCCTTATGGCAACATCTACCCATCGGACTTCCATTTTTACAAATCCTTCCGTAGAGCAAAGACTATCACAGAGCTGGATCAGTTGATCATAATAATCATAATGATATTCTTTCAAGAGTTTCTCAATTTTTATTAAATCGGATTCGGGCAAGTCCCTTTCCCCTTGATATTCTTCGATGTTTTTATTTGGAAAAGAATGTGAAAGGCAGATATACGCTGCTTTGAGTTCAGTGTCACAAAGGTATTTGTAGCCATCCAACGTATGTTTAATATGCGAGAACCCGTACCGTCTTCCAATATCATGTAAGATGCCATACACATAGGCCTTTTCAGGATCATATTCAGCAGTTTTTTGTGTGATTAGACATGCAGCATGACCAACATTTAAGGAATGAGCTATCCAAGGACCTGGATTCAACTTTCCAGCATATTTTAATGCTTCCAATGCTTCACTTTCCGTCATCACTTACCTCCATTGAACCACAGCATGAACCCTTATACCTGTCTAATTATCCCATACACACCCGGTTCCGCCCTTGCTCCTTGGCTTTAAAAAAGTCTTTCATCTGCTCCACCTCAACAGCAGACAAGATCAGAGCAAAGAAAACCGATGAGTATAAGCATAATGTTTAAAGTAAGCTTTTGTAATTGTCTTCAGAGATTTATATGACGTTATGACATCTCTTCTTTTATTTTACCATATCGAATGTTTTAAGTATTTAACAAGCTTGTATTTTGATTAGGGATTAGAACTGAAAAACAAAAATCATGTTTAAAATGGTATTATTTCAACAAACCAAAAAAGGAGAACGTGAATGGGTATTTCCCCGAAGGACCTTAAATATTTATGTAACCAATTAGGAATTTCTCCTGAGACGATAAAACCACTGGATTCTACTTATAGTGATGTGTATGAGTTTGAGAAAGAAGAAAAAAAATATATTTTAAAATTGAAAAAGGAAAAGAATACTAATCTGTCATGGTTACAGAGTGAGATAGAATGGTTGGAATACTTAAGTCATCATGGATTATCTGTATCTTGTCCAATAAAATATTTTAATGACAGTTATTTCGAGAGATTTGTTGTTGATGAGATTTCATATCTTTCCATTATTTATGAGAAAGCCTTGGGAATTTCTCCAAGAGAAAAATATCATGATTATAAATACTATCCTGAATCTTTCCTCTTTGAATGGGGAAGGTATATCGGAAAGATGCACCGATTGTCGAAAAATTTCCATCCTTCACCGAGTTTTTCAAGACCTTCATGGATCAATACCATCGATTTTTTTGATTTTGGAAATTATCCTCCTTCTCAGGAAAAAGTGTGTTTAAAATTCCAAGAACAGATTAAAATATTCAAGGGCATTAAACAGGAAAACAATTTTGGTTTGGTACACAATGACTTTCTGGAAGATAATTTTTGCCTATTCAACCATCAATTGACAGTCTTCGATTTTGAAGATTTTGGTTTTAATTTTTTTGCAAACGATATTGCCATTCCACTTTTTTATCCCACGATTTTTAATATGTGGCAAGCAGACGAACAAAAAAATTATGCCATTTACTTTCTTACTCATTTTCTTGAAGGTTATCGAAAAGAAAATACTCTTGACTTATCAACAATGGAAATGATACCTTTGTTTCTTAAAATACGGGAAATGGATAATTATTCAATGTATTATACCGATCCAACAGTAAAAGGGAATAAAATCATCAATAAATTCATGGAAAACAGACAAGAACGAATAGAAAATGATGTACCGGTTTTAAATATTGATTTTATTAACGATCTAAATTGAACTGAAAAATCAATTACGATTTATACTTTACTAAAAAGATAATATATGCTAGCATAAACCATCAACAATGGAAACGCAAAAAAGATTAATATGGAGATGAAATGATGAAAGTAACAGCTGTCCTTGGAAGCCCACATAAAGGGAATGGTTATAAAATATCTGAAGCGATAGAACAGGAGTTAAAAGAGCTTGGTATTGAAGATTTTGAACGAATATGGCTCAAAGATATCAATTTGGAAATGTGTATGGGTTGTTTTACATGTTTTTCAAAAGGAGAAGAATTTTCTCCGTTAAAAGATGATAAACCGGAGATAGAAAGAATACTCCTTGGATCAGATGGTGTCATACTCATCTCCCCCGGTTATGCTTGGAACGTCAGCGGATTAATGAAAAATTTCATCGACAGATTTGCCTATACACTGCATAGACCCATCTTTTTCGATCAATCACTAATGCTGGTTGCAAATGGCGGTTCCGGTTTAAAAAAAGTTTTAAAATCACTCAGTATAAGCCTCGGAGGTGCAAGACTTTCATCAAAACTCATGGTAACCACTTCGCCTTGGGAAATGACTCAATCTTACAAAAGTAAAACAGAGCGCATGATAAAAAAAGCAACCAAACGGTTTTACAAAGACTTGTCAGATAAAAGTATCAGACGACCGGATCTGGGTAATGTCATTTGGTTTAATATATTTAAAAAAATGTCAACACTATCCAAAAAAACCATACCCGCTGATTATGAATTCTACAAGGACAGAAATTTTTATTTTTACGATGTGAAAGTCAATCCGCTATATTCACTCTTGGGGAAAATGATTGCGACAGTGGCTGTTAAAAGCATGAAAAAGCAGGTCAGATTTGACGAGGCTTAATTGAAACCAAAACAAACACTTTTTTCTTTTTCAATAGATATACGAAGAAAGAATTAAAATAATTTGTGGAACAGGATGACTTGACATTATTGTTATACTGGTGTACAATAATAACGGTGATAATATGAAGAAAAAGCAAGAAATTATCAAGCTTTACATGAAATCAGTTGATCTAATGCGTGAAATAGAGAGTAAACCCAGAGATTTTGGCACGGGTGATTTATTATATTCCTCTACTATACACACCTTGGTTCAGATTGGGAAAAATCCAGGGATCAACCTGACAAATTTGGCGGAACGGTTGGATATTTCAAAGAGTGCTGTGTCAAAATTTATAAGGCAATTGATTGATCTGGGTCTTATTACAAAAAGCAAAGATATCAACAACAGAAAAGAGGTTATTTTTTATCTCAGCGAAAAAGGGGTTGTGGCTTATCACGGGCATGAATCATTTGAAAGAGAATTTTTTAGTGTCATTGAAAAGAACGTGAATGCTCTTAAAGAGAGCGAAAAAGAAATTTTTATTACTTTTTTAAGGTCACTCGTGGGGGAATTGAAGAAAGTCGATTAATTTTTTTGTTCTATAGTTATACAGGTTAACAATAAATTTGAGGAGGAAAATCAAATGTTGATTAAGGAAACGACAATGAGAGTAATTGAGGGAGCGAAGACAGATGTTGAAAAAGCTGAAAAAATATACTACTTTATAAGAGACGAGATAAAATTTGGGTGGGTGTTTCCACAGGAAATTCCAGCAGCAGATGTTCTTAGGAACAGAAAAGGAGTTTGTATGCAAAAGGCAAACCTTCAAGTAGCCATGATGCGTGAAGCAGGACTGAAAGCAAGATTTCATTTTATGTACGTGAGTAAAAAAGCTCTCGAGGATTTTTTACCCGGATTTGCCTACAACAATTGGCCAGATTCGTTTGCACATACATTCCCTGAGGTATTGTTGAATGGGAAATGGGTGTCCGTAGAAGCCACCTTTGACAAGGAGTTACATGAAATTTGCCAACGAAAGCAGTTGAATTTCGCTAAGAATCAAACAATTGTTGAACAATGCTCGATGACGTTTTCAGCAGAGGGTATTAAAGGTCATCAGCAATATAATGAAACAAAAGGTATAGAGAGTTTTTATGGAGATTCTCTCTCAGAATTCTCAGAATATCTTCATGCGGAAGTTTCGTGGTGGAAACGGTTGATGCAACCACTTATCTTTAGAAAGGCTGATAAAATAATGACACAATATAGAAACTTTTAAATTCGTTTTCAATCTTCTAACATAAAAAAAACGGAAGGTGAATATGTTTGGGTTTAACAAGTTCTTAGTGTAAAAAGCCAAGCATTAAATTAAAATCCCACCCCAATCCAAGACAGAATCCTAGAATAAATCATGAACTGGGACAGAACACTGGCACAGTTTTTCATTGGCATGCCCCCCATTTTTAAGTAATACGGGCCATTTTTAGATAATTTTTTTTAGAAAACTCTCCTGTTTCACTCGTATGATAAATAGCTATTTTATCCACATCAAATAAACTGACCGGGTTGCTTATTGTATTTTTTTCCGGCTCTAATTATTATTACACTCTGTCATGATTGCGACGCCAACAAGTCCTATCCCAGCGTATGTCCAGAGGGTTGCATTGATTTCGTTTGAATAGATGATGTTTATCTTTCCTTCAAAAGCATCTTTAATCTTTTTCACGTTGTTCATGGTGCTTTCCATACTACCGGTGTAAACAATTGCGAGTGCTTCAACGTGGCCCTTGTCAACTTCATATTGAATCTCTTGTATCATCTTCTTCGTTGCCTTATCAATACCCCGCGCCTTCATGAGTGTATAAATAACACCCTCTTCATTTATGGCCACTATGGGTTTGATGTTCAGAACCTCAACAATTGTACCGGCCACTTTGCCTATTCTCCCACCCCTAATGAGGTATTTCATGGTGGGGACGACAAACATGATTCTCGAATGCGTTGTAACCATCGCTCTGATTTGTTTAACAATCTCATCAAATGATTTTCCTTCATCCCTCAAGCGCGCTGCTTTTAAGGTCAGAATGCCTGCTCCCATGGAAACACTCAGAGTATCAATGACCTCAACTCTAACCTTATCATGCTCTGTCATGATTTCTTTTGCAGCGAGTCGAAAGACGTTAATTGTACCGCTAACCTGATTGGACATCGTGAGACCTATTATTTCATTACAACCCTCTTCAATCAGTTCGTTCATCAGTTTTTTAACATCCTGAAAGTCCGCTTGAGTTGTTTTTGCAAAATGGTCTTTGATGTATTCCTGAACCGCTTCAAGACAGCCATCGTCACCATCCCGATACTCTTTGCCCTCAATGATGATACGGATGGGGGCAACTTTAATAGCGTATTTTTGAACATTATCCTTTGATATATCATTTGCGGAATCACATATTATCCCTATCATATGATCACCTTTCGTTTATAAAAGAAACCGATAACATTTTATTATACACTACATTGCATACTATAAATTTCAAAAAAAGCTACAGGGCCGGAGGTTATTGGATATTTCCTTTGGTTGGCTAATCATTCATAATGAGTCCACATTCTGATGATGATAACTGCATGATGTTCATCATCAATTTTATAAACCAAACGATGTTGTCTATCAAAGCGTCTTGAATAGGCTCCTGACGTTTTTACGTACGTCTACAATCCGTAATCCCAATCATGATGTACTTTTCGATACACCTTCTGCATTTATAAATCCCCAATCGGCACACTTCCATTCAACCAATTCAATTCACTGTCTTTCATAAACAAAACCGGCCAATGATGCTCAGAGATTTCCCAATTCCGAAACTCTTTGATTATAAGATACAGTTTGTTCATATGTTCTTGGGTTGGTTCCTTCAAGAGTGTTTGGATGGTTTCCATTAACCCATCCGGTTTATCTTTGACTCGATCCAATACTTTTAGAAACCATTTATGATAAGGATAAAGGGTTTCATTAGTTGCCAAAATCAATCTTCCGGAAAACAGAACAAAATTGGTGATGGAATGGTTAAGCAAATAGAGGTTATTTTGTTTCAACGCTTCTTCGCAGTACCATTTCCAGGCTTCAAACTGTGCGTAAAAACGGGCGATGTTCTCCTTCTTTTTCTCCACAGGGTATCGAGTGATTGTTTTTATTAAGCCGGAAATGTCTTCTATGGAAGAATAAGTCACAAAAGAGCCTTTAAAAGCAAATCTGGCTGGCTCACTGCCTTTTTCAGCCACTTGTTTCATGAAATCTTTGCTGATGTATTTACCATCAATATAACCATTCTCATAGGTACAGGATTCTGTTTCAAAGTAGTGAATATCCCCATTTTCTAATCTTTTTTTATAATCTGAATCCGAAAGGACAAGCATCAAATCCACATCGGAGATTGCTGTTTCAAACCCATGAGCAATGGAACCACATACAAGAATAGCCATTATATCTTCGTGTTTTTTCAACTTATTGGTGATTCTTTTAATAGTATCTGCGTGATGTTGAAGCATATTGACCTCCAAATAATTCTTGTCTTTTTTACTAAAGGGTTTCAGGTTCTCTTATCATAGCCCACATGGATTGATCGATAACGGGTAATGTCATTTGTTCAACCGTTTTAAATCCGAAGCGTTCATACCATTTCACGTTATTTTTCGTTTCTGTATCCAAATAAATGGGAATTTTGTTTTTTTCACTTGCCTGAATGAGTGCATTTAGCATTTGCTTGCCATAGCCTTTCCCTTGATGTTGTGTAGAAACGCCTATGACTTGAATATAAACAAAAGGTCGTTCTTTCATATGTTTTTTTCGTACCTCATCCATTGGAGTAAAGGCATCTGCTATCGTGATTAAGCGTTTGAGCCCAAGCTTTAATATTGGGTGTATTCCGCCACTTTTCAAAAGCCTCCCAAAAGTCATATAGGAGGTTTCACCTTGAGACAATGCCATGATGCCTTCGTAATTGCTTGAAGGCGCATAAATTTGGCCATATTTTAAGCAATACTTTAAAAGCATTTCAGCCATAACAGGATAGCCTTTTTTGTTTTCTTTTCCAATGGTTTTAGACCACAGGGGGTCATTTCGAAAAGCCTCTGCTAAAACAAGAGAGGCTTTTGGGATTTCGTGCTTTTCCAATTGATAAAGGGATTGAATCATTCCTAACGCTTTTTTATTTTCCGGTTGCATGAAATTCTCCTCCTAGCTTTTCAGCAGACCCTATTTAAGCGGCGGTCTTTCTAATCTTATATAGTTTCAACTTTCTTGTATCTTTGTTGTTTTGAAGAGGTTTTCTCTATTATCTGAATACTGTCTGTGGTTTGGTTGGCGTGTTTCAAAAAGAGAATACCAAGCAATAGTCGATCACCATGTGGAATTCTTTTCCAAAAGTAACCTTTAAACAAATCCTTAACGAGGAAAATTTCTCCATCTTTCAGATTGCTGATTTCATTAATAGCTTCTTCCAGCAATTTATTCACATCAAGCATTTTAACCTCCCACCACTTAGCCTGGACAGTAGCTGTGTTTACAGTATTGCGGAGACTGTCACCTGGAATGATATAGTCCTTTATGTAATCAACATTAGTACATAATTTACGCTCATTATCAACGATCTTCCTCAACAGATTGTTTTGATAAAAACTCTTCCGTGATTTCTGAAATTCGATCAACATTGTTGAGGTATATGAAATGCGTTCCTTCCAGAATTTCATATTTCACCTGATTACCAATACGGGCAAGATGCTGCTCTTGATATGCTTGCGGTGTTATCTTAATTCGGCTGTTTTTGGTTTCATATGTTTTCCTGGAAATGATCTTGAAGTACGGCACATTTCCCGGATACGTGAGCTTATTAGCATCTTTGATATAGTCTGTAGTATTTGCAATCTGAGCCAAAGTGTTATCGTTCATGGAGAATCCGGCGTAAACAATCAGGTCATTTATTTCATTTTCTGTATAGCCAAAAGAAAGCAGTTTGCCTTTATTGGCGGCTATGGGCGCCATAATAGAAGAAAATCCTATGGCTTGTTGAAACTTGGCTACACCAAGTAACGACTTAACAAAACCAGGCATATCAGCGCCAATATAAGCGCTGGAGGTACCGTCAAGCGATATGATGGCTTGTACTTCCTCGGGATATTTTGAAGCATAGTATTCGCTGTATACACTCGATATAGAGTGGGCCATTAAAACATAAGGAGGATTTACTCCAACGCTTTTCAGGGCTGTTCGAATTTCATCCACATAGTTTTCAGAAGTTCTTGCTCTCTGTGTTTGACTACTGAATCCCACACCGAAATATTCGATACAGACCACTGTATATTTTTCACTTAGCCGATGCATAAGCGGCCCAAAATCTGCCGACGGGAGTCCAATCCCCATACCAGGAAGCAAAACGATGATTTCTTTGCCGTTTCCCATCTTGTAGACATGCATTTGCCCATCATAAACATCAATCATCTGACCATATGGTTTGATTTCTCCTTTTTTGTTCTTAAAATACGTTGCATGCAAAATACTGCCGATTATCATTAAAACAGCAATCACTGCAAGAATAATTCCTAATATAATCATGACTTTTTAACCCCTCTTCTTTTTTTTGGCCTAATGCCTGTATTGTCTTTCGAATTCATAATTTCCACATCTCTTCCGGGCAGATTTGTTTGAAAAATTTCTGGCTTTTGTTCCTAATGCCTAAGTATTTGAACTTCGGAATTGTTGTAACCAACCAGCCAAAGTTTCTTTCAGCATCGGATGTGTTGGTTGTGAAGCCTCTTTTTTGTATTGTTTCAGCAGATTGATTACACTTTTATCTCCTTTAAACTCCTTTAACATATGATCCATGTTTTTGATTACAGTCCCTTGGATGTTTTCCTTATCCAACGACTTCAATTTCCCGATATCCTCTGGATCGGCTTGAACATCCTTTTCTCCGGTAATCGCCAAGATAGGAATCTGAAACCCTTTAAGCATATTTAATATATCATCTCTACTATATTGAAAGTGTTCCCTTAGCCACTTTGCGGGCAGTTTCTTGAGTTTATACCTCATCCAGTCCCCGGTTGAATTCATCACTTTTGTATATAAATCCTCTTGCTGCTTTACAACTTTTTTATCATTCATGATCAGTCTCAAGAGAACGCCTTTAATTCCAGACATCTTCTTTATCTCCTCAACAGTCTGGGCGTTTTGGTAGGCGATAGGCTCTCTTATGTTTGTCCCTGCTCCTCCTAATAAGACCAATCCCGCTACAGGGTTTGTAGTATTGGCAATGGTCGCCAATATGCAACCTTCACTATGTCCCAAAAGAATAATTTTGTTGGGTTCTATCTGTGAATGGTTCTTTAAAAACTCGATATTGCTTATCACATCTTGTAATAAATCCTGCATGCCGGTCGTTAATGGGTTTCCTTCACTTTCTCCTGTACCTCTTTTATCATATCGCAAGGTGATGAACCCATGGCCTGTAATAAAATGTGCTAAGTCCTTGTATATATTGGCTTCTAAATGGGGTTTTTTTATGTTCCCATCACGATTTGCGCTTCCAGAGCCATTGATAATAAGCACAGCGGGTGATTTTTTAGAATCTGTTTTAGGTATTGTTAATGTACCCCTCAAAACATGTTCTCCATGTATAATAGCTTGTTCTTCAATAAAACTCATATCCATGATATTTCCTCCCCTAACAGACAACGTTGTCGTCCATGTTGTTATAAATATTATATCATGATTACACTGAAAAAGGGCATTTTCGTGAATATTATCGAAAAAACATTCATAATTTCATTTGCGGTAGCCATGGAGTTTTTGCCTCTGGCACAAAGAAGGAGGGAGGTTATTGCAACTTCCACCCTTAATGTTTTTGGTATCCATTTTTTCGTCTTAGATCAAGTAGCCGTAGTGGAAAGCAATAGTTATGCTATACTTATGGAGAGCCAAGGCGATTTTTAACATTTTGGCCAAAAGACAAATCAATTTTAAAAACGGGAGGAACTATGACAAAAGAACTCCATGAAAAATTCAAACAATTTGAAGAAAAGGCTGGCGCCGACTGGTTCAACAAATTGAATGGCATCACAACTACCGAACAGCTTATTAAAGCAGGTGCTGAATACGGCATTACTCTTTCAGAAATCCAGGCACAGGAAGGCCTCAACCTCCTAAAAACTGATAGCAATGAACTCAGTGAAGAAGAACTCTCATCCATTGCAGGAGGAAAAGGCGCTATACTCTTTTAAGAGGTCGTTTGAACACTTAAGGTCTTCTACGAATCCTTTTTTAATAAATTAAGATCAAACACCTCCCCCCCCGTTGTTAAAATTCGAGGAGGATAGCCCGTATTTCTTTGTGTGCTTTCAACTTATTCGTGATTTTTGAATAATGTCTGTATGCTTTTAAAGCATATGCTCCTCCTAAAAACTCAATTGCTTATCAAAAGGTTAGT